>PPYF01305573.1_pt1 | contig 14440 bp, 13 predicted proteins | sample 1559871 | NCBI WGS metagenome assembly PPYF01 (sample SAMN08240021, study PRJNA423297) | Human gut metagenome, whole genome shotgun sequencing project. | reverse complement strand
TAAGGATAATGAGGAAGAAAGTAAGAAATATTAAGTAACAAAGGGGTGATTTACTATCTCTTTCACTCTTCCGGAAGGCGGGAACTTGTGTGTTGGCAAGTAAGGAATTTGTTTTTTCTTCTGTCAGACTGACCTAAAGTCTTGATTTATTTTTCTACTTTTGCTTACTGACAACAAATGCTTGTGAAGTAATGGACAAAGACATAACACTGGAACAAGAATTCGATCTGGTCTTCAAGGCACATTATTCGCTGGTGAAGAATTTCGCATTGATGCTCCTTAAATCGGGGCAGGACGCGGATGATATAGCACAGGACGTTTTCACGCGACTATGGGCCAAACCGCAGATTTGGCAGGATAACCCCGGGATAGATAAATATATCTATGCTATGACCAAACATGCTATTTTTGATTTTCTTAAGCATAAGCGCATAGAACGGTCTTACCAACAGGCACAGATGGAAGAAAGTCTTTTCAAGGATTTGTCTCCGTCGGGTGATACACTGGACGCTATCTATTATAAAGAAATACAATTAGCTCTGCAAATGGCTGTCGAACAATTCCCCGAGCGGCGCCGGCTGATCTTTGAGATGAGCCGTATTCAGGGAATGAGTAATCTGGAAATAGCGGAAAAGCTTGATATTTCAGTGCGTACCGTAGAGCGTCAAATCTATCTCTCTCTGGTTGAATTAAAAAAAATCGTATATATTTTATTTTTTCTTCATTTCATTTGAGTAGTCTTCGCATTTGTGTCGTGCTATATATGTATTCACCACTAATAGCACAACTATATGAAGAATTATTTTCGGCAGATACTGACCTCGTTCACTAAGAATCATTATTCGGAAACGATCCGGCAGAATTTCTACGGATGGCTGACGGATAAGGAACATGCCGTAGAAAAAGACAAAGCTCTAAAAGAAATCTGGACGACAGCCCGCGCTATGGGCGAAGTGCCCCATGTGGAGAAGGAACTCGAACGGTGGAAACGGAACAACGGTCTTCACACGGCTTCTTCAGTCCCTGTAACCCCTAATCGCAAAATTCGTATATTGCGTTTCTGGCAATCCGTTGCGGCTGTATTGCTGTTGGCAGCCGTTTCTCTTGGTTATTTGGTAATGCAGGCGGAGAGAACGCAGAATGACCTTATACAGGAATTCATTCCGGTGGCGGGGATGCGGCATCTTTCTCTTCCGGATGGTAGCCAGGTTCAGTTAAATTCAAAAAGTACTTTGTTATATCCGAAACAGTTTACTGGGAAAGAGCGGTGTGTTTACTTGGTTGGTGAAGCCAATTTTAAAGTGAAGCCTGACAAGAAGCATCCTTTCATTGTAAAGTCGGATGATTTTCAGGTAACTGCTTTGGGAACGGAATTCAATGTCAGTGCCTATCCGGAGAATCAGGAAATCAGTACAGCATTGCTGTCGGGCAGTGTATTGGTAGAGTGGGGAAATCTGACCCAGCGGACCGTATTGCAGCCTGACGAACAGTTGACGTATGACAAAGAGAACCGTCAGTTTCGGGTAGTGCATCCCGATATGGCAGATGTCACCGCTTGGCAGCGGGGCGAACTGGTTTTCAATGAAATGACCGTAGAAGATATTATACGTGTACTGGAACGAAAATACAATTATACGTTTGTCTACAGCTTGAACCAGCTGAAGAAAGATCGTTTGAGTTTCCGGTTCAAGGATAAGGCACCTTTAGCAGAAGTCATGGATATCATTGTCGATGTGGCGGGCAATTTGAAATTCAAGATAGAAGGAGATAAGTGCTATATTACACGGAAAGGGAATAAGAAGTAAAGACCGGCGTGAAACCGGAATTGAAAATAGCCGAAGTGAATCATTCAATAAATCAATAACTTAAAAAACACAATTACTGCCCATGAGAAAAAAGTATCCGGAACAGAGCGCCACTCCATCCCGGATATGAAATAATCAACTTTTCTGCATCAGAGTGTTATACTCTGTTGATCTGATCTACGTGAATAACAACCTAGTTAACAAACTAATACTTAAAAGTTAATGCTACAAAATTACACATTTATAGCGGATAAGCGAGGCGTAAGAAGAAGTTTTCTACTCTTTTTCAGCTTATTTTTGCTACAAGTAACAGCTTTTGCTCAAAATGACGTGCGGATTACCATCCGTGAGAACAATATTACCGTCATTGAAGCATTGAAAAAAGTGGAAAAGCAGTCGGGATTATCCATTGGGTACAATAACTCGTTGCTGCGTGACAAACCTGCCCTCAATCTCAATCTGGATAAAGCCGGATTGGATTATTCTCTCTCTACCATCCTGAAAGGTACAGGCTGCACCTACGAATTGAAAGGTAAATACATCAAGATTATTCCTCAACCGGCACAGGAAAAGCCATCTTCCGATAAACAAATCAAAGGAAAAGTGACAGACGAAACGGGTGAGCCGCTTATCGGTGTCAATATTCAGGTGCAGGGTTCTGCCAGTGGAGTTATATCAGACATTGAAGGACGTTATTCTATCGAAGCTCCGGTGGGTAGCACGCTCAATTTTACCTATATAGGCTATACTCCTCAAAATGTGAAAGTCACAGACAGGAGCGTGTATAATGTGACGCTTGCCACTGCCGTGGAGCAACTCAACGAAGTAGTCGTGACTGCCCTTGGTATCAAGCGTGAACAGAAAGCGTTGAGCTACAACGTGCAACAGGTGAAAGCGGACGAAATCTCCGGCATTAAAGATGCTAATTTCATTAACAGCCTGAATGGTAAGGTGGCAGGTGTTACTATCAACAGTAGTTCTTCCGGTGTGGGTGGAGCCAGCAAGGTAGTGATGCGTGGTGCGAAATCTATCGAACAAAGCAGTAATGCGCTTTACGTCATCGACGGTATACCGATGTATAACTTCGGTGGCGGCGGTGGAATGGAATTCGATTCACGGGGCGTTACGGAGAGCATTGCCGACATTAATCCGGACGACATCGAGAGTATCTCCGTATTGACGGGTGCCGCAGCAGCTGCACTCTACGGTAGTAATGCTGCCAATGGTGCGATTGTTATTACTACCAAGCGCGGGCAAGTAGGCAAGTTGCAAGTGACGGTGAACAGCAATACCGAGTTTGCCCGTCCTTTCGTGCTTCCTGAATTCCAAAACCGCTACGGGACGGGAAGCCGTGGGAAAGACGGAGGTTCTACCATCCTAAGCTGGGGAGCGAAGTTGAATGACGCCTCCCGCACCAATTATGAACCGAAAGATTTCTTTGATACAGGACTGATCTTCACCAATTCTGTCACCCTTTCTACCGGTACGGAGAAGAACCAGACCTTCTTTTCGGTGGCGTCGGTCAACTCCGAGGGTATTGTTCCCAACAATCGTTATAACCGTTTTAATTTTACTTTCCGCAATACGACGAATTTCCTGAACGATCGAATGAAACTTGATATAGGAGCCAGCTACATCATTCAGAACGACCGCAATATGACGAATCAGGGGATTTATTCCAATTCCATTGTGCCCGTTTATCTGTTCCCGCGTGGCGATGACTTTGAACTTGTCAAAGTGTTCGAACGTTGGGATCCGGCACGCAAAATCAATACGATGTTCTGGCCGCAGGGCGAAGGTGACTACCGTATGCAGAATCCTTACTGGATTGCTTACCGTAATCTGCGTCTGAGTCAGAAGAAGCGTTATATGCTGTCTGCTCAATTGAGTTATGACATTACCGACTGGTTGAATATATCGGGACGTGTACGTGTGGATAACACACACACCAAGTATGAACAGAAGCTCTATGCCAGCTCTAACCTTACGATTACGGAAGAGAGTACGCAGGGACACTATACCATCTCCAAGCCCGACGAAACACAAACGTATGCCGACGTGCTTGCCAACATCAACAAGCGTTTTAATGACTTCTCACTGGTAGCAAACGTGGGTGCCAGCATTGTGAACAACCGGTACGAAGATTTGAGCTATCGTGGCCCGATTCGTGAAAAGGGAATACCGAACGTGTTTAATGTGTTCGACCTCGACAACACAAAGAAGAAAGCCCGTCAGGACGAATGGCAGGAACAGACGCAATCAGTCTTCGCCAGTGTGGAAGTGGGATGGAAGAGTATGCTCTATCTTACACTGACCGGGCGAAACGACTGGGCTTCGCAACTTGCCAATTCTTCTACACCTTGTTTCTTCTATCCGTCTGTAGGACTTTCGGGGGTTATCTCCGAAATGCTGACTTTGCCGGAATTTATCGACTATATGAAGGTTCGTGGCTCTTTCAGTTCCGTTGGTATGCCTTATCCCCGTAATCTGACATCGCCCACTTACGAATACGATGAGGCTAATCAGCAATGGAAGCCCAAGACACACTATCCTATCAAGGACTTGAAGCCCGAGCGTACCAACTCGTGGGAATTGGGGCTGGATATGCGTCTTTTCAAGGATTTCAGCCTCGGCTTCTCATGGTATTTGGCAAATACTTTCAACCAAACCTTCGATCCGAAAGTTTCCGTATCTTCCGGTTACAGCAAGATTTATTTGCAGACAGGATATGTGCGCAACTCCGGTGTGGAACTTTCATTGGGCTACGGACATACCTGGAACAACCATTTGCACTGGGAAAGTAATTTCACTCTCTCTCACAACAAGAATACGATAAAAGACCTGGTGACCAGCTATATTCATCCCGAAACGGGATTGCCTATCACACAGAATCGTTTGGATGTAGGCGGATTGGGCAAAGCGCGATTTATTTTGAAGAAAGGGGGTACGTTGGGTGATCTTTACACACAGAGTGACTTGAAACGGGACAATAGTGGCATGGTGGAGATTGATCCTTCCGGTGCGCTGACTACTGAAGACAACCTGCCGGACATTAAGCTGGGTAGTGTATTCCCGAAAGCTAATCTGGCATGGAATAACCGCTTCGAATGGCGTGGTATCAGTCTAAGCGCACTCTTTACAGCACGTATCGGAGGTATTGCTTATTCTGCCACACAGGCGGCAATGGATCAGTATGGAGTGTCCGAACGTTCGGCACAAGCCCGTGACAACGGTGGTGTACTGCTCAACGGACGTACTCTTGTGGATGCGCAAACGTATTACAGCCTCATCGGAAACAGTAGCGGATTGCCGCAGTATTACACTTACAGTGCTACGAACGTGCGTCTTCAAGAAGCCAGTGTGGGTTATACCATTCCCCGCAAATGGCTGGGAGGTGTGTGTGATATCAATGTCTCTGTGGTAGGTCGTAATCTTTGGATGATTTACTGTCGTGCACCTTTCGACCCTGAAGCGGTGGCGAATACCGGTAATTATTATCAAGGCATTGATAACTTCATGTTGCCGAGTACCCGTAATATCGGCGTGAATGTGAAAATAAACTTTTAACCCGTTAAATCAGATCGTATGAAACAAGTGAAATCTTTCTTAAAGATATTCTCCCTGGGACTTCTGCTGGTGGGCGGAGCAGCCTGTACGGGCAACTTCGATGAAATCAACCGCAAGGAGTACGAAGTGACCAAGGATGAGCAGGGACGCGAAAACTACAATATAGGCTCTACCCTGCGAGGTTTGCAAGGGTTGGTGGTACCTACCAAAGAGCATCTTTATCAGTTTATCGAGGCTTTGGCGGCAGGTCCGTTTGCCGGGTATTATGGTACAACGCTCGTGCGTACCGATAAATTTGAAACTTATAACCCGTCTGTTGACTGGCAGGATAAGACGTATGGTGATATTTTTACCGAATCTTATCCGCTTTACCGCGATTTGCAGGATCAGAGCGATGATCCTGTAGCACTGGCTCTTGCCAAATTGCTGCGGGTAGCTATTATGCACCGTATGACGGATATGTATGGCCCCATTCCTTATAGCAAGGTGATAGACGAGCAGGGTAGTGTTTCGCTTAATGTGCCCTATGATTCGCAGGAAGCTGTTTACAAGCAAATGCTGAAGGAACTTGATGAAGTGAGTTCCGTGTTGAAGGAAAATCTTACGATAGGTTCTGAAGCATTCCGTAAGTTTGACGATGTTTATTACGGTGATGTTAGCAAGTGGTATAAATTTGCCAATTCCCTGAAGTTGCGTATGGCTATCCGCATGGTGTATGTTGATCCTACTACGGCACAACAAGTGGCACAGGATGCCGTAGATGCAGGGGTTATCACGGACAATGCCGATAATGCCGAAATGAAGGTGGAGGAAAACCGTGCCGCTATGGTTTTCAACGGCTGGTCCGACCATCGGATGGGTGCCGACTTGCTTTGTTACATGAACGGGTATCAGGATCCTCGGCGGGAGAAGATGTTCACTCAAGTGGAAATCACGGAAACAGTTGGTGGTAAGCCGACGAAAGTGTCCGGCTTTGCCGGTATTCGTATCGGTATTGATGTGGTGAACAAGGAAAGCGTGATAGACCGTTATAGCAAACCGATTATATCTACTGCCAGTCCTTATCCGTGGATGAATGCGGCAGAAGTCACTTTCCTGCGTGCCGAAGGTGCATTGCGTGGCTGGGCGATGGGAGGCGATGCCAAGAGCCTATATGAAGAAGCAATTGCTCTTTCTTTTGAACAGTACGGACTTCCTGCCACGGATGCTCTTTCTTATGCGACCAATGCTTCCAATACCCCGCAAGCCTACACAGACCCTGTGAATGGAACCTATTCAGCCGGAGCCGTTAGCAGCATTACTGTTGCCTGGCAAGAGGGTGATGAATATACCGAGAAGAATCTGGAGCGTATCATTACCCAGAAATGGATTGCTATGTTTCCTTCTACGGTAGAGGCATGGAGTGAATATCGTCGTACGGATTATCCTCACTTATTGCCTGTGGTAGTGAACAACAGTGGTGGTACTATTGACGATACGAAAGCTAAAATACGTCGCTTGTGGTATCCGCCCAGCGAATATTCCGGTAACCGGCAGTATATTCTGGAGGCCGTCGGTATGTTGGGTGGCCCTGATAACGGCGCTACTTCTCTTTGGTGGGACAAGAAACCGAGACCGTAGGGACATGAAACTGGAAATGTGAGAACTAGAAAACAAGAAGATATAGAAACTAAAACAAGAAGATATGAATATGAGAATTTCCATTGCTAACATCTTCACTCATCTGTTCCTGCTGCTGGCATTGCTTGCTACCGCTTCGTGCAGCGACTGGACGGATCAGAAAACTGTTGATATTGATCCGCAGCATGCCAAAGAACAGAATCCTGAACTTTGGGCTCGTTACATGGAGACGCTGCGTACGTATAGGCAAAGCAAACACTTTGTCACTTACGGTAGTTTCGACAATAGTGCCGAAAAGTCGAAGAATGAAGGTGATTACCTCCGTTCATTGCCCGACTCATTGGACATCGTAACTCCGACGCATCCCGAAAGCCTGACCTCTTATGACTGTGAGGATATTCTCCTGTTACAGGAAAAGAGTATTAAGGTACTCTATTTGGTGGATTATACCGCTCAAATGCCCGCCTTGACCGATGCTGCCAAACTGGGTGCCTGGTTGGATAAGGCCGTTGCTGCCGCTTCCCAGTTGGGTATGAATGGGTTTGCCATTAAAGGTACTCCTCTTTATGGAGGAACGGAAGCTGAACAGGCTGCCCGTCGTGAAGCGGCCAAATTAATCGTTTCCAAGCTTTCTACCGCTGTAGGCGATGGCAAACTGCTGGTATTTGAAGGTGATCCTGCCTTTATGGATGCCGCAGATCTGAATAAGCTGGATTATGTCGTCTTGAACACTGCTACGATTACCTCTGCCGTAGATTTGAAACTCTATGTGGCAGGCGTGATAGAAAACTTCTCAATCCCTAAAGAGAAACTATTGCTCTCCGCCAAGATTAATGAAAAGCTAGTGGATGAAGAAGGTGAAAAACTGGACGCTGTTACCGAGATGACAAACCGTGTTGTTTCTTTGGGTCCTGTAGGCGGACTTGCTATCTATGCTTTGGGTGATGATTACTATCATACGAAGATGAATTATGAGACTAGTCGGCTAGCTATCCAAATAATGAACCCGTCCAAATAAGGGGCATAACTAAGAGATTATTTATTGTGAAACCTGTAAAACACTATAATGATATGAAAAATAACCCATTTAAATACTTCGTCTTTCTGATGCTGTCACTGCTGATGGTAGCAACGACGGGGTGTACTGAAGATGATATTTCCATGCCTGCCGGGCAGTTGCCGGACGAAACGCCGATGAATAGCGTCGGAGGGCAGTTATGCAGTGGAAAAACTTTTTCTAATAAGATTACTGTCAGTATGTACGAAGGTGATGGAGCTGTAACCGAAGAGATATGTTATGCACTGACAAAGCCTGCTATAACGGCTGTTACGGTAAAAGCCATTCCGTCTCCGGAGCTTGTGGCTCAATATAACAGTGATAACGAAACTGATATGAAGGAATTTCCTGTTGCTAACGTAACTTTGGGAAATGGCGGTTCGCTTACTGTGGCTGCTGGAAAGAAAGAATCCGGAACTATCAGCATAACTCTTTCTCCTGATGGATTGAAGCCTGAAACACTTTATTTGTTAGCGATTGCTTTGACACAAAATCCTGTAGGAGTAGATGCACAAGGGAATAAACAAGTAATTTATTACAGAGTGAATTTCAGGGAAAAAACTATTACATGTATACCTGGAACAACTGGACAAATACAAGATATTCCGCCATTATTACCTGAAGTGATTACAGTATTTTATGTAAATACGGAAACGTATCAACCTTTGATTGCTAGTGCATGGGGGATTATGTTGGATGACATGATTACTCGTCCTTATCCGATATATAGTTTAGGAAATATTGTAAATTTGAAAAGAGCAACGATTGGTTATGATGGTGTAAGTCAACGCGCATTGTTTGAGTTGGGTAGTGATTTGGCTTACGTATTGGAGCATAGAGATAAATATATTCGTCATCTTCAAGAATATAAGCGTAAAGTATGTCTTTGTATTGAGAATGGTGGTAAAGGTATAGGCTTTTGTAATATGAATGATACACAGATAGCTGATTTTGTTCGTCAAGTAAAAGATGTGATAGAACGTTATCAACTAGATGGAGTGAACTTGTGGGATGAGGACGGTAAATATGGAAAAGCTGAAATGCCAGGAATGAATACAACTTCATATCCTCGGTTGATCAAAGCGTTGCGTGAGGCTCTGCCGGATAAACTATTGACTTTAGTAGATAAGGGGGATGCTACTGAATATTTTTATGATGTTTCTAGGTGTGGAGGAATTGAAGTAGGCGGGTATATTGATTATGCATGGCATGGTTATTTTTCGTCAACAGAAGAATTGCAAATAATCAATCCAAATCTGGATGGAAGTGTTCAAACTTATAGTAAATATACGCGTAGGTCTATTGCTGGGTTAACTGAAACTCGCTATGGATGTGTTAATGTACCTCGTTATTCTAGTAATGATCCAAATATTAGGAATCGTGCAGCAGATATTATATGTAAGTGGAAATCTGGAGGGAATAAAAAAAGTAATATCTTGATATATGGTGATGATCTTATTGGCAATGAATATGGTGACAGAGAAAATGCAGCTAGGATAATGTTGGGCGATTATTCTCTTCTTCAATTTATGGATGATGGTGATGGCTGGGATTTTAGTAGAGATGAGCTCATATGGGGAGACGTTGTATATTCTGGAGTGTCTTTAGATCCTGGAGTAGAACATGCTGCTGGTAATACTTACAGAAAAGACTGGTAAATCTTCTTTTGAATATTATCAATAAATACTTTTTCCATAAATAAAGGAAAAATTCGTTCTTTGACATATTGAAATTACCGTTGATAGTTGTCATTTGCAGTGGATTCTTTTCGTAAAAATGTAACCGCAATCTAAACTTATTGATTACTTTTGACCCCGATATATAATATGAATAGTTCGAGGCTATTTATAACAGACATACAAGATGGATCAATTGCAGATAATTCAAAATAGAATATATGAGTTTAGAGGTCAGAAGGTGATGCTTGACTGTGATTTGGCAGAGATGTATGGAGTTCAGACAAAAGTGCTTAATCAGGCTGTCAAACGAAATATAGAACGTTTTCCTTCTGACGTTATGTTTCAGATTTCGAGTGAAGAAACCCAAGATTGGAGGTCACAATTTGTGACCTCCAATGCTATAAAAATGGAGTAAGACCTAATCCGTATGTATTCACAGAGTTGGGTGTAGCCATGCTTAGCAGTGTATTGTATAGTAAAAGCTTTAATAGTATATCAGACGGTAATTTCGGTATGTAAATTTGCCGTCTTTTTTGTGTTCGGACGGCTATATAAATAGGGCACATAAGTGATTTATGTTTTTGATTAAACTTAATATACGAACTGGTATGAAAACAAAAAAAATACTTCGAGGTATGCTTACTATCATTTCACCGGCTATCATAACTACGGCCCTGTTGTTATGTGCCATCGGCTGTGATAATAAAGACTATAGCAATGCCTCCCCTTTCGATAATGTCGTCTATTTGGATGCAGCCAAGCTAAAGGACGTGTCCAACTTTACTTTTAACCGTACCATAGAGACGGGACAAAAGGAAATTTCCGCTTTGTTGGCACGTCCTGCAGGCGAGGATATCAATGTCGGTATTAAAGTAGACGCCTCGCTGGTGAATACTTATAACGCCCGCCTTGGTGCTAACTATACCATGCTTGATGCCAAGCATTACAAACTGTCGGCAGGTCAGACTGTTATCCCGCAAGGTGAAGTCAGCTCCAAACCTGTCACTATCGACTTCTCCGGTCTTACTGACCTTGAAATTGATGCAGGCTATTTGCTCCCCATCACTATCGACCAGGTGTCGGGTGGTATGGGTACACTAGGCGGTTCAAAGACTATTTGTTATGTGGTACGTCGTTCCAGTGCCATCACTACGGCTGTCAGTTTGAAAAATAATTTCTTTGAAGTGCCGGGCTTTGATAAAGGAAGTTCCACGGCTGATGTGGTAAACAACATGAAGCAGCTTACCTACGAGGCCATTATACGTGTGAATAACTTTAAGAATGGTGTAACTGCAAGAGAAATATCTACGATTATGGGTATCGAGCAATATTGCCTGTTCCGCTTGGGTGATGCAGGTTTTCCGGCGCAACAGTTGCAATTCTCGTGCAATGAGATTAAATTTCCGAACGCTGATAACAGCAAGCTTTTGCAAGAAGGCGAATGGTATCATGTAGCGGTGACGTTTGATACAGAAAAGAAAGTGGCGGTTATCTACGTAGACGGTCGTGAACAGAGTCGTATTGAGGATTATGGTGAAGGGAAACCTATTAATCTGGGTATGCAGAACCGTGGTAAGGATTTCATGTTCAAAATCGGCCATTCCTATGGCGAACCTACCGATTTCTCCCGCCAACTCGATGGTGAAATCTGTGAAGTACGTGTTTGGAACGTGATGCGAACCCAGCAAGAGATCTTCGATAATATGTATAACGTAGATCCTGCTACTACCGGACTTTGTGCTTACTGGAAGTTTAACGAAGGACATGGCGACATTGCCGAGGATTACACCGGACATGGAAATGATGCTCATGTACATATATCGCCTGCTGTATGGCCGCAAGGCATTGAGGTGACGCAGAAGAACAAAGAATAGTTTTGGAATAAGAGAATAGAATGATAAAATGCCCCGTCAAGCAGAAATGTGAATTGCATTTCTATGACTTGACGGGGCATTTCTTTTCGGACCTTAATAAATAAGCCCTGATGTATTAGAGATAAACTTCCTTTATCCTGTTAGTGAACTTCTTTTGCCTTAATAGCAAACTTCCTTTTCATTAGTCATAAACTATAATTGCAAGTTTTGTTTTTATAAACGCAACTTGCAATTATAAAAACAAAGCTTGCAATTTTATAAACGTAACTTGCGTTTATAGATTATCCTTAGTCAAGCATAACTTTGCTATTGGAGAAGCGGAAGTTTGCTATTAAGGCAGTGGAAGTTTGCTATTAATAGCTTGGCCGTTAGGTGTTAACACTTGAGACATCAGCTGAAGTTAGAGATTGCTTGGTATTAGATAGGGAATGAACTAAAATACATGGGTTCTTGTTTCCAAAATAGGAACGTTTTTTGTATCTTTGCTATGTAAACACAAAGTCATGGAAGAGAAAGCAAGGTTTAATGTAAAATATATGGAGGAAATGAAACTTTATACTCATGAAGAAATGCTGGATAGAGTGATAGGTACAAAAGGTACTCCAGCACGCGAAAAATATGAGACTGATATTAATAACTTTCTTATAGGTGAGGCTATTAAACGGGCGAGAGAGGCCAAGAATCTTACCCAAGAACAATTAGGTGAGCTTATGGGGGTTAAAAGGGCACAAATCTCGAAAATAGAAAGTGGGAAAAGTATATCCTTTTCTACTATTGTAAGAGCATTCAAGGCAATGGGCGTGAAAACGGCAAGCTTGGAACTTGGTTCTTTGGGCAAAGTGGCTCTTTGGTAAATACTATTTTTGTCTTACCTAATAAACAGTAACCTATGTCTGTTGATGTTATAAAGCAGGAACTATTGTCGAAATTGAAGCAGGAACATTGCTTCTGGTCGTACAATGAAGATTCAATCAAAGATATTCCAGATGATATGCTGATTGAAAAAACGTTGTTGCATCTTGATTTAGAGGAAATTAATCAGCTTTTTTTGGTTTATCCTTTCAAGAAAATCAAGCAGGTATGGCTGGATTATCTCATTCCACAAGAGGAATATCTCTATACGTTGAACCGTTTTTTTGCATGGTACTATTTTAAAGCAAAGAAACCGGACGCTTATATAAAATCTATGGCTACTCGTCGCCTAAACAAAATACTTCTATGAAAGGATTAGCTCCACACACACTGCAGATTTTTGAAGCGGTTTCCCAATTGGATTGCATAAAACCTTATCTTCTGGTCGGTGGAACTGCCTTGTCTTTACAAATCGGAACTCGTCAGAGTGAGGATTTGGATTTTATGAAGTGGCGCACTTCCAAGATAGAGAAGATGGAGGTAGCTTGGTATCAGATAGAGAAAGAACTAGCTACGATTGGAGAGATTCAGCATAAAGATATTCTGGATATAGATCATGTGGAATATCTTGTGTCAGGAGTGAAATTTTCGTTTTATGCTTGCCCTAAATATTCTCCGGTAAGTGAGCCGGTAAGCTACCTGAATAATCTGAAACTGGCTGATGTGAAATCTATCGGAGCAATGAAGATGGAAGTGTTGTTGCGTAGAAGCAACTTTCGTGATTACTACGATATTTACTCCATTTTAAAATCCGGTGTGCCTGTCAATGATTTAATATCTTTGGCTTTAAGCTATTCCGGACACAGGCTGAAGTCTAAGAACCTTTTGGCAATGCTTACTAATAGCAACCGCTTTACGAGATTTTACCTGTTGCAATACAGTGCCGATGTCGTGACTGACAAGGATAATGGCACATTCTTTATTGATTTCAGCCAATAACTCATAAAGGCGTGCTTCGAAACGCTTGTCGATATACGTGCTGGGTTCATCGAGAATCAATACCGCAGGGTCGGAGATGATGGCACGTCCCAACAGGGCACGTTGCAGCTGCCCGCCGCTTAATTGCCCGATAGAACGGTGTTCGAATCCTTCAAGCCCCATGCGGGAAATAATCTGTTTACCTTTCTCTTTCTGTTCGGGGGTAAATCGTGAAGTGAGCGATTTTTGTATGCTTAATCCGGATAGGATCACTTCTTCCACGGAAATAGGGAACTTCCGGTCTATACTGTTGTATTGAGGCAGATAACCCAGGAAAGTAGAAGTGGTTTTAGTAGATGCTTTTTCAGGAGTATGGAATATAATTTCCCCTCCGGTTGGCTTCAACAGACCGAGGATGCACTTTATAAGCGTCGTTTTGCCGCCTCCGTTCGGACCTATAATACCTAGAAAATCCCGTTCGTAGATGCTTAGATTAACATCGTGGAGAACAGTGCGACCGTCATATCCGGCGGAAAGATTCTTTATTTCGATTATTGGTTTCATCGTTGGAAATGGCTTGATGGGTTCTTTCTTTATACGTTTATTTTGTTGCAGCCTGTGGCGCGAGGGCTTTGGCTACATTCAGCATTTCTTCTTCCCAGTCGTAACTTAGCGGATTGATAGGGATCACTTTCGTTCCGGTTTGCTGCGCGATGGTTTCCGCATTGCGTTTGTCAAATTCCGGTTGAACAAAGATTACACGTACATCTTCTGCCTGACACAGGTCTATCAAGGCTTTCAGATGGGCGGGAGAAGGTTCTTTGCCCCCTTCTTCGATGGAAATCTGATGCAATCCGTAGTCGCGGGCGAAGTAGGAGAGAGCCGGATGATAAATCATGAAGGCTTTGGCTGCTTCGGGAGCGGAGAGTTGACGGCGAATCAGGCTGTCGGTGTGCTGGATACGCTGGCAGAGCGAATCGTAGCGGTTTCTATAGTATACCTCATTTG
>PPYF01268430.1_pt1 | contig 14443 bp, 14 predicted proteins | sample 1559871 | NCBI WGS metagenome assembly PPYF01 (sample SAMN08240021, study PRJNA423297) | Human gut metagenome, whole genome shotgun sequencing project. | reverse complement strand
CGGAACGTCGGCCCCCCCCCGAGGCGGTTCGCCCGCACGACCGGCGTACGGCCCGCGCCGCGGAATGCGGATATGTTCCATGCGCTACCCACGCGCAAGGTGGTGCGGCAACCGCACGCTCGGGGCGCGGGCTCTTCTCCTCCACGGGATCGCCGCCCGGCCTGCAAAAACAAAAACTGTTCTCGATAACGGCCCGATACTTTTTTTCAAAAAAATTTCCACAGGCGGCATTCCATACGCATCCTCCCTTATCCTCCATGATCATTGGAAAATCATATCGCATCAATATGTACAGTTTTTTAAACCAGATAGCGCATAACGGCTCATCGGAGCCGCTCTCAAATTCCAACACGCCATTTTTATTTACGATTTATTTTCTACCCGCCAAAAAATCGCAGCGACTCGACAGGTTTTGGCCGGGATGGTAAAGAGTGTCCTTTCTCTCATCAGAACAGCGACCGGGGCCCCCCTTCTTTTTCGTCGTCCACGCATGCGGTCCCTGCAAACAAGGAATGTTTCATGACACCCAAACCGTCCGGCAGTTCTCCCGCGGCCAAATGGCCTTTGCTTCTTTTCTCCGCTCTTTGCCTGCTTTCCCTCACCGCCTGCGCTTCCCAGCAATCCGCTTCGCAGCGCCACCAGTACGCCATTGTCCGCTATCACGACTCGCTGACGGATTTTCATGAATACCGCCCCCCGGCGCGGGAAGTGCTGGCCTACTCCGCCCGTCAGGAATTCGTCTCCGCGAGCATGACCGTTGAGCGGGGAACTCCGGACTTCCAGCCCATCCCGAACGAAGAACTCGACGACGGCGACATCGACGTCGAAGCCGCGCCCGAACTGCTCAAGACGCCCAAACAGTACCCCACGCTTTCCCTCGTCAAGCCGGTCAAGGACACCATCCGCGTCACGTCGCCCTTCGGCGTGCGGAAGCATCCCATCAAGCGCCGCCGCCTCATGCACGCCGGTGTGGACATCGCCGGGCGGCGCGGCGAAAAGGTGGTCGCCTCGGCTCCCGGCAAGGTCGTCTACAGCGGACGCAAGGGCTCCTACGGCCTGACCGTGGACATCGACGCCGGAAGGGGCGTCACCCTGCGTTACGCCCATCTGGACAAACTCGGCGTCAGGGAAGGGCAGAAGGTCAAGCAGGGGCAGTACATCGGCAATCTCGGCAGGACCGGACGGGTCACCGCGCCGCATCTGCATTTTGAAGTCAGGCTCCGCGACAAGCCGATCAACCCCTTGCAGTTCCTCTCCCCCGAACATCAGTGGGCGTCGAACACGGGAACCAAGCACCGCAGCAAGCGCGGCCGCAACCTCTAGGTTCCCATTTCCCGGTCAATATGGGCGGCCCGTCTCGGATGGGCCGCCTTTTTTATGGAACACCGGGGAGAAGAAAACGCTCTCCCCCTCCCCCGCCTTCTTCAGGACGTCCGGCCTTACCGAATCCCCGTTCGCGGGGGGCCGGAGTACGGCAAGGCCTGATGCGGAAGGCGGTCCGGTTGAAAACCAAAGGACGGATTCATGGGCGCACACAGCCTTCCCGTACTCATGTACCATTACGTCAGCCGGTTTCCCGGAGCCACCACGGTCAGCCCGGAGCACTTCGAGGCGCAATGCCGGGGCATGGCCGAGCACGGCTGGCGCGGGGTCGGCCTCGACGAAGCGGAAGCCTTCCTGCGGGACGGCGCACCGCTGCCGCCGCGTTCGCTGCTCATCACCTTCGACGACGGGTATCTGGACAACTACGTCTACGCATGGCCGATTCTCCGCAAATACGGCCACAAGGGCGTCGTCTTCGCCGTCACCGAGCGTCTGGAAACGGAACGCAGGCTCCGCCCCACGCTCGCCGACGTCTGGTCCGGCCTGTCCGAACGCGAACTCCCGCCCGTGGACGCGCCCATGCACGATACGCCCTTCGGCTTCCGGGAACGCCGCGACCTGTTCCTGTCGTGGGAGGAGGCCCGGCACATGGAGGCCGGCGGCGTCATGGCCGTCGCCGCGCACTCGGCCCGGCATCTCGCCGTGTTTGCGGGGCCGGAATGGGGCCCGGTGAACCGGCACGACCGGCATAAAAAGACGCCGTCCGCACTCGAAGGAGCGGGAGAACGCTTTCACATCCCCGGAACGCGGCTGAACACGTTCAACAGGACCGAATGTCCCGTGGTCTGGGGCCTGCCCCGGTTCAAGGAACGCCCGTTCCTGTACAGCCGGGCCTTTCTCCCCGCGCCCGAACTTGTGGACGCCGTGCGCGCGCTCGTCCCGCAGGACCCCGCCGAGGCCCGCGCCTTCTTCGAATCCTCCGACAACGTGGCCCGCCTCGAAGCCCTCGTCGCCGGATTTTCCCCCGAGCGCCTCGGAACGCCGGAACCGGAGGAGGTCCGACGCATCCGGGTCCGCGAGGAACTCGCCGCCTGCGCCGCAACCCTGCGCCGCGAACTCGGGCATCCGGTCCGGTCCCTGTGCTGGCCTTGGGGAAGCGGGTCCGACATCGCGGTGGAAGAAGCCCGCAAGGAAGGCTTTTCCGTCTTCTTCACCACCCGCATGGGAGCCAACCCGCCCGCCGCGCCCGAAGCCGTGCGCCGCTTCAAGGTCCGTGACGCCGGATGGGACTGGCTCAGGCTCAGGCTCGAAATCTACGCCCGTCCGTGGCTGGCCCGACTGTACGCGGCCTGCCGCATCTGACGGCCCGCGCGCCGGAGCGCACGCCTCGGGGCACGACGCCGGAGCCCCCTCATGGATGCGGGCGCATCGGAGAAACCATACATGGCGATCCTCGACGAAGACCCCGCTTTCTATGGACGCAAGACACGTTTCCGTATGCCGCGCGCATGATGCCCGACGCTCTTGGGACGCAGAGCCGGGCGGCCTGTCCGCATGCCGGGCAGGCCGTGCCGCATGCCGCCCCGTCTTCTCGCCCGGCACAGCCGCATGCCGCGTGTCAGGGGCAGGGAAGATGAGAATGAGGGGAAGGCCGATCCCGCCTGACGGATAGCCTGCCGCAATAATCCATAAAATGTCGGTTGATGCATTAGAGATCAGTGAAACTCCGGTGCCGGTGGAATCCCCCCGCGTCCTCCAAAGCGAGGCGCGGCTTGTGCCCGTTTCGACACGACGCCGCGCCTTCTCAACATTCCGACAAAAAAACGTGCCAAAGCAAAAAAAGCCTTGGCACGTTCTCATTGCTCGTGACGTAACTTCTCATGTCGCACGACAGCTCACACCGCACATTCGACGCCCGGAAAGGAGGCATAGGGGCTCCGCCTCAACGGCGCACCATTTTTCCGGCCTTTTTCCGCGGGTCCGACCGGACGCCAACGCGTCTAAGCACTGGACAAAATCCGTTGCGAATGGCATGTGTGTGCCGCAAAACTCCAGTAACAGGATTTCCTATGCCAAACTTCGTCCGTCTTCTTGTGCTGTGCCTGCTCACGTTGGCGCTCCCCGCGCACGCCGCCGCGCTGACCGAACGCGACGCCGTGATTTCCCGGCAGAACGACAAAATCCAGATACGAGTCCACTATCCCGAAACCGGCAACGCCAAGGTGGACGCCGACGTCGCCGAATGGGCGCGCCAGCTTGTGGACACGTTCCAGACGACCTACGGCGAAGAGCCGGACCTCAGCGTCCCCTACGAACTGGAAAGCACCTACAGCACCACCCACGCCTCGCCCTCCGTCCTTTCCATCGTCTGGAAGACGGCGAGCTACACCGGCGGCGCGCACGGCAATCTGGAAATCAGCTCCACGACCTACGACATGAAGACGGGGGCGCTCATCGATCTGTACGACGTATTCGGCAATCTCGACGTCGCGCTGGATCAGATGAGCCGCTACAGCGCCAAGGTGCTGGCCCGCTCCCTCGGCGACATGTACAACGGGGACATGCTCCGCAGCGGCACCGCGCCCGAAGCCGAAAACTTCTCCACCTTCGCCCTGATCCCGGCGGGCATCCGCATTTTCTTCCAGCCCTATCAGGTCGCGCCGTGGGCCGCCGGACCGCAGACCGTGGACATCCCGCTCGGAGAGCTTCCGGGCTCCGATCCGCGTCTTTCCCTCTGGGGCAAATGATCTTTCCGGGCAGGGGCGACCCTGCCCTTTCTTTTGGCGGGCACAAAAAAAGGCGGGGAATCTCCCCGCCCCTCTCCGCAACGTCGCCGTTACGCCTTGGGAGCTTCCTGAAGGGAAGCGTGGAATAGGTTGCACCACTGGTCGAAATTCTGCGGCTCCCGATCCAGCGTCTCCACGTTGTCATTGAGCCACTGGTGGAACCGGCCCACCATGTTCTGGAATTCGGGATGCTCCAGCACGGGCATGCTGTACTCGCCGAGCGTGGCCTGCGCGTAGCCGAGCACCGCCGAACAGGCCATTTCGGGGTCCACGATGGTCCCGTTGAGCTGCGCGAGCAGTTCCTTATACTGAGGATAGTCCTCCGCGAGTTCCTGAACCGTCGGTTCGGGAACCAGAATGCAGAAATCGCCGTCCTTGTCTTCCTCGATCCAGGAAAAACGGACCCACTGTTCAAAAATCACGGCGTCGAGCAGGGAGGACATCGCCCTCCGCATGTCGTCGGAAAGTTCCGCGGGAGAAGATGACGTGTTCATGAAAACTCCTTGGAGAGAAATATAGCCGTACTATGGTCACGCCCGGCCCCGAGGTCAAGGCCGCAGCCGCCCAAAGCGGGCACGTTTTCTTTTTCGGCAAAAAAGCATACCGTCGCTGCGCGGGCCGTCTCCCCGACCGGACCCCGCCGGACGCCTTCCGAGGAAGCGTCCGCGACCGCCAACCCCACAGCCAAGGAATCCGTGTGTCCGACCACGCATCGCTCATAGCCGGAGAACTGGGCATCCGCGCCCAGCAGGCCGAAGCCGTCATCCGCCTGTTGGACGAAGACGCCACCATCCCCTTCATCGCCCGCTACCGCAAGGAGGCCACGGGCAGCCTCGACGAAGTCGCCGTCACCGCCGTACGGGATCGCCTCGCGGCCCTGCGCGAGCTGGACAAGCGGCGCGAAGCCGTTCTCGCCTCGCTGGAGGAACGCGAACTGCTCACCCCCGAGCTGCGCGCCAGACTGGAAGCCGCCGACGCCCTGACCGTCCTCGAAGACATTTACCTCCCCTACCGCCCCAAGCGCCGCACCCGCGCCTCAATGGCCCGCGAACGCGGCCTCGAACCGCTGGCCGATCTGCTCGTCCGGCAGGATCGCTCGCTTCCCGCAACGCTGGCCGCCGCCTATGTGAACGCCGAAAAAAGCGTGCCCGACGCCGACGCGGCCCTTGCCGGAGCCCGCGACATCCTCGCGGAACGCTTCGCCGAGGATCAGGCGGCCCGCGGACGCCTCCGCAACGTCTTCGGACGCGACGGGCTCATGAAGAGCAAGGTCGCCTCCGGCAAGGAGGACGATCCCGACGCCGCCAAATACAGAGACTATTTCGCCTGGGACGAGCCCGCCGCGCAGGCTCCCTCGCACCGCATCCTCGCCATGTTCCGGGGTGAGGAGGAAGGCTTCCTGCGTCTCTCCCTCCGTCCCCGCAACGAAGAACAGGCGCAGGAACTGCTGGCCCGCCTCTTCGTCCGCAACGACGGCCCCTGCGGACGCGAAGTCCGCGCCGCCGCGCTGGACGGCTACGGACGCCTGCTCGCCCCCGCGCTGGAGACCGAACTCCGCAACCGGCTCAAGGAACGGGCCGACGCCGCATCCATCAGGGTGTTCGCGGAAAATCTGCGCCAGCTTCTGCTGGCCCCGCCCCTCGGCCCCCAAAACATCCTCGCCGTGGACCCCGGTTTCCGCACCGGCTGCAAGCTCGTCTGCCTCAACCGCGAGGGCAAACTGCTCGATCACGCCACGATCAACCCGCACGCCGGTTCCGACAAGGCCCGCGCCGAGGCCGGGGAAACCCTCCTCCGCCTCACGGAAAAGCACGGCGCGGAAGTCGTCGCCGTGGGCAACGGCACGGCGGGCCGCGAAACCGAAGCCTTCATCCGTTCGCTTCCCGGCTGGAAACTGCCCGTGGTCATGGTCAGCGAAAGCGGCGCGTCGGTCTACTCCGCCTCGGAAGCCGCCCGCGCCGAATTCCCCGATCTCGACCTCACCTACCGGGGCGCGGTGTCCATCGGGCGCCGCCTCGCCGATCCGCTGGCGGAACTGGTCAAAATCGATCCCAAGGCCATCGGCGTGGGGCAGTATCAGCACGACGTGAACCAGTCCGAACTCAAGCGTTGCCTCGACGACGTGGTCATGAGCTGCGTCAACGCGGTGGGCGTCGAGCTGAACACCGCCAGCGAACAGCTCCTCACCTACGTTTCCGGCCTCGGCCCCACGCTGGCCCGCAACATCGTGGCCTTCCGCCACGAGAACGGCCCGTTCCGGACCCGGCGCGATCTGCTCAAGGTGCCTCGGCTCGGTCCCAAGGCGTTCGAACAGTGTTCCGGCTTTCTCCGCATCCGGGACGGCAAACAGCCCCTCGACGCCAGCGCGGTGCATCCCGAATCCTATCCGGTGGTCGAGCGCATGGCCAAGGACGCCGGCGCGACCGTACGCGATCTCATGGACAGCCCGGAACTCCGCAAGTCCATCCGGCTTTCCCGGTACGTCACGGACACGCTCGGCCTGCCCACGCTCACGGACATCATGAAGGAACTTGAAAAGCCGGGGCGCGATCCGCGCGGCCCGTTCAAGCCCTTCTCCTTCGCGGAAGGCGTCAGCACCCTGCAGGACCTCAAACCGGGCATGAAGCTGCCGGGCATCGTCACCAACATCACGGCGTTCGGCGCGTTCGTGGACATCGGCGTCCATCAGGACGGGCTCGTCCACATCAGCCAACTGGCGAACCGCTTCGTCCGCGATCCCAACGAAGTGGTCAAGGTTCATCAGGAAGTGCTCGTCACCGTCGTGGACGTGGACATCCCCCGCAAGCGCATCTCGTTGACGATGCGGGAACACTAGTCTCCCGAAAGGAGCGCGCGCCCTCCCCGAACCCGGCGGAGACACGTTCCTCTCCCAGACCTTTGACCGTCAGGCCCGCCGCCCCGGAAGTCCCCTCGGCAAGCGCCTGCCGGTCGCTCAACCTTCACCGGAAACGCCGCTCCGGCGCCGCTTCCCCTTTCCCTGACCTCTACCGGCGGCCCGCCGCCGTATCTCCAAGGAGTTTCCCATGAAAACCGTTGCGACCAAGCCGGAATTCGCCGGGCTGACCGAAGATCAGGTTATCGACGCCATCGACGCCTACGAGGCCCAGCTTGACGACGCCTATGATGAGGACGCCGATCCCGATGACGAAGGCGGCTGCGCCTGCTGCTCCGCCGACGAGGGAAGCTGCGAAGACTGCGACGAAGACGAGGAAAACCTCTCGGACGATCCCGTCGTGCTTGAAGTGGAACGTCTGATCGCGGCCTATTCCGACCGCTTCGACGAGCTGTGCAAGGACACCGGCGAAGTGCCCGAAGAGGCGCTGACCTACAAGCCCCGCACCCCCATCGAACAGGTCGCCTTCGGCATCTTCACCGACGCCCTCCACGATTCGCTGATGGATCAGGACGACGAGTAGACACTGTGGAGGGAAGGGAGGGGAAAACGTTCTCCAGAACGTTTTCCCCTCCCTTCCCTCCTCTTTCAAAGACTTTCGACCTTATCGAATCCCTTATCCGGGAACTCACCCCGCACGGCGGCAAGGCGTTCCATCAACGTTCCAACCCCAAAAGAAGAAAGAGGCCGTTCGGCCTCTTTCTTCTTTTTTGATGAGCCACCCCCTTTTCGGAAAGACGCCGCAAGCCGCCGCGTCTCCGTTTCCGAGGGGGTCCGGGGGGCATCATGCCCCCCGGCCGCCGGAGGCATGCCTTTCCTTCCCCTCCGGCTCCCGCAACGCCCCTTTCAGCTTCATGATCCGCGCCCACGAGGCTTCGAGCCGGGCGCGGGACAGCCTTCCCTCGGCCACGGCCCTGACGATGACGGCTTCGACCCTGGCGACGGCGGCGGGGTCGTACTCCAGATTGTTGCCGATCAGCAGGATGTCCACCCCGGCGTCAATCGCCCGGAGCACCACCTCCTCCAGAGAATACCGGGCGGCGATGGCCTGCATCTGCAAGTCGTCCGTCACCACCACGCCGTCGTACCCGAGGCCGCGCAACAGCCCGGTGACGACTTTGGGCGAAAGCGTGGCGGGCACGTCCGGATCAAGCCCCCTGTGGAACAGATGCCCCGTCATCACCATGTGCGGACCGGAGGCCGCCAGAGGCCTCGCGTAGGCTTCAAGCTCCCTCGGGCTCCATGTTTTGGTGATGTCCGTGACGCCTTTGTGCGAATCCGCGTGCGCGCTCCCGTGGCCGGGGAAATGTTTGAAGGCCGCGACGACGCCCGCAGCGTTCAGGCCGTCCGCAAACGCCGCCCCGTGAACCGAAACGGCCTCCGGGTCCGCCGAAAAACTGCGCCCCAAACGTCCGATGGCTGGCGAGTCGGGGTAGACGTCAACGTCCAGCACCGGCGCAAAATTGAGGTTCACCCCCAGATCGCGCAGCAGCGTTCCCATGCGGAAGGCCGTGTCCCGCGTGGCTTCGGGCGTTCCCCGGCCCAGCTCGGCGGCGGACGGGAACGCCGGAAAACCGTCGCTCGGCAGGAACCGCGCCACCTTGCCGCCTTCCTGATCCACGGCGATGAACAGCGGACGGTCGGCGGGAGCGGCCTCGCGCAGCGCGGAGGTCAGCCGTTTCACCTGCGCCGCATCCCGGATGTTGCGCCCTATGAGCGGGTTGTGCGCGTCCCGCTTGAACAGGATCACCCCGCCCAGATGCCGGACGCGGATGTCCTCAAGGATCGCTCCGCACGATTCCGGCTCCTGCCCCTTGAAGCCCACCAGCAACATCTGCCCCGCCATTTCTTCGACGGAAGGCGCCCCGAGTGCGGAGGCACCCGCGCCAAAGAACAGGAAAAAGGCGAGCAGAACGCCGAACGGACGCCGTCCAGCCCAGAACGGAGCCGAATACTCATGCAGAAACATATTGCTATCCAAGTGATTTTACGTCAGAACGGGCACGCCTCAATCGGCGTCTCGTTTCCGGCGGTCTTCGATGGCCTTGGGCTCGTCCTTCTTCTCGGGAGAAACCGGTTCCACGGTATACTCGTCGGGGGACAACTCATAGGTATCGGGATCGTCCCGGTGTACGCGCGGCTCTTCCGCCGATCCGCCGGTCGCGCCGGGAATGTTGGTGTAGATGATGAACCGGCTGCCGTCCGCGCCGTACTGCACGTTCTTTCGCGCGCGGCGCATCGCCAGCCCGAAAACCACGAACAGCACCAGAAACACGAAAAAGGCGACCACGATCCCTACGGTGGCGAGCAGAAACACAAGCCCCGCCACAGCCACGGACGTGATGCCGGCGATGATCCATCTCAAAAAATCAGGCATGGGAGAATACTCCAATCGGTTGCGTTGACTCCTCTCTCTGGGGAGATAAAGCCTCCATCCCGGAATGACAAGCCTTCCCGCCGATTTCCGCCTCTCAAAGGAGCTGCTATGGTATCACAAGACCTGCTCAAACGCTTTTCCGCCGGTTTCCAGCGCTTCCAGAAAACGTGGTATTGCCCGGAAAACAACATCTACGAAGACCTGCGCGCCGGACAGAATCCCTACGCGCTGGTCGTCGCGTGCAGCGACTCCCGCGTGGACCCCGTCCTGCTGCTCGACGCCACCCCCGGCGACCTGTTCGTCATCCGCAACGTCGCCAACCTCGTTCCGCCCTACGAACCGGACAGCCATCACCACGGCGTCAGCGCCGCGCTGGAATACGCGGTCCGGCACCTGCGCATCGAGCACATCATGGTCATGGGCCATGCGAAATGCGGCGGCTTCACCAGCCTGCTCGAAGTCTCGCACAGCGACGACGAATTCCTCAACATCTGGATGAGCCTCGCCTGCCGGGCCAAGGCCGAAGTGGACCGCACCCTGCCCGACGCCGATCCCGACGAACGCCAGCGCGCCTGCGAAATGTGGGGCGTGCGCTTCTCGCTGGACAACCTCATGGGGTACCCGTGGATACGCGAGGCCGTGGAGCGGGGGGAACTGCTCCTGCACGGCCTGTATTTCGACATGGGCACGGGCGAACTGCTCTACTTCGACGCGCACCGGGAAGCCTTCGTGCCGATGGTGGAGGCCTGCGCGTCCGCCGGAGCCTCGTCCGTCAGGGTCCGGCGCTGATCGCCGGAGAAAGGTTTCGCCGCGAACGACCCGGCAAAAAAATACTTACGCTCGCCCCTGTTTGCTCCTATACCGGAAACAGGTCCCCTTCCGGGGCCCAGTTCCATCAAAGGGAGAAAAAAACGATGCGTACAGCTTCTCTGACCATTCTCGCGTTCGTCGCGGCGTTCCTGTTTTCCGTCATCCCCGCCAAGGCCATGGAAGGCCACGAGATGCCGGGAGCGGCCCACTATTCGGACCGGGCATTCCTCTCCGGCATGATCGCGCACCATGAGGGCGCGGTGGACATGGCGAAACTGTTCCTCCAGTCGCCCCAGAAGGATCAGGACCCCAAGGTCAAGGCGTGGGCCGACGACGTGATCAAGGTGCAGGAAAAGGAAATCGCCGAAATGAAGGACCTCCTCAAGCCCCTCGGCGGCATTGAGGAAAGCGCCTACGCCCCCATGAAGAAGGCCATGCAGCACATGCTCGACGAAGGCAAGAATCTGGGCCCGAACATGCGCTTTGTGGAACTCATGCTTCCCCACCACGCCATGGCGCTGGAAATGTCCATTCCGGCCCTCCTCGCCTCCAACAATCCCAAGGTCCTCGACCTCGCCGAAGGGATTATCATCAGCCAAGCCAAGGAGATGCGTGCGTTCAAGGCGTGGCTCGCCGCTCACCGTACGAAGTAGTCGTTTCCTTTCCGAACGTTTTCCGCTGTTTCGTTTCGGAAACGAATCCGTCCCCCGTGAGGGCCGACACGAAATTGCAACATTTCAACACAGCAAAACAATTGTAAAAAGCGCCTGTACACCGTCCCCGACAAAGGAAAATACGGTGTACAAGCGCTTTTTTTCGCGTTAGCCTCCGCCCCAAAAAACGCAGGATGGCTCGCATGTCTTTTGAAATCATTCTTCTCATTCTCGTTGCCGCGCTGCTCCACGCCTCGTGGAACGCCGTCATCAAGGGCGGTTCCAACAAGCTGTACGAAACCGGGCTCAACTGTTTCGGGGGCGGCGTGGGGGTGCTGTTCATCGTCCCCTTCCTTCCGTTCCCGGCGTTGGAGAGCCTCAAGTTTCTGGCGGGCTCCTGTACCGTGCACATCGCCTACTATCTGTGCATCGCCGTAGCCTACCGCAGCGTGGACATGTCGTTCGCCTACACCATCATGCGCGGCACCGCGCCGCTGCTGACCTCGCTGTTCATGCTGCTGAGCGGACACGAAATGCCGCTCGCCGGGTGGCTCGGCATCCTCTGCCTGTGCGCGGGCGTCCTGACCCTGACCTGCGACAACATCAAGAGCGGACGCTTCCAGCTCAGGGGCGCGCTGGCCGCCGTGGGCACCGCCGTGGTGATCATGGGCTACACCCTGTTCGACGGCTACGGTGCGCAGGCCAGCGGAAACCCCATCAGCTACGTGTGCTGGCTGTACGTCATCAACACGTTCCCCATCAACCTGATTCTGCTGCTCAGACAGCGCAAGACCTACGTCCCTTATTTCCGCACGCGTTGGAAGCACGGACTCTTCGGCGGACTGTGCAGTCTCGGTTCCTACGGCGTGGCGCTCTGGGCCATGACCAAGGCCCCCATCGCGATGGTCGCGGCCCTGCGCGAAACCTCCGTCATCTTCGGCATGCTCCTCGCCGTCTTCTTCCTTGGAGAGAAGTTCTCCATCGTCAAGCTCCTCGCCGTCGTCCTCGTGGCTACGGGGATTTTCTTCATGCATTGAGAAAATCGGGGGAGGGGAGGAGGGACCTTTCTGGAGAAAGGTTCCCCCTCCCCCGGTACCCCCCTCCTCTCCTCTTCCCAAGACTTTTGACATTATCGAATCCCTCTCGTCCGCTTTCCCTGAAATCGTTTTGCCCGAAAGGGAGATGTCCGATATGTAGAATGCCGGACTTCCCTTTCCACCGCCGCACAACGCAAGATATGCGCTTCCAACGCTCTTCAAGATTCGTTGCCGCCGTTCCCCCGCCGCAAACGGGGAACGCATTGAACAGGGACTCAATAAGGTCGAACGTCTTCTTCCCCTCCAAAGGTTGACAGCGACGCCCTAAGGCCTCACAACAGCCGGATCGGCCATACCGGCCTCCAACCTCCAACCCTTGGCAACGTTATGAGCTTTCCGGAACTCTTCGCCCTCGCCGTTGCGCTGGCGATGGACGCGTTCGCCGTCTCCGTCTGTGCGGGCTGCACGCTGAAGCGGGTGACCGCCGGGCACTTTCTGCGGCTTTCCCTGACGTTCGGCTTTTTCCAGTTTCTGATGCCCGTGATCGGCTGGACGCTCGGGCTGACCGTGCGCGGCTTCATCGAATCGTGGGACCACTGGATCGCCTTCGCGCTGCTGGCGTGGATCGGCGGCAACATGATCCGCGGCGGAGCGGACGACGAAGGGGACGAGGACGTCTGCGCCGTGGACCCGACCAAAGGCCGCCGGCTCATCGTCCTCGCCGTGGCGACCAGCATCGACGCACTGGCCGTGGGCCTGTCCTTCTCGCTGCTCAAGATCAGCGTCTGGGGCCCTTCCGTCCTGATCGGCGTGGTCTGCGCCGCCATCACGGCCTGCGGCGTGTTCGCCGGAAAGGCCCTCTCCAACGCGGACATCTTCGGGCGTCGCGCCGAGCTTGTCGGCGGTTGCGTCCTCATCGCCATCGGCCTGAAAATTTTGTACGAACACGGCGTATTCAGTTGACGCCCGCCGCATTCCGCACCGGCGGGACGCGACGAACGCCCTTCTTTCCCGGAGTTGCTTCCCATGACTGCTGAAACCGCACACCTCGACGCCCATTCGGAGAAAAAACACGCGGCGCTGGCCTCCCTGTTCTGGGCACTGTTCCTGACGATCATCAAACTTGCGGCGGGGCTCGCCACCAACAGCCTCGGCATTCTGTCCGAAGCCCTGCACAGCAGCCTCGATCTCGTGGCGGCGGGCATCACCTTCTTCGCGGTCCGCGTTGCGGCGCGCCCGGCGGACAAGTCCCATCCCTACGGCTACGGCAAAATCGAGAACCTGTCCGCGCTGGCGGAAACGGTCCTCCTGCTGGTCACCTGCGGCTGGATCGTGCATGAGGCCGTGAACCGGCTCTTCTTCAACGCTCCCGAAATCGTGCCCTCATGGTGGGGCGTGGGGATCATCCTCGTGTCCCTGCTCGTGGACGTGAACCGTGCGGCCATGCTCCGCCGCGTCGCCCAGAAGCACAAAAGCCAGGCGCTGGAAGCCGACGCCCTGCACTTCACCACGGACATCTGGTCCTCAGGCGTGGTGCTCGTGGGCCTGCTCTGCGTGCAGCTCAGCGAATACCTGCCCGCCGACAGCGTGTTCCGCGGCATCCTGCACATGGCGGACGCCATCGCCGCCCTGTTCGTATCCGGCATCGTGGTCGTAGTGGGCATCCGGCTGTCCCGCCGGGCGGTGACGACGCTGCTTGACGGCGGCGGCAAGGAACACAGCGAAAGACTGGAACAGGCGCTCGCCAAGCAGCTTCCCCTGTGCCGCGTGCGCCGTCTGCGCGTGCGCGAAAGCGGGGCCGACGTGTTCATGGACATCACGCTGGAAGCTCCGGCCACCCTGCGTCTGGACGCCGCGCACGACGTTTCCTGCGTGGTCGAGGACATCGCCCACGAGATCGTGCCCACCGCCGACATCACCGTCCACGTCGAACCCGCGCAGGAAGAAACCGAAAGCATGCTCCAGCTGGTCCGCACCATCGCCACGGCGCACAACCTTTCGGTCCACAACCTGATCCTGTCCGAGCAGGAGGAGGGGCTTCTCGTCTTCCTGCATGTGGAGGCCGCCCCGGACATGCCGCTGCGTCAGGCGCACGAGCATGTGCTCCTGTTTGAAAAGGCGCTCGGAAAGCGTCTCAACACCACCCGCATCGAAACGCACATCGAACCCGAGGACCGCATCGGCGCGGCGGACGACGTGCCTTTCGACGCGGACCTGCATTATGTGCGGGCCGCCGTGAACAGCATCCTGCCCGAGTTCCCGATGGTATCCAACGTGCACGATCTCCGGTTGACCCACATGGGCGGGACGCCGCTCGTCAGCTTTCACTGCATCATCGACGGCGATCTCTCCGTCGCCGCCGTCCATGACATCGCCACCGACATGGAACGCCGTCTCCGTACCTGCGCTCCCAAGCTCGACCGCATCCTCATCCACACCGATCCCTCCCCCCTCATCGTCATGCCCGGCGAGAGATAACCAATTGGAGGGGAAGGGGAACCTTTCTGAAGAAAGGTTCCCCTTCCCCTCCAAACCTCCCCATC
>PPYF01385794.1_pt1 | contig 14444 bp, 16 predicted proteins | sample 1559871 | NCBI WGS metagenome assembly PPYF01 (sample SAMN08240021, study PRJNA423297) | Human gut metagenome, whole genome shotgun sequencing project. | reverse complement strand
CAAACATTCCTTCCAAAAACAAGAAAGGCATGGAAATCTATCTGTGCTTCTTCCAACACTTACTTTACAGTCTGAAAGAAGACGGTAAGGCGGCTATTGTCGTGCCTACAGGTTTCATCACGGCTAAAAGTGGCATCGCTTTCAAGATACGTAAACACTTGGTTGATGGAGAGAAGTCCATTTTACGTGGTGTAGTAAGTATGCCAAGCAACATTTTTGCAAACACAGGTACAAATGTAAGTGTAGTCTTCATTGACAAGTCAGGAGTAGATAAACCTATATTAATAGATGCAAGCAAACTTGGCGAGACTATCAAAGAGAATGGAAACCAAAAGACAAAACTTCGCACAGAAGAAATTCAACAAATAGTCAACACATTCCGCAACAAGGAGGTGATTGAAGATTTCTCTGTGACTCCAACCTTTGAGGAGATAAAGGAGAAAGGCTACAGTTTCTCTGCTGGTCAGTATTTTGATATCAAAATAGACTATGTGGATATTACGGAAGATGAGTTCAACTGTCGTATGAATAACTTCAAGACTACGCTAAGACAGCAATTCAGCGAAAGTCACCGATTAGAAGAAGAGATTCTGAAGCAACTGGATTGCATCGGTTTCAATGAAAATGTAGGAAAGGAGAACAATAATGAGTAACAAGATGCAATTACTGCTCTATAATATGCCTGATGCAGACGGCAAAGTGCAAGCGGTCATCAAGGGTGAAACACTTTGGTGTACACAAAAGGCGATGGCTCAACTCTTTGGCAGTGGTGTTCCTGCAATTAGTAAGCACTTGAAGAACATCTTTGAAGAGGATGAACTTGTGGCGGATTCAGTTATTTCCAAAATGGAAACAACTGCCGCAGATGGCAAGAACTACACAACGACATATTATTCTCTTGATGCCAATATTGCGATAGGCTATCGTGTGTCTTCGCTGAAAGCCACTCGTTTTCGTCAATGGGCAACAAAGATACTCAATGAGTATATCAAGAAAGGCTTTGTAATGGACGATGAGCGTTTGAAGCAAGGTAATGCCGTGTTTGGAAAGGATTACTTCCGAGAATTGCATGGAATGTGACATTTTCAATAAGACACAACGATTGACTCTGACTTCGATAAGGAAGTAAGGGAATTGCTGAATATAGGATAAAACAATGACAGAAATAGAATATCTAAAAGGACAATTGGAAAAGGCGGATAAGTTTATCTCTCAAATCGAACATGATTGCTATCCTCTTATTGATGATATCACATAGATACAGTATGTAAGAATGTGATTAAGCGCATAAACACAGAGTTGAAACAGATAAATCTTTGTGATGATTTGCCACAAGAGTTCACATTTTTCGACCAGTTATCAGTACTTCATCAATCCAGGGGCTACGATGAAATATTCTTCCCGAATGGAGTTTTAGAAGAATATATTGACAATTCGATAGAGTTTGAACTTAACAGACTTTCAAGAGAGGACAAGATTATCCTATGGTATAGCAATTGTCACTCTGAATTTGGTAACGAATATGAAGTCTTTGGTGCAAGGTATATATGTACTCAACGTTTCAATGACTTTGAGAATAAAAGATATGAAGAATTGCTGCCAATGTTGAAAGAATGTGATTTTTAACTAATATTTAGACAAATATAAATGGAATTAAAGAACTATAAAATTGGAGATTTGGCACATGTTACAAGAGGTGCAAGCTTGGGTGGCGAATTTTATGCCACCCAAGGAAACTATGTACGTCTTACTTGTGGAAATTTTGACTATCGAAATAATTGCTTCAAAGAGAATCAATCAAAAGATAACATCTACTATACAGGTGGTTTCAAAGAGGAATTTCTACTTGAAAAGGGAGACATTATTACGCCTTTGACAGAACAAGCAATCGGATTACTTGGTTCTACTGCAAGAATACCAGAAAGTGGAAAATATATCCAAAGTCAAGATATTGCAAAAATTGACTGCAACGAGAGCCTGTTGGATAAAGACTTTGCTTTCTACCTAATCTCGTCAGCTTGCGTTAAACAGCAACTTAGTGCCGCTGCTCAGCAAACAAAAATACGCCATACCTCTCCCGACAAGATTAAAGAATGCACAGTGTGGATTCCGTCTCTTGATGTTCAGAAAAGGATTGGGCGCATTTTAACAGACATTGATAACAAAATAGCCATCAATCGTCAGATAAATGATAATTTAGAGGCAATGGCAAAACAACTCTACGACTATTGGTTTGTGCAGTTTGACTTCCCAAATGAGGAGGGCAAGCCGTATAAATCAAGTGGTGGAGCTATGGTGTGGAATGAGAAGTTGAAGCGTAAAATTCCGAATGGGTGGACTGTGGAAACGGTAGGAACATATGCTAATTGTAAATCTGGATATGCAATTAAGTCTTCAGATTTTAAAGCGAAAGGTATTCCTGTTATTAAAATTGGAAATATTCAAGAAGATTACACATTGAACATGAATGGTTGTCAATATATCGAAAATAATACCAATAAACTATTCTATGTATATCAAAATGATGTAGTAATAGCTATGACAGGAGCAACAATTGGAAAATTTGCAATTGTTCCTTTTAGTGAAACTGGTTACTTTGTAAATCAGCGAGTTGGAAAATTTGAATTTGGAAACAATCCGATAAAAAAAATGCCATACTTGATAAACTCACTAAAGATTGATTATTTTAGAAATCAAATTTTTCAGTTAGCAAGTGGATGTGCCCAACCTAATATTAGTGTAGAACAGATAAATAATATTTCATTGTTATATCCTTCAACAAAAATTTTAAGTGAATATAATATGAAATGTAAATGGATGTATGAACAAATAGCTAATTGCCGCTATCAAATAGACGTATTGACTAAGTTGCGTGACAAACTTCTGCCGTTATTGATGAACGGTCAAGCATTGGTAAATTATCATTTATCTGACGATTGACATTGATTTTAGACATAATATCAACCATCATATTGCCGATATTTTCTTCCTCCATAGGAGTTAATGTCGGCAATTCATATCGCATGATTTGGTCTTTGTCACCACGTGGCATTTTGCTTCCTTTTGCTCCAGACATTGCGTAATTAAAGAAAGCATCTTGCATTAGAACTGTATAAAGAAATGACGAACAATGCCCATTCTTTGCTCTGAAAACCAGAACATCCGAAGAACAACCACCTTCTGAATCAGCATACCAGACCTTTTTAAGATAAGGTCGAATGTTTGCTACCAATACATCACCTTGCCTATAATGAGTAAGGGCACACGGCATTGGAGGTAGATTTTGTGCTGTTTCTCTACCTCTTCTATTTTGTAATAAAGAATCTGTAGTGACATATCTGTCTAAAGAAATGCTACTACTGCTAATTTTGTCTGTTACAAATTCTGCTATATCATTTAGTTTCATGCTCTGCTTGCTTACATTTTGTGATGCAAAGGTACTCAAAATCAAGCAGAATAACTAATTTGTAAACCTTAATTAAGAAATTTTCGGTGTGCTATCTTGACATTTGTCTGATTTACCATAGCATAATGCAGCGTAGTGTCAATTTTCACATGTCCCAACATCTTTTGCACTTGTTCTATCGGCATTCCCTTGTCAATAGCCATTGTTGCCAATGTTCTACGGAATTTGTGAGGGTGAACCTTATGCAGATTAACTTTCTTGCCCAACTGGCGCAAGCGAACCTCAACGCCACTAATTGTTAATCGGGTATGAGGTTTCTTGAGACAGACGAACAATGCAGGATCAGAATCTGAGCGTTGATCCAGATACTTTTTGAGATGTATTTTCGTACGAGCATTGAAGTACACCTCTCGCTCTTTATTACCCTTTCCAAACACAACACACTGACGTTCTTGAAAGTCTATGTCTTCACGGTTGATTTTTACCAACTCACCCACACGCATACCAGTACTGAGTAGCAAATCTATCATCGCCACATCACGAAGTTCTTGACAACTGTCACGCAACACTTCTATATTCTCATCCGTCAGCACCTCTTTCACCAAAGCATCAGTACGTACTTTATGTATTCTGCGCACCGGACTTTTAGTGATATAGTCCTCATCTTCCATCCAAGAAAAGAAGCTTGAAAAGATGCGTCTCAAATTATCTATGGTCACCTTGCTCAACTTTCGTTGTTCCTGCATATCAGCCAAATAGCAGCGAATATCATTAGTAGTAACATTGCAGACATTCTTCTTGACAGCAGCAATCATCTTCTCTATAGAAGACTTATAATAGTGGAGCGTTTTTTCAGAACATCCTTCAACTTTTTTCGAAGAGATAAAAGCTCCAAGGAGATCTGAATTTTCTTTATCACGCTGTTCTTCGTCTGTAGCTTTAACCACAATTTCGTATTCAGCCAATGCTTTTAGGGTCACTTCGCTTAACAAATCCAGCTGTTCAACTGACAGAACCGCTCTCATTCCATCTAAAACGTTTTGTATTATTATTTCTTTCATATCTAAAATTAATGTTTGTCTCCTTATAATATAACATAATTTTAGTAATAAACAAAACTGATAAATGATAATTTAGAGGCGATGGCAAAGCAGCTCTACGACTATTGGTTTGTACAGTTTGACTTTCCGAACGAGGATGACAAGCCATATAAATCAAGTGGTGGGGCTATGATTTGGAATGAACGTTTGAAAAGAGAAATTCCGATAGGCTGGACTTGCTGTTCTATAAAGGAAATATGTGATGTCAATAAAAAAACAATGAATAAAGACGAACACAACCAAATTGAATATTTAGATACAGGAAGTATAACTCAAGGACATATAAGCAATACTGAAATTTACAGCGTAGATATGGCACCAAGCAGAGCACAACGCAAGGTGGAAGATTTATCTATTTTGTATTCATCGGTGAGACCGCGACTCTTACATTATGGAATCTTATCAACGCCTAAAGAAAACTTTATTGTTTCTACAGGATTCGTAACATTGGATGCAAAATATAAAAATATGGCATTGATGGTGTATTATTTTCTTATTTCAAATACGATTACAGAGCATTTGGCATCTATTGCAGATACAGCAGTTTCTTCTTACCCATCTATAAGTCCTGACGATATTGCCTATCTTGATATTGTCATTCCGAGTAATGACATAATCCAAAAATTTAATGATATTGTTGAGCCAATGTTCCGCAAGATGTCAACATTACGAAAAGAAATAGATTCTTTAACTAAGCAGCGAGACGATTTATTGCCTCTCTTAATGAATGGTCAAGCATCGGTAAATTATCATTTATCGGAAGAAATGAAAACCTTAACAATAATTATACGAGAAATATAATCTTTCTACATTTTTTTAATTACTTTTGCAAAGTAAATTGTGGTGTATAAACTCACCGCACTTAACCAGTATAATAAAATAAGCTTATGCGCGACGCTACAAGAATTACAGATTATTTCAATGGTTCAAGGACATTGTTCATCATTCCCTTGTATCAGAGAAAATATGCCTGGAAACAAATTCACTGTTCCAGGTTATTCGAGGATTTAAAAAAGATCCATCGAGATAAAATATACAGCCATTTTTTTGGCAGTATCGTATCTACGAAAGCAGATGAATACGAGGACGACCTCCTCATTATTGACGGACAGCAACGAATCACAACACTATCCTTGCTTATCCTGGCTGGTATCAATGCCGTAGAGAATGGAGACATGCAACAAGGAGATGAAGACATCAATAAGATAAAGGAAGATTATCTCTATGCAATCAGAAGAAAATTGCCTAGAAAGATTAAGCTCTGCCCCATTGAGGATGATCAAAAAGCCTATGATGCACTCTTTACAAACGACGAAAATGAGTTTGTAAAGAATTGTGGAATCACAGACAATTATCAACTGTTCTATAACCTGATCAAAGTCAGTGACCTCACTTTCGAGGACTTAATAGCAGCTATCGAGAGACTTACCATCATTGATATCTGTTTGGATTCAAGAGACAATCCCCAGCTAATCTTCGAATCTTTAAACTCTTGTGGAAAAGACTTGGAGGAAGCAGACAAGGTTAGAAATTATCTTCTCATGTCATTGTCAAAAGATGAGCAAGAAGAATATTACCATCAGTATTGGAGCAAGATCGAGAAACTTACTGATGGAGAACCCACTATGTTCATACGTGATTATCTCACCATAAAGAATGGCACTATCAGTAAAGTTGAGGAACTCTACTTTGATTTCAAGTTATTCTATGAAGAAAAACATCTTAATCGTAAGAATCTACTCGCGGATATGCTCAAGTTTGCAGATTATTACCGAAAGATATGCAAAGGTGAAACTGGCAATAAGAAACTAGACAGAAAACTCAAGCAAATTGCAACTATCGGTACCACGGTACATTTACCATTCCTACTATCTTTCTTCGACTATGCAAAAGACAACAATTTTGATGAAGAAGAAATCTTCAAAGTCCTGGATATAGTGGAGAATTATTGGGCAAGGCGTATCATTTGCGGCTATCCTGCGAACGCTATGCAGAAGCTCTTCTCAATGCTACATAGTGATATCATGCGCATTTACAAGCGTCATGAAGAAAGGGACATTCCTGTCAGCGTACCATATTCGCAAGTGATGACTTACGTTCTTCTCCACAAACAGGGAACTTCAACATTCCCTAGCAATAGAGAAGTAAGTGAAGAGTTTGAAACAAGACAGATTTATCGTATTCCAAGCAGCTACAAATTATTCCTCTTTGAAAGAATGGAAAATGAAAACAGTCCCGAAGCAGACGATATGATAGTAGAGAAGATGAAGGAAGGCAGAGTCACCATAGAACATATCATGCCACAAACACTTACTCCACAATGGAAACATGATTTGGGCGAGCAATGGGAAGAGATACACGAGAAGTACCTGCACACTTTTGCCAATCTCACTCTCACAGGATTCAATGTATCCTACAGCAATCACTCATTTCAAGAGAAGAAAGAAGGCTACATTGATAGAAAAGGTAATAAAGTTGATGGATTTGATAATTCTGCATTTCGCCTGTCAAACTTCATCAAACACTGTGATAAATGGACATTGGAAGAGATTCAATTGCGAGAAAAAGTCCTGCTCGAGAATTTCCTGCACCTTTGGCCAATGATTACCACAGAGTACCAGCCATTAGAAAAAGAGTATGAACTCGTATCCTTTAATGATGACGAATACGAATTAAAAGGACGTACCATCATAGGTTTCAGATACAGAAATGAGAGACATGCCATCACGACATGGAAAGAGATGCTCGTTCAAGTTTGTAAACTTCTATATCAAGAGAATCCATCGAGCATGATATATATGGCAACCAAGAACAATAACCTACATGAAGAAAACGCAGAAGATAGGTCAAAGATTGCCGATAATTGCTATGTTTATTCATCTTGCAGTACAAATACAAAGCGTGGAATACTGACAAACCTCTTTAAGGGGTGCAATATACCTGCATCCGTACTGGAATTCGAATTGGTGCCTAGAACAGAGAACATTATAGAAAACGAAGAATTATAACTGTCTAGAACGCTTTTAAATAAAGCTAACATATGAGTAGTCTCTCCGCAAGTTCATGCAGAGAGACTTACTCTTTTGGCTATCAAAGAGGTGAATTACAATGCCAGTGTACAGATTGTTAGTAAGTTCTCACAGCCCTGCTACAGCAAGATAAACCGATGTTGTATAACATTTAATGTATCTATTTACAAACAACGAAGCAAAAATGGAAATAAAAGAAGTTCTTGAAAACAAAATGCCAAAGGCAATAGAGTATGCTTCACATATTATTATGGAAACAAGCAACTTTATTGATTTTGCAGTAGCCTTGGTTGACTATATGGAGGAAGATTTTATCCCATATTGTAAATCAGTATATGTCATGTTGAGAGGTCTGTCCTATCCAAAAGTAGTGTTTGAAGAGGATGACAAATTGGAAGGTATAACACCTGATGTCATTCGTGGTGCATATCATAACTTTCTGTCCAAGCAAGGTGAACTCGTTAGAGAAAAAGAATTTAAGGAAAATATAGATGAGTTGCAATTCTTGGTCAAAAGCTATCGTGATAGCAATGAGTTCAAAAAAATGTTAGATTTCATCGGTCGTTTCCCTTATCTTGCACCCTATAATGCAATGCTTGCTCAGATGCAAAAACCAGGAGCAACTTTCGTCCTAACAGGTAAGAAATGGGCAGAATATGGAAGACAGCCTAAGTTGAATGGTCAAAAGCTTATAGTTCTGAAACCTTTTGGCCCAGTGCAATGTGTCTTTGACTTTGAAGATACTGAACCGATTCCAAATGCTACTAAGGTTATTGAAAAAGCAGACTTGATAAAAAAGTATACAGAAGGCTTGCAGCAAGCACAAGGAGATTTGGATAACAAAACAATGAATACATTGGTATCAAACCTCCCAGTATATGGAATATATCTTGATGATAACTTCATGGCTTCAAATACTTATGGTGGTTATATCATGCCTTATCATGACCAAAAGTTAAAGGTCAAAATAGACAAAGATTATTATATGGAAGTTCCTTCCTGTTTCGTGATAAGTATCAATAAGAAACAGACTAATGCAGTTAAATTCCACACACTTTGTCATGAGCTAGGTCATCTATTCTGTAATCATCAGTGCTATGATAAAAGGAAAAAACGTAAACTGACCTTGAAAGAAAAAGAGTTTGAGGCAGAAACAGTTGCTTGGTTAATGTGCAAAAGACATGGCATAAGCAATCCTTCGGAAGAGTACTTAGCTTCTTATGCCCCTGAAGGCGAAATTCCTATTTGTAGTACAGAGTTAATCATGCGAGCCGTAACTGAAATCGAAAAAATGATGGAAGGATTTGTTGGTGTAAATGAATCCATATGGTATAAAGAGGATGCTGCGTTCAAAGCATCGGTTAACGCTCATCGTCAAAAATTAAAGAGGTCTAGACAGAGCGATCTGTTCGGATATCGATTTTAACTTGATTGAAGAACCAATAAAAGTGCAATATCCTTTCAGCCAAACAAAGTTATAGGTTCAAAGGAGAAATGAACAGAATTTAAGTTTTCCCTTATTATTTCGGAATATTTTTCAACAACTTTTTTCTTTCAGTGCAGATAGACTGCACTGAAAGAAGCTACCTTTGCACCAGTTAAACAAAAAACAAAAAGAATATGGGACTATTAGATTTCTTGTTTGGGAAGCAAAAGCATCATGCTGCTCCAAATACCAAAAGGCAAAGCCAACGCTATGACCAAGGCTACCATGACGGCTATCGTGACGCCTACGAAGAAGGAACATGTGAAGATTGGGACTGCACCTGTGAAAACCAGGACTTCGATCCATCCGACTCTTCATCTGACAGCTATCCTGATGAAGATACCTTCCAGGAGGATGACTACGATCACTTTGAAGAAGATCCAGAATTTGACCCAGAAGCAGAGTATTAACAGTTTTCAAACCAAATCAAAATAAAACCAATATGAACAAACGTAATTTATCATTTCTTGTAGTGGCAATGCTCACCATGATGTTTTTCTCTTGCTCAAAAACAGAGAATGGCAATGTAGAGTATATCCCTTTCCAGGAAACTGCCGATGGACAATGGGGCATGATTTCCCTTGATGGTAAAGTCCTCTTCAAGGAGGAGTTCAAAAACAAGCCAACTGTCGTTAGAGATGGAAGATTCTTCGTAAGAACCAAAGAAGGAGTATGGGAAATGTATGATGCCACGGAAAAACCGAAGAAAATCGGTGGTGACTATGCACATACATCAGGCTTTCGCAATGGCAGAGCCCTTGTTGCACCCAAGAATCAACCGGTAGCAATCATTGATACGGAAGGAAGAGTGATCAAAAACCTCGATAAAATTGACGGAAAACAGGTAGATGGTGTAAGAGCTTTCGAAGGAGACTATGCCGTATTCATGACAACCGATTCTCTTTGGGGAGTGATTAACCAGAATGGTGACTGTGTAGTAAAGCCGGAATACTATTCTCTCAACGACTATGGAGACGGGAAGTTCATTGGAGTGAATGCCAAGTACAGAAAGGAAGTCAAGAAAGATCAGAAGGACAAGGTAAAAATCTCAGTGATCAATCCCAACGGCCAGGAACTCTTCAACTTTTCAGCTGGCAAGTATGAAAATATCCAATACCAGTTTACAGATGGCAAACTGGCCGTCTCCGTCAAGAAGGATGGTAAGGAAACATGGGGTATCATGAACGATAAAAGAGAGATCATCGTCAAACCAACTTCCAAACTGAAGAATATAGGCACCATCCATGGAGATGTCTTCACCTATAATAATGGTGACGGCTGGGGCCTCATGAATGTTAAGGGAGAAACCCTGGTAAGAGCCAAGTATGAATTCCTCTACTATGATGAAGACGGAACTTTGATTGCTCTGGTCAAGAATGGAGATACCTATGAATACAAGTACATAGACCAGCAGGACAACCAAATAGGTGAAGATTCCTATGTGAAGGCTACCCTGTTCTCCATGTTCGACGGCAAGCATGCACTTGTGAAACCCAATGACAAGATCTACTCTATCATTGACAAGAACGCAAAACAGCTGGAGAATCTGCCAGACATCGTTGATATTGGCACCTATGAAGGAGAAAACTACATAGAAAGTGACTACGTTGATATCGACAAACTGATAGCAGGATTCAACATATCACAAGACGGCTTGTATGGCTTCAACTTTCAGTCAACTCCGCAGCAGGCTGTCAAGATGGAAGTAGAACAAGACCTGGCCATCGGTGACAAGAAGCATAAGGCCGGTACTCCCTATTGGTATGACTTCAAGAACGACGTCATGCTGTGCGGTGAATCTGAAGGTATCAATGGCTGGATCAGCATCCAATATTCCGGCAACCTCAGCAGACAGACCTACAGAACCAAAAGAGTCATAGACTATTACTTTGGGGACTACTATTGGTATCACGATGACAAAATACCAACCGGCTATGTATGGAATAAGGTGAAGCCAACCATGTTCGGCCTCTTGATCTACAACTATGGCAGAATGCATGGTAAACTCAGAACACTCTTCAATGCCCTTTCCCAGAAAATCAAGACTTGGGGCAAGGTGGCTAAAGAGAACAATGGAGCAGTCGTTGTTACCCTCAACAATGGAAAGCGAGCCATCGTCACCATGGAAAAGGACAAGGTTACCGTATATTGGGGACAACTCAAAGCCGTAAAGGACATTGATATCTCCATATATAAGGATGCATGCGAAGAGGATGATCCAAAAGATATCTCCTACGGATACCTGAACGACCTGTTCTCTGATGAAGTAGCAGCAGACACTACTGAAGCTGACACTGCAGTAGTGGATTAGGATTCAATTAACTTGAAGAGCCATCTATGTATAATAAGGTGGCTCTTCACAAAACTCAAAAATATGAAAAAGATTGTAATGATTATGTTGATGGCATTGATGGTGCCAGTAGTTTCAAATGCTCAAAATGACGCAGCCAAGAAACTCACCAAGTTTGAGCAGATTACCTCCAAGACAGGAAGGATTTTTAAGTTTGTAGATGTCAGAATGCCAAGTATCCCTGAGAGCTTCCTAGGTAGTTTGTCCACAAGCATAAGAACTGCCATGGGCGAACAGTTCAATTCTTACTTTTACAGAATAGAAGAACCTGAGACTAATAGAAGCGTTGCTCACATTGCCATGATAGAGTACTCGGACTTGGTTGAAATCAACAAGGCATTAGCCAAATTGGTAGCAGAAGCTGATACAGACTGCTCAGCAAATCCTGATTACCTGGAAAACCGCTTTGTCACCAATGACGGCTTTGAAATCGGCTACTATGTTTCCAAAGGCAAGGCCAGCTGGTACATGAAACTTGAAAGATACTCCAGCAGCACAGTCTTTGTCAAGAATGCTGAGTCATTAACAACCAATTTTCAGGATGCCCTAAAGAAAATCGAGGAACTGAAAGCAGTTTACAAGAAGTAAGCATTCATTATTTTGAATGAACAAAAAAAAGAGGTACTATATAGAGTCAAATCAAGCTCATATATAGTACCTCTTTTTTTTGTATTCAAGTTTTTTCAGACATGACAGCTAGCATAACTTCTACTATTGAAATTCTTTCTTCAGCTCATTGTATAAGTCTACCGGTCCAAAGTGCCAGTATTGGGTACTTTCGGTGGATAACTTCTTGTAGAGTTTTGAGCGATATATGAGGTGGATGGCATCCGTAAGACTTATGCCCTTGTCTTCAGAGAGCCAAGGGGCAAGCCATCCAATCTTCAATGGCAACAACATATACAAGTTGTCTTGCGTTATTTTTGCATTCATAACTTTATCATTTTCGATTCAACAAATTTAATGGTTTGCAGCGACTTCTCCGTATGGAAAAGATACTGATCAACCAATTTGTATGTTTTCAATTCTTGAATGAGAGTAGGCATACTGATGATACCGGCTTCATAAAGCGCAAACTGAGTATAAACGCTATCGTCAGCCACAGGGCCATACACGACGTCATAGTCATGTGTGAAGTCCCTCTCGGTACGGTTCTTCATCACAAAATTCACCCATTCTTCTGTTGGCTTCTCGAAGAAGAGCGATTTCATGTCCTCCATTACCTCGTCATCCAATTCGTAGACATTCACATAACCGATAGATTCTCCTTTATCCTTCATTCTCCGCTCTACCCATTTCTTTGCCTGTTCGTAAGAGGTTGTTGTGTAGAAGCCTGAGCCATAGTCTAGAGAACGGTTCGACTGGCGTATCTCTGGATTTCTCACTTCTTCAACACTTCCATGATATACTTTGCTCATTTTCTTCTCTCGCTTATCATTTTATCAATTTCTTCGACCAACCACTGACCACCTTGGGTGTGGAGCACATCGTAGAACTCACAGAAATGCTCAGAAATACCATATTGCTCAAACAAGCTTACCACATCTTCTGTAGTTATATTCTTAGCTTTTGCGTATTGCTCTATGCAGAACGATACAAACATAGCCTTGTCTTGTTGTCCGTTATTCATTATTGTTCCCTTTCTCTTCTAAAACAACCTTTATGCAATTTATATTCTCATTGCATTTCCCCTACAAAAATAATGTTTTATTGCGACATTTTTTCATAAAAGGCATTTTTTTTGCATAATATTAAGGTATTTTAGACTAAAAATGCAACAGAATCCACTTTGACGTCCTGTTATGTATAGTAAATGCGAATTTAATAGGCACAAAAAACAAGTCCGATGGTAGGATTGACATACCCAGCCGTCCTTTTACAAGCATACAGTTCAGCAAGTTTTTCAATCCTTCAAGCGTAGGTATATTGCAAGAAACAATGACACGAGCATCCATATACATCTAAAGTCTTTGCAAGGAAAAGCTTTCTTGAATGGCATTAAGATAAGAAAACTCGATTAAAACAAAAGAAGAATAGTTCAGAGCAATCATATGTTGATTGCTCTGAATCGTTCATAGAGAGCCATAAGTCTTTAGCTTGTGAGTAGTTCAAGAAAACAACTTTCAGAAGAAGGCCACCTTGTCCTGTTGCCAGAACCAGTCAGCCAAATTTCACACCATAGTCCCAAAATCAAAAAGTTACCCAAATATTTTTTCTCCGAATCGGGAAATTAATTCCTGTTTAAGATCGTTTGGGAAATTGCATCCTCTAAATGCCTCATTCCCAATGCTTGTAACACTATCAGGAATAACAAGACTACGCAAAGAATAGCAATCACTAAATGTCCAATCACCTATACTAGTAACGCTATCAGGAATAACAAGATTACGCAAAGAAGAGCAAAACCAAAATGCATCATCCCCAATGCAAGTAACACTATTAGAGATAACGAGACTACGCAAAGAAAAGCAACCATAAAAGGCCATATCCCCAATGTTAGTAACACTGTCTGGAATAACAAGACTGCTCAAAGAAGAGCAAAACCAAAATGCTATATCCCCAATACTGGTCACACTGTCAGGAATAACAAGTTTCTTCAAAAAATCGCAACCATGAAATGCCCTATCACAAATTATCTTTGTCCCCTCTTTTATCGAATAAGTACCATCAAGTTCTTGTGGAGCATTCAATAGTTTTCTTCCATCTTTGCTATATTTCACGCCAAATTCATCTGTAATGGCCTCATTTAACTCTGCATTCGTTGCTTCGGTGGACATATCATGATTATCACCAGCATCTTGACTTGCCTTTACATATTCTAAGTTTTTAGGATACTTCATAGCTTACACTTTTTATTAATTCATTATATTTTTTCCGATACCAGCTTTCAGAAGAAGGGCACCTGGTCCTGTTCCCAAATCCAGGCAGCCCAATCTCCCATATTAGCCGTAAGCGGCTCCGCGTTTATACCTTGCATAATTCAAAAAAAGCAGAAACAGCTGATTAAACTAATGCTGTTACTGCTTTTTCCATCGGTCAGGAAGTAAGTTTCTATATTTTTCCAATGGGGTAT
>PPYF01017162.1_pt1 | contig 14444 bp, 14 predicted proteins | sample 1559871 | NCBI WGS metagenome assembly PPYF01 (sample SAMN08240021, study PRJNA423297) | Human gut metagenome, whole genome shotgun sequencing project. | reverse complement strand
TTGCGGAGAGTTGACTTGGCAACGTTAAGATACTCAGCTGCTTTTGATATGGACATGTATTCGCTCATCGTTTCTTCCTCCCAATCTTTTGATACCGGCATTATATCATGAATTGGTAAGAAAAATTACTATTTAGTACTGGATGAAATTAATACTTTTTAACAGTCACAACCTTTCTATTCTTTTAATCTATTTCTTTCGATATTTTTCTATTTTTTACGCGACAGTGGCAAGAGTTGGCCTTGGATCTTGTTTTCCATCCATTTTAAGATAAAGCTGCCCAGGTAGGAGAGGCCGATCATGACCAGGTATTGCCAAAGAATATATAGGGACATGTGGTAGGCAGTAAGGAAAATCCGCGCCGAAACATGACCCAGGTACAGTTCCAGGGACAAGGCTCCGGAAATTTTGACAAAGCCTTGCAGGAACTTGGTGAGGTTGATCAACTTGCAGAGATAAAGGCCAATGATCATCAATGGGAAGGCCCAGAGGCTGTCGGTCAAGCGGATCCAGTAGGGCAGAGGCAGCCAGATGTCAAAGTGGATATTGTACTTGCAGTACATCACGATGATGAAAAAGATGAACCAGTAGGTTGTATCGGCATGGTCGATAAAATTGAGGAAGAGCAGATCCCTGATAAAGGTCAAAATGCCTGTGCGCAAGTGGATAAAATCCCGCCAGGCAAAAAAGGGCATCGAAACAAACAGCTAGGCTGGCAGGATTCTGACTAGTCTTTTCTTGTAGAACTGGCAAATATCATCATTTTTAGTCAAGGAATAGAAGAGGCCCATCCCGGACAAAAAGAGGAGGAAGTCAACCCCGGTCGAACCGATGTAGTAGTCCCAGAACTGCTCTGATCCAGAAGCAGGTGGGCGCTGCGAATATGTTCGAAGTAGTGGAAGACCATGATGCCAATGATTGAAAGGCCAAACATGCTGCTCCGATAGCGGCTGAAGTCTCCCCAGCTAATTGTAAATTTGTTCGTATTCATTAAGATTTCCTTTGACATTTTCTCCATATCGCATTCTCTTTTGAAAGCACCGCCGATTGGCGGGAGGGAAAGTATGATTTGTTGAATGTGGAGGAGTTAGTATTTTTTCCTTCCTTCTGATAGCAAATTGTAAACAATACATATTATACAATTTTTAGCTGTTTATGATAATTTGAAAATAGCAATGATGAAGCAAGGAAATGCTAAAGATGAAAAAAGAGTGCCCGGCAAGCACTCTTTTTAGCAATTAGTAAAATGTGTTAGCGGTTTAGTTGACGGCCCGCTTGGCCCATGACCGCTGGAGCAAGAGGATTAAGCCAATCCCGAGCAGGTAGCCGGCGATATCGAAAGGAAAGTCAGTTGGGTCGAATTCCCGGCCGGGAACCAGCAGCTTGCTGGTCTGGTCAAAGAGGGAGAAGGCGGCTGACAGGGCCAGGGCTGACCAGGCATAGCGCTTTTGCCAGCGGCTGAAGAAGTAGCAGGCACTGGCGCCGAGCAGGAAATACTCAGCCGTGTGGGCCAGCTTCCGCATCATGTGGTAAATCGGGTACTCAGCCATCATAGTACCGGTCAAGTGAAAATGAACCTTCTCAAATAAGTTGACGAACTTTAAGGTCAGCTGGGCTGACTGGCCGGAATTCTGGAAAGTCAGGCCGCTGATCAGCAGGACCGACCCCAAGCATCCCAAAAAGGCTAAAATAATATTTCTTTTCCGCATTTTCACCCTTCCTCTCTGGTTAAACTGACTTCAAGATTAACACGAAAATGCATTAGTTGAAACTTTTAGCCGGAATAATTACCATTTCTTAGCAATTAATTCAGATAGATTATTCTGAGTCCTTGGATTCAAAGATCCAGAACTTGCTGGCCACATAGTTGATAATAACGACAACCACGTTGGCCAGGATCTTGATGACCATGCTGTTTAAGTGCATTTGTTCAGCGAAGATGAACATGATGGCCATGTCTAAAAGGGCAGTCCCGATTCTGGCCGCGAAGAAGCTGGCGATTTCACTGGCGTATTCCTTAAAGGTGGATGCCTGGCTGTGGAAAACCCACTTGCGGTTGGTCAAGTAGGCAAAAACGATGGACAGGAACTGAGCCATGATCGTCGCTGGCATGATGTCCCACTTGAAGACGCTGTTGCAGAGCCAGTAGGAGAAGATGTTGACTAGGGTGGTCATGACGCCCCAGAAGACATAGGGGATGATATCCTTGTACTTGTCCCATAATTCATTGATTTTTTCTTTGTCCATGTTTGATACTCCAATTTTATGTATTGTTGTAATTGAAAGCACTAATATAAAGAATAGCACAGAGCAGAACTTTAGAAAAATGATCTTGTGATATTGATAATAAAATTAATAATCACAACTTTTGTTGATAAGTCGACTAATGGTATAAAATATGTAGAAAGGAATTCGTAAGGGGAAGTGAAAAAGAATGTATCATGAACTGGCTTTGCTGATCCGCTTTGTGGTCATTGGCGCCTGTGTTTTGGCAGGCTACTGGGCTATCCGCACGGGGAACTCCTTTTTGCGGCTGGTAGTAACGGTTATCTATGGCTGTGCTTTGATCTACTATGTGTTTGCCTCAAGAATGCTGACGGCTGCTGTCTACTACTGGCAGCATCCGGCCCAAATGGCCGCCGGCTCAGAGGTTTTGAAAGACCCGGCCTTTTGGAAGTGGGGGCTGAAAAAAGTCTTTGCCAGCTCAAACTATGGCGGCCGCTACGGCTTTTTGATGAATGTTCTGCTCTTCGTGCCCTTGGGTTACATTATTCCATCCTGGTCCAAGTGGCTGCATAGCATCATGATCACCACATTTATGGCCTTCTGTCTGTCCTGGTTTATTGAACATTTCCAGCGGATGACAGGGCTGGGCACATATGATGTTAACGACATGATCGCCAACACCATGGGTGCCTTCTTAGGAGCCGTAGCAATCATGCCGACCTTGTGGATGTGGGACATCCAGGCCAGAAAACTCCGCAAGGCCCGGGAACACGCGGAAGCTGAAGCCAAGGGGGAAGCAGAAGCTGCCCGTTTGGACCGGGTCAGCCGGCAACTGGCCAACCCAACTGAAAAGGTACCGAAGGTTAAGATGAGCCGGAAGGACTACCGGCAAAGACACGGCGACGAAGCCGATTAAGGAGCAGATCATGTTGCTGCGCGCGGTTGAGCTGCATAACTTTCGCGGTTATCGCAATTTTAAGCTGAAATTCGCCCCCTTGACCAGTCTCTTAGGTGAAGGGGAAGTGGGCAAGAAGACCATCCTGCGGGCTCTGGACATTTTTTTCAACGGCCCTTTGGCTAAGCGGCCTTTGAAGCTGCAAGACTTAAACGAGAAAGCCCTCAAGGCCGGGGACTGGCAAATTGCCATCACTTGCTATTTCGATGATTTTGCTATCAAAAAGTCCTTTGACCTTAAGCAATATTTGGAAGAAAGCGACAGCTTCGCGGAAGGAGGCGGGGACTTTCAGCCAGTTACGGACCAAAACCGGGGCCGCTACCGGCAGCTTTCAGCCAGCATGCCCCTGTATGTCTTTTTTGATGAAGAGTCAAAGGCGACCAGCCCCTTGAACTTCGTGGCCCGCAGCGCTATTCGCGACAAGGCGGCCGAAATCAAGGAAATTCAGGACTACCTGGACGACCGCCTGGGCCGCAGTCTCTCCCAGCTTCTGGCCAACTACCGGGACTTGGGTGAACCAGCTCCCCAGTTTGTCTTCCAGGATCCCAACCTGGCTGAACTAATCAAGCAGCGGGAAAAGGTCGGAGTGACGGGAACGGCCAAGGTCAGCCGGATTATTCTGGCCTTTCTTTTAGCCCAAAGTGAAAATGCCAGCATCGGCAACGTGGTCTATGCCTTTGAAGCGAATGGCTTGTCAGAAGAAGATGAATCTTTGCTGGCCCAGGCCCTGCTTAAACTGGTCGCTAAGAACAAACAGGTCATCTTGATTCCGCGCACGCCGCACTTGATGGGTCTTCTGCCTTTGGAAGGGATCAAGATCATCAAGAAGGTTGCCGGCCAGCAGCAACTTTTGAGTGACAGCCAGATCTTGGCGGAAGTGTCTAGCAGCTTGGGCCTGGCGGCTGACCAGCGGGCGGTCAAGTCCCGCTGCGTTCTCTTGGTCGAAGGGCAGGAAGACGTCCGTTTTGTGACCAAGATCAACCAGTGGATGTATGAAGAAAAGCTGGTGGACGCGACTTTTGCTGAAAAAGGGCTCTTTATCCTGCCGGTCGGGGGATGCGGCAGTCTGCTGGCCTGGCTGAATTTTGACCTTTTTTCTAAACTGAATGAACCTTGGTTCATCTTGATCGACTCAGACAAGGGGACGGATGAAGCTAAGCAGAGCCAGCGACACTTGCACCGGATCAGGGCAAAGTATCCAGGGATGCAGGCACACATTCACGCGACTTTTAAGCGGGAGATTGAGAACTACCTGGTCTTTAAAGAGGGCAAGAAGACACATGCCTTTGCGCCATACGAAGACGTTAAGCAGCACATGTATGACTTGATGCAGCAACGCCACCAAAGCTGGAGCAAGGATAAGACGGCTTCCAAGCTGATGGAGCAGATGGATTTAGCTGATCTGCAGGACTACTATGAAAAAGACGGGCAGAAGCACCGGGAATTAGTAGAATACTTCTTGCAGATTGACCATTTTATCGATAGGTTGGCATAAGCCGCTAAAAACAAGTTAAGAGCTATTTTTACCAATGGACAAAAGGCGATTTGTTCATTGGCTTTTTGTTTTATTTAGCAAAAATGCGCTAGAATAGAGATGTTAATCTAATATACAGGAAAAGAAAATGGAGTGTAATATACAGGAAAAGAAAATGGAGTGTGTTTTTTTGAAGAAACGAAAAGATATAAAAAAGTTGCTGCTGGCCTCAGCAGTCTTGCTGACTTTTGCGATTGGACAGCAGCTGGAACCGCTGCAGCCAGTGCACGCCGCCCGGCAGGTTAAGAAGAGTAGGAAGGCCAAGAAAGGCAAAAAAGCTAAGGTTTCTATAAATAAGAAAAAGCTGAGTCTGCTGCAGGGGAAAACAGCCCGCTTGTATCTGAAGAACAGCAAGAAAAAGACGACATGGAGAAGTTCCAACAAGAAGGTAGCGACAGTATCTTCTAAGGGCAAGGTCAAGGCAGTCAAGGCCGGGGCAGCCAAGATTACTGCTAAAAATGGCAAAAAGAGCTACGCCTGCATGGTTAAAGTTACTGCAGCTAAGGGAACGCTGACTTTTGCCTCCAATGACGGGTCTGGCCGCCGGCAAAAGAAGATTTTTACCTTAGGCAAGAAAGTTACTCTGCCAAAGACTGGCTTTAACCGGGAAGGCTACAAGTTCTTAAACTATACCGTTGCCACAAACGGAAAGGGGAAGAAGTACCGGCTCGGCAAGGCCTATACTTTTAAGAAGAGCACGACTTTGTGGGCCCAGTACCGCAAGCTGGAAAATTACACTATTCAAATTGACGCCAACCAGGGCTTTGGGAAAAATATCACACTGCATGAGCAGGAAGGCGACAAAATTACCTTGCCAGAGACAGGATTCAGTAAACCTGGCTACGTTCTCGATTCCTTTAACACTCAAGCGGATGGGAGTGGCGAAAAGTATGATCTGGGGGCTAGCTATGCCTTAAAGGATGTTACTTTGTACGCCCAGTACCGTAAGCTGCCGGCAAGTGAGAAGCCGGAAAGGGACTTGGGTTTGTGGGGCCTGGATAGCGCGGGGAATTTTTACCAAAGCAAGAATGAGCTGACGACGGTTGACTATATCAAGGCTGACCAAACTAAGTATCTGGCTTTGGACAATTATTTTGACTACCAGATCAAGGCCCTTAAGTACAGAGATGATGAAAAGCCAAGTTATGTCGGCCTGCAGGCCAACTGGTCAAAGCAGGGGATTATCCTGGACCCGGGCTACAAGTACCTAATCATGGTGAGAAAGAGCAACCAAGCAGCGATTGAAGAAAGTGAGATTGCTGATATTGCCAAGCTGATCCGGATGGAAAATGTTGATGTAAAGATGCAGAGTACTTCTGGCCTGGCTAAGGCGGCGGTCAAGTTTATCGCTCACCGGGGCTATAGCACTAAGTATCCGGAAAACACGACCCTGGCTTTTGAAAAGGCTGGCGAGGAAGCCGGAGTTTGGGGGATTGAAACCGACGTAGATAATACGTCAGACAACAAGCTGGTTATCATGCACGATAATACTTTGGCCCGGACGACCAATATCAGTGCGGATGATCCAAACTACAGAAAGAACATCAACGATATTCCTTTTGACCAGGTGGAAAACTACAAGATCAAGGGTGTGCTGGATGGCGTCGATAAGGATAAGGTTTATGAAGATCTTCGCGTGCCAACTTTGCGTCAGTACTTAGAAATCTGTAAGAAGTATGGCAAGGAAGCTTTTTTGGAGTTGAAGTACATCAGCAATATGGAAGCCTTGAAAGAGGTAGTTAATGAAATTAACGAAGCAGGGATGCAGAAGCAGACGACCTTGATTTCCTTTGATATTGGTGAGTTGGAAGAAGTTAGAAACGTGATTCCGGGTGGCAAAGAAATTGCCATGATGGGGATTTACAACCGCCATTTGACTGATAACGACTATATTTTCCTGTCCCACTTAAAGGCCGGTGCTGACCGCAATAAGGATACGACAACGCTTGATGATATTCTCGCGGCTCGTAAGTATGGCGTAGACTATGGAATCTGGACGGTTTACCAGAATGATGACGCTGTTGCGGATATGATTAAAAATGGTGTGGACAAGGTTACCTTGAATGACGCGGGCTTGATTGAATCGATGAGTGCTATCGTTAATAACTAGAAAAACAGGGATAAACTAGAGGAGAAGCTATGAAACTGATAAAGAAGACGATCAGCAACATTCCGTTTGACTTGCATGACAGTCGGATTGTAAAAATGGAATGTTGGGGTTTAAAGTGGTCTGTGAGTCTACAACAACAGTTGTTACTAACGGCCAACAGGAAAATGTTACAACCTCATTGAGTATTGAGATATACACTAAACCAAATGGATTGGGGATCCCAGCTGAGGATTATAAACCAATTTATGCTAAACTATTACCAGCGACATTCATTGCTGCTTAGCTTTTAAGGAGGCGATTAATTGGGGTTGTTACAATTAATGCTTGGTGTGCTTGGATTCACAGTGTTATTAAGTTCTCTTTTTTTGACAATATTGGTACGGCGACAAGCTGCGCATCAAAAGCGTAGTGAAGCCTATATAGAAGTAGCTAAATATCTGGGTGAAAATCCAACTTTATTTAAGAAGGTGAACCAATTAGTCAAATTGGAAAGCACAACAAAGATTTTATCATTGGTGTTTTTCTTAGGTGGCTGGATAGTCTATTCAATAAACGATTTTCTGATAATTTCTTTGGACGATAGTGTCCGTGTAATGATTTTGTGGACATCAATTGTCTTGTTTGTTATCTTAACCATTGTGCAGATGATGCTAGAATTTCGGCACAAAAAATTGTTGGCTTTTCCTCTGTCTAATATTTCTCCAGTAGAGAATACTGCAGGAGAGAAACGCTGGATTCTCAGCAAGATACTGTTAATGATTGGGACGGCGATATTGACAACATGGCTACAGCTTGTGGCTCAATGATTACTAACTGATAAACTTTCAAAAATTGATCCGTTAGATTGTACACTAACGGATCGTCCAGAAACAGCTTGAAACACAGCCTAAAATCCGATTCAAATAAGTGACCCGAAGCGTTATTAGAAATCGTTTCGGGTATTTTTATGGGTAGTCGTGTGTAGCCATTGCTATAATTGATCTTATATTGCACGAGATGAGGACGGCTATATGAACAAAACAATGCGACAGATTGCTGCTGATAGAGGCGTTAGCAAAATGACCGCGCAAAAAAGAGCTGCCCGCTAAGGCAACTCTTCTCATATATTCGCGTTAGTAATTTGCCACCCGCTTGCGCAGGTCCATCATATCTTCGAACTTGTTGGTGAAAAAGCCGGCCGCGCCGTACTCAATAATCTTCTTGGCCCGCAGGGGACTGTCCACCGTCCAGATCCGCTCCGGCGTGTCCGTGTCGAGCAAGCGCTTGGGGTGGACCCCCTTAAAGCCGTGCTCCTTGACAAAAGCTGCCGGGTCCTTGATCCGCTTGTCGGTCAAGAAATTGTAGTTTTCCTCCGGCCGGATCTTCTGCGCGTGGATCAAGGTCTGCAAATTAAAGGAGGAGTAGATGATCTCCTGCTTGAACTTGAACTGGTCCGCCAGGGCAAAAATCTTCTCCGGCAAGCCTGGATAATCGAACTTATTGGTCTTCATCTCCAGATTCAGCTGGCCTTCATAGCCAGATTCTTCAGTCAGCTGGAAGAGGTCCTTCAAACGGGGGATCCGCTCGCCATTGGCCAGGTGGAACTGGTCCAATTCCGCCAAGCTGAAATCCTTGATCAGGCCCTTGCCATTAGTGGTCCGCTTGATGTTCTCATCATGCATGATCACTGGCACCCCGTCACGGGTTAAGTGGACATCGAATTCGATCCCCTCAGCTCCGTGATGCATGCAGTAGTCAAAGCCCTCCAGGGAATTCTCCGGGAACTTGGCTGGATAACCGCGGTGACCAAAAATCTTCGTTCTCATATATTTAATTGCGCTCCATCCTTAAACTGGAATCTTGCTTTTTTCTCTTGCCGGCTCATATTATAGTAGCTCTATGCTAACTTGCAAGGCCTTTTGTCCGTAAAAATCTGGTAAAAATTACAGTTGCAATTTGTTGTAACTGGTCATCTGCAAATTGCCAGCTTCGTCCATCACTAAAGTCGAAATTGATGAATTTCTCGGGTGAACGGTCGTGTCGATCCCGTCCACCGCAAATTTCTGGGCCAGGGTCTTGATGGCAAAACCATGGCTGACCAGCAGGATATTTTCTGCCCCGTCCAATTGCTGGATCAAGTCAAAACCTTTCTGCCAGCGGGCCCAAAATTCCTTGCTGTCTTCAGCATCGTGGTAGGGGTCAGCCTCCTTGGTCCAGTCAGCGATCTGGTCGCAAGTCGCGTGTTCAGCCAAATCAGCAGCGTTAGTAAAGCCGTGGGCCGCGCCGACCATCCGCCAGGCCACGTCATTGTCCATCCCCTCAAAGTAGCCGTAGAAATGCTCTCTGAAGTAAGGGTAGGCCAGGTGCTGGAGCAGGTCCCTGTTGCAGTTCTTCTCTATGATGATTTCACAGGTCTCGCTGGCCCGTAAAGTGTTGCTAGACAGGGCAATGTCCAAGGGCAGCTCCTGCAAGGCCTCAGCGGCCTTTTTTGCGCCTTCCCGGCCTTCGTCAGTCAAAGGGGTGTCGCACCAGCCCTGCATCTTGTTGTACTTGTTGATAAAAGTTTTCCCGTGTCTAACCAGATAAATCCGTTTCATTTTTCTAACTTGCCTTATGACTTGCTCTTGTAAATCTTCTTAACCAGCTTGATGTCCTTTGGCTGGATCGTGTAGATGGATCCGGTCGGGTACATGACAGTAACCCCGGTCCGGTGGTCTAAGCCGATCGCGTGGCCTAATTCGTGTTCAACCGTGTTGACGATTCTGGCCTGCGTGTAGTTGTAATAGTCGTTTTCCAGATAGTAGGTATTCAGAGCCACCTGGGCTGAGTAGAGCCGGTTGGTGTGGCTGAGATACTTGTAGGTAGTCAGGCCCGCTGCCCCGTTGTTCTTGGAGTTGGCCACGACCACGATCTGGGCGTTCTTCTTGTTTTTAGTCTGCTTAAAGGTAAAAGCTCCCGTCTGGTTCCAGGCTGCCATGGCATTGACCGTGGCGTTGTAGAGGTCGGTTTGCTTGACCCCGATGTAGACCTTGGCCGTCGCCTTTGGCCAGCGGTAGCCGGTCGTGTTCTTAGTGACCTTCTTATTGCTTTCAGCAACGATGCCGCCGCTTAAATCCAGAGTCTTGCTCTTTAAGCCTTTCTGCTCCAGATAAGTGCTGGCCGTGCCCGTTGCTTCCAGCAGGAAAGTCTGTATTTGCTCATGGTAGTTGACCACGGCCGCGGCCATGATCGCTAAGATGAGCAGGTTCTTGATGAAATTAAAAAATCGTCGCATCAATTTTCTCCTTTGCGCTAATTATTATAAGATTTGCCAGCTCTTTTTCCTAGCAAAAAGGCCGCTGAAACTGCTTAAGCTTTTCCTAAGGAGGTCTGGCTTTAGTTTTAAGCTGAAAAATGGTAGAATATTAGGCAAGTTTTTTCAAAGAAAAGCTGTTGGAGTTTATTTTTTTAGAAAAGGTGCATATATTACATGGTAGAAAACTCAGACCGCAAAGCAGAACAAGCCCACCTGGACCAGGTCCTGCAAAAGATTGATCAAAAGGGGGACCAGCTCAAGCAGGCTATCGCTAAAGACAAGGCCGAAGCCCGCAACATCAGCGCCCACTTCTATGATGATATTCGCCTGGACTATGACGACTACTCGACCTCAATGGACACGGCCCTGTCGATTCAGCAGCAGCAGCAAATGCTCAAAGAACGCGACACTGCCTGGCAGGTCAACGCCCGCGAACTGGCTACTTTAAAGCGGCTGCATGTCCATCCTTACTTCGCCCGGGTCGACTTTGAGGAGGCTGGTGAAGAGCCGGAAAGTATCTATATCGGCCTGGCCTCCTTCATGGACGAGAACAATGAGCTTTTGATCTATGACTGGCGGGCCCCGATCTCCTCAATCTACTACGATGGCAAGATCGGCAAGGTAACCTACTACTCACCAGAAGGGCCGGTTGAAGTCGACATGAGCAAGAAGCGGCAGTTCATGATCGAAGACGGAACCATCATCAACATGTTCGACACTGACGAAACCATCGGCGACCAGATGCTGATGGAAGTTCTGTCAGAAAAGTCCTCCATCCAGATGAAGTCCATCGTCAAGACCATCCAAAAGGAGCAAAACAAGATTATCCGGGATACGACCAGCGACCTGCTCTTTGTCCAGGGGGCGGCCGGGTCTGGCAAGACCAGTGCCATCCTGCAGCGGATCGCCTTCCTCTTGTACCGCTACCGGGGCAACCTCAAGAGCGGGAACGTGATCATGTTCAGTCCTAACCAGCTTTTTAACGACTACATCGAAAACGTCCTGCCGGAAATGGGCGAGCAGAACATGGTCCAGATGACCTACTGGCAGTTTATCGCCCGCCGCTTGCCGAAGATGAAGGTGCAGAACCTCTTTGACCAGTTTGAAGACCGGCAGGCTGACACGGCAATCGGTCGCTTCAAGGATTCGCTGGCCTTCTACAAGCTGGCTACCCGCTACGGCCAGCACCTGAACCAGTCCGGCATGATCTTCCGCAATATCTATTTCCGGACCAAAAAGAAGCCGTTTTTCAGCAAGGAAGAAATCAAGGAGCTCTACTACTCCTTCAATGAAAACTACAAGCTGGGCAACCGGATTGACGCTACCCGCGAGGAACTGATCCGCCGCTTGAACAAACGGGTGGCCAGTGAAGCCCGCAAGGTCTGGGTCAGCCGGGAAATCGAAGGGCTCAGCCAGGAGCAGATGCTGGACATGTACGACCGGCCGGACCAGGAATTCTCTTCAGAAAAGGCCGAACGGGCCTTCCTGGGCAAAAAGATCGTTATCAAGCACCTGGCTAAAGTTGCCCGCCGGATCAACCACAACGGCTTCTTGAACCTGCGGGGTCAGTACCTGGCCTTTTTGCGGGCCGTGCCGAAGATGACGGACCTGGCCAAGTACGGGATCAGCGAAGAAGAATGGCTGGCCCATGTTGAAGAAGTTAAGGCTAAGTTCAAAGAGCAGGAAATTGACCTCCGGGATGCTTCAGCCTATCTTTACCTTTACGACCAGATCATTGCCCGCCAGACTAACCTGGAAATGCGCTACTGCTTTATCGACGAAATCCAGGACTACTCAGCCTTCCAGCTGGCCTATCTGCGCTACAACTTCCCCCGGGCCAAGTTCACCATGCTGGGCGACTTGAACCAGGCGATTTTTACCAAGGACGAGAGCAGCAGCCTCTTAAAGCAGATCTCCGGCCTCTTTGACCCGGAAAAGACCAAGCTGGTTCAGTTGACCAAGTCCTACCGATCAACCAAGCAGCTGACTGACTACACCAAGCAGATCCTCCGCCATGGTGAAAAAATCGAAAGTTTCAACCGGCAGGGGCCTTTGCCGCAAGTCTGGGGCAGAAGTGATGAAGCAGAAGCTTTAGCGGCTTTGAAAGCAGCTTTAGCGGAAAATGACGTCCAAAAGCTGACGACTGCCATCATCACTAAGGACCTGGAGGCGGCTAAAAAGCTGGCTGACCAGCTTGAGGGGGTCCACCTTATCTCCAGCGCCAACCAGCGCCTGGTGAAAGGGAACCTGGTCTTGCCGTCCTACCTGGCCAAGGGGCTGGAATTTGATGCCGTAATCATGTGGGATGCCTCTAAAGCGGCCTACCACGAAGAAGACGAGACCCAGCTGGTCTACACGATCGCTTCCCGGGCCATGTACAAGCTGGACCTGGTTTACGCTGGTGAAAAGAGTCCGCTTTTGCCAACTAATGAAGCAACTTTTGTAAAAAAGTAAAAGAAAAGCTTGACGTCTTTTTAATATTAGTTTAATATTACTGAAAACAGACTTAGAGTCGGTTATATTTCACGCGATGAACAGAAGAAGTAGGCCTGCCTGGACAGATAGAGACTTCCCGCCGGTGGAAAGGGGAGCGAGGGCTGGCTGAACACACGTCTGTGAGCAGGAGGGGTGAAGGCTTAGTAGCTCCTTCCGGGTCAGCCCGTTACCGCTGCAGCTTGAAGGCTTTCTCAAGCTGGTGAGGCCGGTTGCCGCGAGGGACCGGTGAACACGAGGTGGAATCACGCTGACGCGTCCTCTTGGCCCTTTGGGGCCAGGAGGACTTTTTTATTTTCTTTTTCTAGGAAGCGGGTAAAACGAATGAAATATGTTATGGAAATACTTCCCTCCCTTTTCAGCGGGGCGGGGATGACCTTGCAAATCTTTTTTGAAACATTGATCTTCTCCCTGCCTTTGGGGATCCTGGTCTCCTTCGGCTTAAGTAGCCGCTTTGCCCCATTGAAGTGGCTACTCAACTTCTACGTTTGGCTGATGCGGGGGACCCCACTTTTGCTGCAGCTGATCTTTGTTTTCTACGGCCTGCCGATCGTCGGCTTGACCTTCCCCCGCTATATGGCGGCTTTGGTGGCCTTTGTCCTGAACTACACGGCCTACTTTGCTGAAATCTTCCGGGGCGGCAACCAGGCCATCGACCGGGGACAGTTTGAGGCAGCCAAGGTCCTGCAATTGACTTACGGGCAGACCCTTAGAAAGATCGTTATTCCCCAGGTAATAAAAATCGTCCTGCCCTCAATCGGCAATGAAGTGATCAACCTGGTCAAGGACTCCTCCCTGGTCTACGTGATCGGTTTGGGCGACTTGCTCAGAGCCGGCAACCTGGCTACGGCCCGGGACGTGACTTTAGTGCCGCTGGTTTTGGTAGCCTTGATCTACCTGCTTTTGATCGGCCTGTGCACTTTGCTTTTGCGGCAGCTGGAAAAGCACTACTCATACTACAGATAGGAGGACTAAACATGCTTGAAGTAAAAAACTTAGCCAAGTCTTTTGGCAACCGGCAGATTTTGCAAAATATGAACTTCAGCCTGAAGGACGGGGAAATCCTCACGGTGGTTGGTCCTTCCGGTGCCGGGAAGACGACCCTTCTGCGGATCGTGGCCGGCCTTGAAACAGCTGACGCGGGCAGCATGAGACTGGAGGGGGAAAAATACGAGCTTAGCCAGGAAGAGCGGGGCGCCGTGGGCGTGGTCTTCCAGGACTTTAACCTTTTCCCCAACATGTCAGTTTTGGAAAACATCACCCTGGCTCCCCAGCTGGCGCTAAAAGAAGACAAGGCAACAGCGGAAGCCAAGGCCAAGGAGCTTTTGACGAAGCTGCAGATGGCGGACAAGGGCGGCCTTTACCCTTACCAGCTCTCCGGCGGGCAGAAGCAGCGGGTAGCCATCGCCCGGGCTTTGGCCATGCAGCCGAAGATGCTCTGCTACGATGAACCGACCAGTGCTTTGGACCCGGCCTTGCGGGACCAGGTGGCCGACCTCATCTTGAGCTTGAAGGAGTCAGGCCTGACCCAATTGATTATCACCCACGACATGGACTTTGCCAAAAAGGTGGCCGACCAGGTCCTAGAGGTTAAGACATTGGAGCATAATACTAGTGGCGAAAAAAGCACTTAATGTGTTTGATTATATGCAAGAGAGAATAGGTAGGTTCTAAGTTGAATTAGCGTAGGGAAATCCAAAACTTTTCTTTAGGTTAGAGCCCAAATTTCCGTTACACTTCAGAAACATATGTTTGGGAAAACGTAGGAATACGTGCTAAAATATTCCTCGAAACAAAGATATAATTCTGAAAGGCGGTGAAATCAAATGGCGGAACAGGTAAAAGAAGCACC
>PPYF01222941.1_pt1 | contig 14445 bp, 12 predicted proteins | sample 1559871 | NCBI WGS metagenome assembly PPYF01 (sample SAMN08240021, study PRJNA423297) | Human gut metagenome, whole genome shotgun sequencing project. | reverse complement strand
TGCATACAGATCAGATTCTTTCCGGTAAACCCAAGCTGTTCACACTTATGTGCCACTTTCGCTGTTGAAAGCACTCTCGCATAAACACGTTTTTTGTAATCTGTGAGATTCTGAAAAGCTGCCAGTTCTTTACTTCCTGTCGTTGCCAGAATATTTCCTGTCGTCTGCTCCAGATATTCAATTGCCTCTTCCATGCTATCCACATAAATGCAATCTGACTTTTCAGCTCCTGTATCCCTTAAAATCCTCAAATATGGAACTCCGGCTTTTTCACATGCATTTTGCAGGTTTTCTGTCACTTCTATCGCATAAGGGTGAGTCGCATCTACTACATATGAAGGATGATATTCATTGATAAATTCTATCATCTGATTTTCATCCATCCGTTCATGTGTTGTTGTAATATTACTTCCCTCTGGCAGCAGACTCTCTCCATATTCTGTTGCCACGCAGACATGAACACTGACTTCCCTTTTTACTAAAAATTCTGCCAGCCGTCTTCCTTCTGTTGTTCCTGCATATATTAAAATTTTATTTTCTGTCATATCGATATCCCCTTGGTGTAACCATTTTATCTTTAATTATTTTTGTCATTTTATTCCCTATATAAACGGTAGAAAACATATCTACCTCGGTATTTCGTAGCTTTTTCAGTGTCAGTATGTTCATACTTTCTTCTTCTCTTGCAATATTTCTCACAATACCGCATATAATACTTTCTTCTTTGTACTCAAGCAAAATATCACAAGCCCTTGCAAGATAATCTTTTCTCTTTTTGCTGGAAGGATTATATAAAGCAATCAGAAAATCCGCCTGTGCTGCCGCCCGAAGTCTCTTTTCAATCAGTTCCCACGGTGTCAGAAGATCACTTAAACTGATCAGACAGCAATCGTGTCCAAGAGGTGCACCAAGCACTGCTGCTCCACCCATTGCTGCTGTCACACCCGGAAGAACCTCGATCTCGACTTCCGGATATTCTTCTCCGATTTCATACATGAGTCCTGCCATTCCGTAAATCCCGGAATCACCACTGCACACCATAGCTGTCACACGCCCTTTTTTTGCCTCTTCAAATGCCAGCCGGCATCGCTCCGGCTCCTTTCTCATCGGCGTTGTCATAAATTCCTTTTCCGGAAAATATTTTTTCATAAGATCTACATATACTGTATACCCGACAATCACATCACAGCCCTTTAGCGCTTCCACCGCTGCAACCGTCATCTGCTCATAAGCACCAGGTCCCATTCCAATCACATATACTTTATTCAAAATCCACACTCCATTTCTCCACTGCCACAGCAACTGTCACTCCTTCGTGCGCTGTCTTGTGTACCAGAATTTTCTCCCCTCCGGCACACATAGCACTTCTTTCACACACATTATCAACACCTGTGGTCTGTTTTACAAATTCAGATCCTGTAAATGTCCCTTCTGCCTGTTCCAGCTCTTCTTTCGAAAATGTCTGAAACGGTATGTCATATTTTTCACAGTATGTACATAGTCCAGGCTCTTCCTTCTTTAAATCAATGCTTGCTGCAAGTTTCACTGATTCCGGAAAAATTCCATACTCCTCAAGCACCTGTGTTACATGCTTTTCAATCTTTTCAGCAGCAGTTCCCTTCTTACAGCCAATCCCTAAAACCACAGCTTTAGGAATCAAATACAACACCTGTGTTCCGCTTCCTGCAGGTACATCGTTTTTACAGATTCCTATGTGGATCTTTAAAGCCCTTGAATCACATCTGTCTGACTCATGTATGAATTTTAATTCTTTTGGAATCTGTCCTATGACAGAGCATTCTGGTTCTATCTCTGCTAAAACTTGTTTGCCAGCCAAAATATCTGCAGATACGAGTTTTGCCAGTTTCATATCTTCTATATATAATCTATTTTTCTTTGCAAATATATCAACCGCCCACTTCTGATTCAAATCTGTTGCTGTTGTGATCACGGCCTCCATGGAAAGCATTTGACTGAGTTTTTCTGCAAGTTCATTGGCACCTCCAATGTGTCCGGACAAGATTGGAATACAGTATTTTCCAAGCTCGTCTATAACCAGTACAGCCGGGTCTTCTTTTTTGGACACTACAAATGATGCAACTGCCCGAACTGCAATTCCTGTTGCACCTACATAGATCAAAACATCAGATACTTTCCAATGTTCGCCGGTCCATTCTTTCAGGCTTCCCTCATAAGAATCTGCCTCTTCTTTACATTTGACATTCTCTGCTACAAGCCAGTCTTCTGCCGACAAAGCTTTCCTGACTTTTCCAGCCGTCTTTCTTCCGTTTGCAGTAAAGCTCAGAATTGCAGCTTTCATCTAAGAATCACTTCCTTTCCGGAATTCAGTTGTGAATCCCGGATCATACAACTTTGACCGTTCATAATGGCTGTGAGTCACTACATTTCCCACAAGGATCAGTGCAGTCTTTGTAATCTGATGTTTCCTTGCTGTCTCCACAAGTGTATCTATCGTACATACATATGCCTCTTCCTCCGGCCATGTTGCTTTGTACACAATTGCTGCCGGCGTATCTGATGCATATCCTCCGGCAAGCAGTTCTTTTACCAGCTTTTCCAAAAGTCCTGTACTTAAGAAAAGAACCATCGTTGCACCATGTGCAGCAAAACTCATGATCTTTTCCCGCTCAGGAACCGGAGTCCTCCCTTCCGTTCGTGTAATAATAACACTCTGTGACACCTCCGGAAGAGTATATTCCAGATTCAGTGCTGCCGCCGCTCCACAAAATGAGCTGACTCCAGGGCAGGAATCATAATCAATTCCTTTTTCATCAAGAATGTCCATCTGCTCACGGATTGCACCGTAAAGACAAGGATCACCCGTATGAAGTCGTACGGTCATCTTATCTTCTTTTTCTGACTTTATCATAACTTCTATGACTTCTTCCAGTGTCATATAGGCACTATTATAAACTTCGCAGCCTTCCTTTGCATATTCCAGCAGTCCTTTATTGACCAGTGATCCAGCATAAATGATTACATCTGCTTCTTTAAGATATCGTTGTCCTCTTACCGTAATCAGATCGACCGCTCCCGCGATCTGCGGAAAATCCAGCCCGTAGCATTGCCGTTGCCAAAAGATCCATACGGCAGTCTGCCCATCTGGAATGCGTATTCATCACTCCACCTGATACTTTGATCAGCTTTCCGATATGTCCGGCAAGTACAAGCCCTTGAAACTTACAATCTGCTGCCATATCCATGCTCTGCCCTATATAATTACTGCATTTTACTACATCTTTATCCTGAATTCCATATGCTTCCCGCAGAAAATCCAGCCCATAATTTCCTGGCGCCATAATGAGATAGTTCTTTCCCCCTGCACGCCTGACCTTCATCTCTAATTCAATCGTATCAAGCAGAGCCTGTTCACTCATCGGCTCCACGATTCCACTTGTTCCCAAAACAGAAATACCGCCTTCAATTCCAAGTCTCGGATTAAATGTTTTCTTTGCCAGTTCTACTCCCTGCGGAATGGATATCTCTATTTTAATTCCGCCGTCGTACCCATACATTTCACACGCCTCTTCGACTTCTCTTAAAATCATCTGTCTCGGCACTCGATTAATTGCAGCATTTCCTACAGGCTGATCCAATCCGGGCTTCGTCACCCTGCCGACTCCAACGCCTCCGTCCAGGACTATACCAGATTTTATTCTGCTTACTTTACTGTATACTAAAATTCCATTTGTAATATCCGGATCATCTCCACTGTCTTTTCGTACTGCGCAGGAAACAGATTCTATATCCGGATTACTTTTATTATATTTATTAAATTCTTTTTGAGCCTCAGCGATTTTCAGTGTCAACACTTCTTTTCCTGGTAAAGACACTGTGACCTGATCTACGCTGACATTTCCAAGAAGCATTGTGACCGCGGCCTTTGTTGCTGCCTGTGCACACGTTCCTGTGGTATATCCTCTTCGGAGTTTTTTCGTCATAGTTTTTTACCCTTCCAGTCTGAAATTCTTGAATTCATCATCGTTCGCTCTCTTCATTCTACCTATCTGTGTGAAGGTTGTCAAATCATTTGCCACTTCCATCTATTGTCTTTTTCTTTCAAGATTTTTATTGATGCCAGACTTTTCAATATCCGCGTGCCGAAATCTACATTCTGTGATACAATAAAGCAAGCAAAGAAAGGAGCCATTTTTTATGTCAGAACAAAAGCAGCGCGTCTATGACGCCTTAAACAAGCTCGGAATTAAATATGAAGTCGTAGAACACGAACCCGTACACACAATGGAAGACATGGACCGCCTCGGTCTTCCTGAGAAAGGAACTCTGTGCAAGAACCTGTTTCTCAGAGATGCAAAAGGAAAACGTCATTTTCTCATTACATGTGATGAAAATGCTAAAGTAGACTTAAAGTCTCTTGGCAGACAGCTCGGTGCCGGAAACTTAAGCTTTGCCTCAGAAGAACGTCTCGAAAAATATCTCGGGCTCAAACAGGGAAGCGTATCTCCATTCGGTCTCATGAATGATACCGACCATGCAGTCGAATTTTTTATTGATAAAAACTTAAGCAAATGCAAAAGTCTGGGAATTCACCCATTAGAAAACACAGCAACAGTATTCCTCTCATTTAAAGATCTGGATAAGTTCCTGTGGAATCTGGATGTAGATGTGATGAAGATTAAATTATAACCAATAGGCAAAACGATATGAGGTTATCTTTCACTGGTAACCTCATTATATCATATTATTTAACGTTAATTTAACGATTCAAATTTGTTTTTATATTTACATATTGTATTATCAAATTACATATGCTATAATGCCAATAGGCAAAACGATATGAGGTTATCTTTCATTGGTAACCAAAAAGCTGAAGGTGTGTCAGACCTTCAGCTTTTTTATTCCTACTTTTGGCAATGGGAAGGCTTAACCCCACAGGCTAGTTGCCCTCTACTTATCCCCGTCTAACCATTTGTTGATGCGGTGGCAAACCACACCAGCCACAACAGTGATAATAAACGATATGAGTACTTCTTTCACTGGCAACACCCCCTTTCTACGCTATATAGAGGGTAGCAACAGTGTTATTATATCATGTTTTATTCAATATTTATAGTATTATTTTTATACAATCAACATGGCGTCTCCGAAAGAAAAGAAACGATATCTTTCCTGTACTGCTTCTTCATATGCTGCCAATACGTGTTCTCTTCCTGCCAGTGCTGATACTAACATAATCAGTGTTGACTCCGGCAGATGGAAGTTCGTGATCAATCCATCTAAAATCTTGAATTTATATCCCGGATAGATAAAAATCTCTGTCCAGCCACTTGTCGGTTTCAAATGTCCGGTCTCGTCCGCTGCCGATTCAATGGTTCTGCAGCTTGTCGTTCCAACACAGATAACTCTGTGACCGGAATCTTTTGCGCGGTTGATCTTCTCAGCTGCTTCTTCGTCAACCTGATAGAACTCAGAATGCATATGATGATCTGTAATCTCATCTACCTTTACAGGACGGAATGTTCCAAGTCCTACATGAAGTGTCACTCTCGCAATGTCAATGCCTTTTTCTTCTATCTCTTTTAATAATTCCGGTGTAAAATGAAGTCCCGCTGTCGGTGCCGCTGCGGATCCGGTATGCTTTGCATAAACAGTCTGATAACGATTCTTATCTTCCAACTGATGTGTAATATACGGAGGCAGCGGCATCTGTCCGAGCTGGTCTAAAATCTCTTCAAAAATTCCTTCATATTCAAACTTCACCAGACGATTTCCTTCTTCTACGATTCCAACGACCTCTCCAACAAGAATACCTTCTCCAAATACGATTCTTGTTCCAACTTTTGCCTTCTTACCGGGCTTTACCAGTGTCTCCCAGATATTATTCTCTTTTCTCTTTAATAATAAAATCTCAATCTTTGCTCCGGTTCCTTCCTTCGCTCCAATCAGTCTTGCCGGAATAACCTTGGTATCATTGATGACAAGACAGTCTCCTTCTTTCAGATATCCTGTAATTTCTTTAAATATATGATGTGAAGTAGCTCCCGTCTCCTTGTCAAGGACAAGAAGTCTGGAACTGGAACGATCCTCAAGCGGATCCTGCGCGATTAATTCCTCTGGCAGATCATAATAAAAGTCCTGACGTTTCATGATTATAAATCCCCTTCCTGTATGTTTTCTTCTATACTATCTTCTACTTCTTCTCTGTTTTCTTTTATTTTTGTTATATTTTCACCTGTAGTCCCAGTTGTTTTATCAGATTCAGCTTGTGTAAACTCCTTTTTCACTTGCCCGGCATCACTCACAAAACTATATCCTCCATCTGGCACAGCTCTATACGGTTGTCCTGGCTGTGACTGACTCTGCACTTGCACATTTTTCTGTACATAATTCTGTGTCTGCACTGGTTCTCGCGGCTGTACAGACATCTGCGGTCCTGCCGCACTCTGATACTCTGGATACATTTTCACTTTTTTCTCATAGACAACTCTTGTGTCACAGAGCATATCGTGAAAGCCCCGTTTTTCCTTATCAATTCCCACAATAATATATCCAATCCAGATAGATATTCCACATAAGAATCTTCCGACAGTCTCCCGGTATAACACATCCACAAATGAAAGCTTTTCATTTCTGTCAGCAGATACTACCCTAAGATTCATCAGTCGTTTTCCAATCGTCGTTCCAGTACACCATGTCAATAAAGCAAAATACATGACTTTGAAAATATACAACACAATATCTTTTAATGAATAATGAAACAATACATTTTCATCCAATATTGTACCACTGATCAGCGCTCCGATTCCGATCCATGCAAGACGCACAACGAGAAGTCCAATTGCCACAATGACGCTGTCTATCACATATGCTGCTAAACGCACCCAGAACCCAGCATAATTCTCATTACTGTAACTGTTCTGCATAATACATCAGCACCCCGCTTTCCTTCTCTTCGGCAGTTTCCTTTAATATCTGTGCCTCAGATTTTGGAACAAGCTTTTCTGCTTTACTAAATATTGCTGCCAATATGCTTTCCTCACTGCTCGGTGTATAGAACTCGTCTACTCCAAGCTCCGAAGTCATCTGATTCATTACATCCTGGTAAGTTGCGATCTCATCAATAAGCCCATTCGCTTTTGCCTGTTTTGCGGTGTAAGTGCGTCCGTCTGCCAGTGCTTTTACCTGGTCTGCCGACATATCTCTTCCGTCCGCAACAATATTTACGAACTCCTGATAACACTCATCGACCTGTGACTGGTAAATTGCGACCTGCTCGTCTGTCAGCTTGGAACTGTCCTTGTTCACACCACTCGTAATACTGACATAACGAATTCCAAGTTTCTCATAAAGTCCGCTCATATCATACCCTGACATAATGACGCCGATAGATCCCGTAACCGTATTCTTATTCGCATAAATCTTATCTCCGGTTACAGACGTCATGTACCCGCCAGAAGCTGCATAATGCGCCATATAAGTCCAGATTGGACGGCCTGTCGTCTCTTTATATTCTATCAGCTTGTCATGAAGTTCTTCCGACTCATAGACCGCTCCGCCTGGAGAATCCACATACAGCAGAATCCCTTTATTATCTGAATCGTCCATAAGATTGTCAATATAATCCATCGTTGTATTGTGCTGATATCCAGACGATGTATCCAGTACACTGCTCTGCGTCTGCTCCTGAATCGTCCCCACTACATTCACAACTCCAATGTAATCATCTGCCGGCGGATCAAATTCCAGTTCTCCAGTCAGCATCGTTGTCACATCTTCTGCCATTGTATTTGCAGATAAAGTATTCGTCAATACGCTTGTAACACCTGTCACAATAAATACAGCCCCAGCCACAACCAGACCGATTATCTGTTTGTTCTTCATCTTTTTTCTCCTTTAAGTTCTAAATCTCCATAGCTTTTTTATTGTAACATATGAAGGATTGTTTTTCAAAAAATAATACATTTAACGCGTAGTAAACCTCGAATTTACTACGCGTCCTGCTATTTTGCTAACTTTATTAATTCTTCGACTCTTTTATTACATTCTCCCACCGGCACATCTGTTACAATAACTCTCTTACACTTTTTCATCACTTCAACTGCTCTTGCAAATGTCTCATCACTAATCTGCCGGAATGGTTCTTCTGTAATCACTTCCACTGCCAGAAGTCTTGCAAGCTGATAATCAATATCATTCTTGTAGAGGATTCCTGCTGCAAATGGAATGTGTTCTTTCTGTAACTGTCGATAAATTGGAATTGTAATATGCTTTTTTCTTGCCATACGTTCCAATATTGCAAGTAATTCTAATTTATATCGTACATCTAAAAAAGATGTCGGCTCATCCAGCACAATAATCTCCGGCTCCTGACAGATTGCTCTTGCAAGAAGAACTCTCTGTTTTTGTCCATCACTAATAGCGTTAAAATCGCGGTTTCCCAGATCTTCTGCATGAACTGCCTTCATTGCCTCATCTACGATTTGTTCATCTTCCGGCGTCAGTATTCCAAGCCGCCCTGTATATGGGTAACGTCCTGTTGCCACAATTTCATGACAGGTCATAAGCTCCGTTTTGATACGTTCTGTCAAAACAACAGCCATATTGGAAGAAAGTTCTTTATAAGACATTTCCTGAAGCGACGTGTCATCGAAGAACACCCTTCCTCCAATTAATTTCAATTGTTTTGTAATGCTCTTTAAAATTGTAGATTTACCGGATCCATTTGGTCCAATGAGCGTTACAATTTCACCTTTATCAATACCAATATTAATGTCATGGATCAGTGCCTTTCCCTGGTATCCAACAGCCATATCATCCATTTTAAAATAATAATCTGCCATGTTACATTCTTCCTTTCTCGCGCTTCACCATCATATAGATGACAATCGGTGCACCAAGTATCGATGTGACTGTACTGATATTCAGCTCCACCGGTGCCAGTGCCATACGAGCGATCAGATCACAGATCATACAGAATACAGCCCCTATAAAAAATGTACCCGGTATCACCACAATCGGTTTTGATGTTCCGAACGCTTTTCTCGTAAGAAATGGAACTGCAATTCCCACAAAAGAAATTGGTCCGGCAAATGCAGTCACACACGCAGAAAGAATACTTGACAGTAATATAATAACAACTCGGAATACTTTAATATTCACTCCCATACTCTGTGCATATGCTTCTCCAAGCTGATATGCACTGATTGGTTTTGACAGTAAAAATGTACACACTGCCGCAATTCCAACTACAACTACAGCTACTTTTATATTTCCCCAGCTCATACCGGAAAAACTTCCCTGTGACCAGCCATGAAGATTTACAATATCAGAATCATCTGCAAATGTCACCACAAAATCTGTAATTGCGGAACAGATATATCCAATCATGATTCCTCCTACCAAAAGGGATGCCATATGATGAATCTTCTTTGACATCAAAAGAATGAATCCCGTCGATATCAACGAACCGATAAATGCTGCCACTACTAATGTGTAAGATGAAAAATGTCCTACATATTTTAAAAATACAATCATAGTCAGTGCGACAGCCATCTTCGCTCCGGAAGAAATTCCAAGTACAAACGGTCCTGCGATCGGATTTGAGAAAAATGTCTGTAATAAGAAACCGGACAGAGACAATGCTCCGCCCAGTAATGCTGCCATGAGGATACGCGGCAGACGTATCTTCCATATGATACTGTACTCTACCGCCTCTCCATCATGTAAAAATAATATTCTCAAAATCTTCGGCACAGAAATATGTACATTTCCCGTATTAATATTCAGCACTGTAATGACAAAAAATGCTGCGATCATACACACAAATACAAATATATATCTGGATCTTTTTCTGAAATTTTCAGTATGAAAACTTAACTGTTCCTGCTTTGTTTCCTTATTTTGCATATTTCTCCACCAGTTTCTTTTATTTTTTGATCTTTATTTCATCTTTTCAAGAAATGTCATCTGACTGGCATCACCATCTGTCAGCATCAGATGAATATCTGAAATCAGTTCTCCGACTGTGTCTGTCGCCTGATATAAGTTTTTACCAGTATACCATACATTTCCATCTTTGACAGCTTTAAACTCTGCAAACAGATTGCTCTTGGCTTCCAGATCACCAAGACTACTCACCTGCCCGTCAATGGTTCCGTTGTAAATAAGATAATCTGCATCTACTGCCGTTGCATAAAATTCTTCCATCGTCAGTTTTACAGATGGCGCATTCCCCTCAGAATTCTTCAGGTCCTTGAACACATATCTTCCACCGGCAATCTCAATCATAGTCGGAATGTAGTCATCGGATTTGCGGACAACCACAGAACCATCTGTATTGATGTAAAAATATGCCACTGTCTTCTCTGTATTCTTAAAATCCTTCAGATCTTCGATTACCTTTGCCTGGTCATCAAAAAATGCTTCTGCTTCTTTTTCTTTATTCAACATTGCTCCATAGACTTTGATCCACTCTGTTCTTCCAAGTGGATGAGACTCATAACTGGAATAATCTACAAATACTGGGATATCAAGGTCTTCAATCATCTCCTGCACCTTCGGTGAGTGAAGGATCATCGTAGATTCTACTGCCAGTTTGCAATCTCCATCTACAATCTTCTCATAATCCGGTTCACTGTATTTTCCTGCAAATGTTATGGCTCCGGATTCCATTGCTTTCTTCGCACTTTCTATATACCAGCCGGAAGCCTCTAAACCAGAAAATTTCACAGTATCAATTGCATCTAATGCATCAAATAATGACATGATTGCTGTAGCAGCCATATAAATATTCTGAACCGGCTGATTGATGACAACAATATCACTGTCCAGTCCCTCCGGAGCCTCTTTGCCTTCTGGAACGATCAGATACTGCCGTCCCTCATGAACATCAATCAGCTTATATCCATCTTTATAATAAAATACATCGAATTCCTGCGCATACGTCAGATCCATCGTAGACTCATACGTCAGCCCGTCAATTTGAGGGGCTTCTGCTTTTTTTGAATCATCACTCTTCTCTGAAGAAGTCTCAGTCTTCTGAGCCGCGCTATCCACACTATTCTTACCGCTTTTCGCTGAGTTGCATCCTGCAATACTCGTTATAGTCATCGCAATCGCAACGCCAATACATAATTTCCTCTTTATCCATTTATTCATTATTTTGTCAACTCCGTATAAATTGCCTCTGCTTTATCTTCACAGCCAAAGATTGCTCCATAGACTTTCAGCCATTCAGCCTGTGCAAGTTCATCTTCTTCATCGATGGAGCGATCAATAAATACCGGAATATTTAAAGTATCATATTTGCTTAAAATTTCTTTCATTGTATTCAACTGATCTTCCAGAGTCTCCTGTGTCTCTGAATCCTCTTTCGGAAGAATCTCAGTATCCATCACTGTCAGATTACATTCATCTTTTATCAGTTTTTTATAATCAGGCTCGTCATATTTTCCAATACTGTCTACGGATTTATCCTTTAAAGCATTTTTAATTATTTCATTTGTGCAATCCTTCTCTTCACTTGCCACAGCTTTGACCTGATTTAATGCTCCAAGCTGCTCCAGTTTATCTAAAATCACATCTGACGCAACATAGGTCTTATCTGTCGGCTGCTGGATTACAATTGTTTCTTTATCCAATCCTACCGGAATCTCAACACCTTCCGGAACAATCAGATATTTCACAATATTGTTCAGATACAGCTCGGATTTATCTTCCTGCTCTGACTGATTTTGGGAAGCTTCACTTGCACCGTCTTCTGTCTGTTCTTCCTCTTTTTTGCTCTGATCTGTAGTCTTTGTTTCAACACGGCCACTCTGAGTCATTTCTGTGGACTGTTGTACTTCCCCAGATTCGTCTTTCTGATTTTCTCTTGGTGTGCCAGACGCCAGATCAATCTCTAATAATTTAATTCCCTGCTCGTATTCATATATTTTAAAATACTGTGCATGGTTTAATTCTACCTCGCCCTGATATTCCAGTCCGATAATACTTGGTGCTTCCTGATCCAATTTCTTACTCTCAGAAGCCATTCCAGCTCCGATAACAGAACTTCCTTCTGCTGCCTGCGCACCTGCAAGATATACAAAAATGCTATATGTAATCTCATGCGCCTGAGACATTGCCGTTGTCATACCGATAATCTTATTATTCTTATTCAGTTCTACCGGAATCTCAAATGTTGTAGAACTTCCCTGTGAAGTTGGATAATAAGTGCTTCCATTGGCTTTTACATACTGATAATGTGAACTGCTAAATGCAATTGTCGCATATGCCTGGCCACCGGAAATTCTAATCTGTGAACAGGTAATACTAACCTTTCCAGTTCCGCCGGACCATAAAAAGCCATCTGGACTGTATACACCATCGGCCAGTTTTGTAGAAGTATTCACACGACCTGTAGAACCATTTGTATTGGAATCATACTTATTATCAGAACCATTCTGTCCAGAATTATTATTGGAACCGCTGTTATTAGTATTTCCGCCATTGTTACCTGAGCCACTATTATTGCCGTTATTTCCATTGTTGTTGGAGCCACCATTATTTCCGTTGTTGCCATTATCACCAGAATTGCTCTGATCTTCTCCGGCATCTACAGTGTTGGTGTTGAAGTTAAAGGTAATTGTATGGTTAAACCATTTTTTACTTTTTGTCCCATGTGTAGCAATTGGAATTGATGTATTTAAAGCTGAAACAGGAATTTCAAAAACATATTGCTGGTTTTCACCCTCACCTTTTGTTTCACAAGGAATTATCCAATTTTTCCCGTCATCCTTTTTTGCATCTTCGTCACTTCCTAAATATAAGACATCATAGCCAGTTCCTTTCAACGTAACTTTTGCTTTCATACCTTCTGCTGTTTTTGAAAGTGTTGCTTCTGTAACTGAAAACATACCTGGATCTGTAGTAACTGTATATACCTGATTAGCCGCATCTTTAACATATTCATAACTATCTTCTTTTAGTCCCTGGAACTGCATTCCCTCTGATTTAAATGTGATAGTACGTTCAAACCATGTTTTACTCTTTGTCGAAAAAGCCCAAATTTCCAATGGGGTATTTAATTGTTCTACAGGTATAGTATATGTATACTGTCCCTCAGCATTTATCACAAACGGAATACAACCTTCAAAATTATTAGCCGACGCTTTCTTTGCATCTTCTTCACTTCCTATATATAAATGGCTGTAGCTCTTACCACTCAATGTAATAACAGCAGTCATCTTACCATTGTTATTAGTTAATACACAATTGGTAATATTAAACATTCCTGAATTAGATGTTGCTTCAACCTTGTAGCTTGCCCCATCAATCAGCTCAACTGTCTTATGTCCCGCTGCCACTTCTCTGCTTTGGACTTCTCCAGCACTAAGCAAATCGGCTCCTGCCACTTCATTTACTGATGCGACAAGCTCTGAAAATTGAGCTTCTGCTGGCATATCCAGAAACATATCCTTCTCTGAGTACCACTCATTTTTTTCTGTCAGATGTGGTACATACTGAAGCTTCTGCCCTAAATTTCCAGCCTCAGTCTCAAATACAAAATCATATCCACCAAGGTCATTTTTTTCACCTTTTACTTCTGGTGTTTTTTCTGAATCTTCTTTCTTTCCGATATAAATCTTGTCATAGTTCTCATCTTTTGTAGATACTGTTACCTGAATCTTTCCATTCACAACAACCGCTTTCACTTTTTCTGCCTTAAACTCAGGAACAGCCACTTCCTGCTCCGGTGATTCTTTTTCCTGATTTTTCTTATCGTTCTTCTCTACATTTGATGTAATATTCTGATTACCATTCTCCTGTACATTTTCCTGATTTGTATTATCAGACACCGGTTCTTCTTTAACCGGAATATTATCCTGAGTATCTTTTACTTCTGCCTGCTCATTCTTACCTATTTCTTCCTTCGAATTCTCCGCAGAATTACTCTTCTCATTTGTCTCACTATCTTCCTGTGCTATATTTTCATCTTGTTTTATTTCAACATTCTGAATCTGATCTGTCTCGCTGCTTTCTTCCGCATGCAGAACTGTTGTTGGTGTAACAGACATAGACACCGCCATAAACAGTGCTAAAAATCTCTTAGAATTTCTCTTCATCTCTTCCTTCTCCTTATTCTATTTCATCTTAGTTGTTTGGGACTTTTTAAGAAATATTTACACGAAAATAGAAAACCTTCTACCTGCAATAGCAAAAGATTTCCTGTTCCTTATATATTTCGGCACAATCAATTACTCGTGATCTGGAATTTCTATTTCCCGTACCAACGGTCGGCAGGTTTCCTGACTTGTAAATCTTACATAGAATCTCCTTCCCGGTCTCCCAGTGGATGTCTAACACAACCTCAGATTCTGTGCTAATACATGATCTATGTATTTACTCACAGTGACGAGTTCGTACAGGTCTTGCACCTGTTTCCCTTTTACCTGTCTTCTAAAAACAGCACCGAACGTTCTT
>PPYF01470099.1_pt1 | contig 14446 bp, 9 predicted proteins | sample 1559871 | NCBI WGS metagenome assembly PPYF01 (sample SAMN08240021, study PRJNA423297) | Human gut metagenome, whole genome shotgun sequencing project. | reverse complement strand
GGCCCCCATGGCGAGGGATATGTCCGCATGGCGCTCGTGCTGCCCCCCGAGGGGCTTGAGCGTGCTGTTTCCGCAATCGAAGAAGCGGGTATTTTGGGCTAGCCTTGCGAGGGATTGTTCTATAATCGAGTTCACGCCTAAACACAAGGATAATTCGGCGAACGATGCCGAATATCCCGTGGCCTGTCCAAAACGGGCAGACTGTATCGCCCATCGATGCGATGGGGGAAAGGAAGAGTAAACATGGTGAACGATCGCAAGGTTGCCGTCGTCGGTTGCGGCTTCGTCGGTTCCTCCTCGGCTTTCGCGCTCATGCAGAGCGGCCTGTTCTCCGAGATGGTCCTGATCGACGTCGATCGCGCTCGCGCCGAGGGCGAGGCCCTCGACATCGCGCACGGCGTGTCCTTTGGCAATCCCATGAAGATCTATGCCGGTGATTACTCCGACGTCTCCGACGCCGCCGTGATCGTGGTCACCGCCGGCGCCGCCCAGAAGCCCGGCGAGACCCGTCTCGACCTCGTGAACAAGAACATTTCCATCTTCGGCAGCATCATCCCGCAGATCCGCGAGAGCGGCTTCAACGGCATCCTGCTCATCGTCTCCAACCCGGTCGACGTCCTCACGTATGCCGCTATCAAGATGAGCGGCCTGCCCGAGGGCCAGGTCATCGGCTCCGGCACCGTGCTGGACACCGCCCGCCTCAAGTACATGCTCGGCGAGCACCTCGATGTCGACCCTCGCGACGTCCATGCCTACATCGTGGGCGAGCACGGCGACTCCGAGGTCGCCGCGTGGTCCAGCGCCACGGTTGCCGGCGTGCCGCTGTCCACCTACTGCGAGCTGCACGGCCACTACAACCACGAGGAGTCCGAGCGCCGCATCGCCGACGAGGTGAAGAACAGCGCTTACGAGATCATCGAGAAGAAGCGCGCCACCTACTACGGCATCGCCATGTCCGTCCGCCGCATCTGCACCGCCATCATGCGTGATGAGGACTGCGTCCTGCCCGTCTCCAGCCTCATGGTGGGCGAGTACGGCCTGAACGACCTGTGCATCTCCGTGCCGACCGTCGTTGGTCGCAACGGCGTGGTCACGCGCGTGCCCGTCTCTCTGTCCGAGGAGGAGAACGCCGAGTTCCAGAAGTCCGCTGCGGCTCTCAAGGCCATCGTCGACGAGGCCGGCCTGAACGACTAGTCATCGACGCAAACACGGCGGGTACTTCGCTGTGCTCCGCTTTGTTTCGCCCCCGGTCCGCACATGGGCCGGGGGTTTCCTTTGCCGATCGGGCCGGGGTCTCGCAAACCGCTCGCGGTGGCCGCGATGACCTCCGGCCACGAGCGTCTTTTGCGTCCGACCAAGGGGATAGAATGGTCCAAATGCGAGATCGGTGAAAGGGGTTGAGGCGCTATGGATGAGAAGGGGAGATTGCCGCTGAAGGCCAAGCCCGCTGGGAACTTCTTGGAATACGTTCGCGAGCGCATGGACACGTTCGACGAACGGCCGCTTTGCGCCGTCGACAGCCTCGTGTTCTCCTGGCTCTCCTACGCGCATGTCGGGCCGGAGCTCACGCGCGCATGCACCGTGCGCGGCATCGCGCTGCACGAGCTGTTGCGTGCGGAGGATTTCGGGGGCATGTTCGGTTCGAGCTGGGATGAGCAGGGTAGTCGCGATTTGCTGTTCGCGGTGTGCGCGAGCCCGCGGTTTCGTACCTGCCGTCTGTGCGATCTTCGATTTCGAACGGATAAGGTGAGTGAGGAGCAATTTGCCGCCATGACGTTTCGGCTGCCCGACGGCACGTCCTACGTTGCGTTTCGCGGCACGGATTCAACGGTCGTGGGGTGGAAGGAAGACTTCAACATGACCTTCCTGAGCCCCGTGCCCGCGCAGGAGGAGGCCGCCGCGTATCTGGACGAGGTGGCCGAACTGGTGCCCGGGGAGCTCTATGTGGGGGGTCATTCCAAGGGTGGAAACCTCGCGGTGTACGCCGCCGCCATGTGCTCGTCTGCGCATCGCGCGCGCATTACGCGCGTCTTTTCCCATGACGGCCCGGGCTTTCACCGTGAGTTCTGCGCCGATGAGCCCTACCGTCGCATCATGCCCATCATGGACAAGACCGTGCCGAAATCAACTATGATCGGCGCCGTTCTTTCCGAGGCGCCGGATTTCTCACCCACGATCGTCGAGAGTGACGGCATCTCGATGTTGCAGCACAATCCCTTTCTCTGGGCGGTGGACGTAGGCGCCGCCGAGTTCGTGCCTGCGGACGGATACACCGCCTCTTCGCGTTTCTTCAACGCGACTCTCGATGCGTGGATGGACAAATACACGTTAGATGAGCGTGGACGCTTCGTCGACGCCTTGTTCGACGTCATCGGAGTGACGGGCGCCACGCATTTCTCGGATATCATGGCCGACCGCAAGACGAACGTGCCGCTCATGCTCAAGTCCATTGAGGGACTTGACGACGATCTGCAGCAATTCGTCAAAGATGTGATCGTATCATTCGTGAAGACCGCGACGGTCGAGCGGGCCGCCGACGCGGCGAGCGGCATCATCGACTCGATCAAGACGGCGAGTCCGGCAATCGATGCAATCAAAAGGCGTGCGGGCGAGCGGGGGCATGGGGAGCAGAAGTAGGCTGTCGGTGCATGCGCGATTGTGCGATCCTTGCGGCGGTGGAGCATCGATTGGGGTTCCTGCGCGCCGCCGCGGATCGTGCATGGCCGTCTTGTCAGGTGGTCAGAAGGCGTAGGCGCTTGACATCGATGAGCTCGACCGAGCCGCGTGCGAGTTCGACGAGTCCCTCTCGGGCGAAGTATTTGAGCATGCGGCCGACGGCCTCGCGGGCGCTGCCGAGGTGGCGGGCGATCTCGTCGTGCGTGGCATAGATGGTCTTGGAGCCGCTGCGAGCAACTTCGTCGAGCAACCAGATAGCGAGGCGCGTATCGAGGCCCATGAACAGCACCTGTTGCATGACCCACATGCAATCGCTGAATCGTTCGGTGGCTTGGCGATAGGTGAACGCCTCGGCGTGGATATTTTCCTGTGACACGGTACCGAAGGCTTGCGAGTCGATGATGAGCAGGTCGGAGTCTTCGGCCGCATCCAGCGCGATGTCGAAGGTGATCATGGGTAGGATGCACGAGGCCGCGAGTACGCAGCACTCGCCGGGCTGCACGTAGAAGAGCGTGACCTCCCGCCCCTGGTCGGAGAGCATGAACGCGCGCAGGCGCCCGCTGCGGACAAAGACCACTCCGGCGCACCCCGCCCCGGCGCCTTGAACATGGCTGCCCGCGTCGAATTTCATGCGGCGGCTGCGCTGCGCGAGGAAGGCCCGCTGGCTAAGGTCGAGGTTTCCCCAAAATGGAACGATTTCGGCCAGGTCCTGTTCGATATCCGGCATCGCGCCCGTCGTGATCATCGGCACCCTTTCGCTTCCGGCATGTTTTGCCCCTATGGTATCGGACGTCTCGATCGAGCCGGTTCAAAAATGGGATAGGAGGACCCCGCCGCGGTGGAAAGGTGCGCGGCGGGGCGTGAGAGGGCCCGGTGTTCGCTGACGGCGCAGAAGGGGCGTGCGCCACACGGGCGGAATCGCACGGGTAAGGGGTTCGGGCGGCGTCCTAGACGGGCAGGCCGCAATCGCCCACGCAGGTGTGGGACACGGTGCAGCCACGCATCACCTGCGAGTGGAAGCCGTAGCCTCCGGAGACGTTGGCGCAGGCAAAACCGTGTTGAGAGAGGATGCGGCAGGCCACATAGCTGCGAAGGCCGCTCGCGCAGAAGACAAGCAGGCGCTTGTCGCGGGGCAGCTCATCCAGATGTTCGCGGAGCTCATCAACCGGGATGTGCAGTGCGCCCTCGATGCCACCGCGCGCATGCTCGCCGGCGGTGCGCGTATCGAGCAGGATCGCGTCGCCGTCTTCGGCGGCGAGCTCGAGCGCCTCGTCCCACGTGACCTGGTCGACCAGGCCATCGAGGATGTTCTCGATCATAAAACCGGCCATGTTCACCGGGTCTTTGGCAGAGGAATACGGAGGGGCGTAGGCGAGGTCGAGCTCGGTGAGGTCGGCGGCGGTCATGTGGGCGCGGATGGCCACGGCGAGCACGTCGATGCGCTTGTCCACGCCGCCGCGTCCAATGGCCTGACCGCCCAGGATGCGTCCGGTGCCACGCTCGAAGACAACCTTGAGGGTCATGGTCTCGGCACCGGGGTAGTAGGTGGCATGATTAGCGGGGGAGAGAATCGTCGCTTCGGCGTCGATTCCCGCGGCGCGTGCCGCGGTGAGGGTGAGGCCGGTGGAGGCGGCATCGAGCTCGAACAACTTGAGGACGGAAGAGCCTTGGGATCCTCCGAACTCGCTCTCGCGGCCGCAGATGTTGTCTGCGGCGATACGGCCCTGCTTGTTGGCGGGACCGGCGAGTGCGATCAGGGCAGGGGTGCCGGTCACCACATTGGTGACCTCGACGGCGTCGCCAACGGCGTAGATATCCGGGTCGCTCGTGCGCATGGCGGCATCGACCTTGATGCTCCCGCGCAGGCCGAGTTCAAGCCCCGCCTCGCGTGCGAGCGTCGATTCGGGCGCAACGCCGATGGAGAGCATGACGAGGTCGCTTTCGAGGACGCTCCCATCTGCGAGGGTGGTAAAGATCGCGTCCGATGTTTCCTCAAAGCCGGTGACGTCGGCTTTGAGCAGCAGCTCGACGCCGTGCTCGCGGAGATGGTTGTGGAGCAGCGAGGCCATGTCTGCGTCAAAAACGGGCATGACGTGCTCTCCGCGCTGCACCACGGTCACCTCGATGCCGCGATCGCGCAGGTTCTCGGCCATTTCGAGGCCGATGAAACCGGCGCCCACGACCACGGCTCGCCTCGGCCGCTCGCGCTCGATGAACTCGGCGATGCGGTACGTGTCCTCGACGGTGCGAAGCGTGAACAGGCGCTCGGCGTCGATGCCGGGTAGGTCGGGCGTCACGGGGCGCGCGCCGGGGGAGAGGATCAGTTTGTCGTAGCCCTCTACGTATTCAGTCCCGTCGTCGAGACGGCGTACAGTGACGGTATGGGCCGCGCGATCGATCGAGTCGACCTCTTGCCGCACGCGGGCATCGATGTTGAAGCGGTTGCGGAAGCTCTGCGGTGTCTGCAGCGTGAGTTTGGATCGATCGGTGATGGTCCCGCCGATGTAGTAGGGCAGGCCGCAATTTGCATAGCTCACAAAGCCGGAGCGCTCGATCATGATGATCTGGACATTCTCGTCCAGGCGGCGCAGGCGCGCCGCGGCGGTTGCTCCTCCGGCGACGCCGCCGACGATGATGACTTTCATGGTGAGGTTCCTTTCGATGCTGTGCGTGTGTATGGGGGGCGCGGGGCGATCTCAGCGGGCCAGCGGGCCAGACCAGCGGCCGATGCCGCCCATATTGACGACATTGGTATACCCCTGGCGCTCAAGTTCGCGCACGGCTTGCGCGCTGCGAGCGCCGGACAGGCAGTACGCGAAGATCGGTGCGCTCTTGTCGGGCAGGCGCTTGGCGGCGGTGGCCGGGATGGAAACCAGTGGGATACTCAGGGCGCCCTCGATGTGGCCATCGCGATATTCCTCTGGGCTGCGGACGTCGATCATGACGCTGCCGGGTGTCTCGCGCGCCTGGACGGCGAGCTCGTTGATGCTGGGGCCGAAGATTCCGGAGAAGAGGGACATGGTGAACGCCTTTCCTTTGCGTGCGGGCGCCTCGCCCGCGTTTCTTGTTCGACATACACCATACGGTTCGGCGCGGTCCGAGTCTGTGACTTCGTCACCAAAGGCGCCTTTGCGCGGCGCGGGTATAATGGCCAGGTTCAAGCGCATCAAAGGAGCCTGTCAGTGAAGATCAACCACGCAATCCTGCATATCCTCGACTTCGATTCCGCCGTGAACGTGATGAGCGAGCGCGAGCTGGATCTCGATACCCGCGCCGTCCGCTCGTTTGTGAGTTCGCATCTGCGTCGCGCACGCACGAGTGTGGACAATCGGCGTGCGGCGTTCTCGGAAGAAAGCGCCTTCGCCGGTGAGCTCAAGGGATATTTCTTCGGCGACCGAGAGTTTGTGGACCTATCGCAGCAGATCGCGGAGTTCTTTGGTGCGGAGCTCGCCAAAGCGGACAAGATGGAATCCACCGACGTGCTTGTGGCCGACTTCGACGATGACGATGACGTGCGTTGGTTCGCCGTGCTGCTCATGGCGAGCCGTACCGCCTTCATGCACGAGGTGGCGCGCGAGGGTGGCGAGGTCCGCAACGACATTGCGAAGCGCTACGCCATCCTGCCGGGCCCCTCGCAAAAGGTCAGCTCCTACGCGCTCGTGCGCGCGAGTTCCATGGAGGCGTTCTATGTGGACAAGAAGCGCAAGATCATGGGCGAGGATACGCTCATCATTCCCGAGGGCCTGCTCCAGTGCGAAAGCGGCGTCTCGGGCAAGGAGGTCATCGAGGCCGTGACGCGCATCGTCGAGGAGGTTGCCGAGGAGCACGGCGCCAACACGGCTGTGGCGCTTGCCAAGGCCAAAGCCGCGGTGGCCGAGAAGGTCGAGGTGGACGAGGAGATCGCCCCCTGGGATATCGCCGAGGACATCTTCGAGGACGAGCCCGTGCTCAAGGAGCGCGTCGAGGAGCGCGTGCGCGAGGAGCGCCTGCCCGAACGCGTGGCGGTGGAGCGCGCCGTGGTGGAGCGCGCGCCCGTGCGCAACCACAAGATTCGCACCGACACCGGCATCGAGATCAGCTTCCCCGCGGAGATGCTCAAGGACACCGACTACGTTCAGTTCGTCAATGAGCCCAACGGCTTGATCTCTATCGAGTTGAGGAACATCGGCAGTATCGAGAATCGATAGACGGACAAATGCCGTGTTACGATATCCCAGATATAGCAATATGGTCGAGATGGTGGTGCGGAGACGCACGGACGTTCAAGGCGTCCAGGGGAATCGGGGTGCAAGTCCCCGGCTATACCAGTAACCGTAACTCGGACGGCTGCGCTGTGAGCGTCGTAGATCGGACGGCGCGCGCAATCGGATGACGACAAGTCGGATCGCCTCCCATCTGAGCGTGCCCCTCATTGAGGGGCGCCGACCCTGGGGGAAGGGATCCGACATGATCGGACGTAATTGCCGCCCGCCGCGCGGAGGGTTCAAGGCGCCTGTTTGGCGCAAGGCTCTCGTGGCGGTGCTCTCATTCACAATGCTGTCGAGTGGCGTGCCCGCGCCCGCATGGGCGCAAGCCGTCGAGGATGCGCAGGATGTGTTGGCTCAGGCTGCTGCGGCTGCGCAGGAGCCCCGCGCGGACGTCGACGCGGCGGTTGCCGCAGGCGGCCTAGCTGCGGGGGAGGGCCACGAAGAGGCCACCGCACCTGCGGGGGATGCCGCGAAGGGCGAGCAACCTTCCGCGCCGGCACCCGAGCCAGCCGCTCTCGCCCGCGATGATGCGCCTGCTGCCCCAGCTGACGATGCGTCTGCGGATGGCGCCGCACCTGCCGCGAGCGCAGACGACCGCTCCGCCCGCGCGGGCCTCGACGCGGATTACATCTACATCCACGACAAGAACGGATCGGATCCCCGCAAGATCGGCGTGGGTCAGGAGCTGCGCATCGACGCCACCTATGAGGACCCCGACTGGGGTGACGAGTACGACTTTTCCGACCGCGACTACGAGGGCATGGCCTTCCAGTGGTACGTGGGCGAGCAGAAGGTCGACTACGCCTCCGGTGACACCGCCTGGAAGGCCAAAGGCTACGTGGCCATCGAGGGTGCCACGAAGCGCTCCTTCACCGTGCCCGAGGGCCTGATCGGCAAGCGCCTCGCCGCGCGCGTGGTCAACCCCGGCGGCAGCGTGGTGTGGGTGTCCGCCTCGAGCGCTCAGGTGACGGACGGCAAGACCGATCTGGTGCGCGTGGGGCTTTCCGGCAAGGCCAAGGTCGGGGCCACCCTGCGCGCCACCGCCTTTGAGGAGGGCGGCTGGTCCGGCGAGCAGGAGGCGACGGCCGGCGTGACGTACCGCTGGCTGGCGGCCCCGAGCACCGCGGACGAGTTCGCCCCTATCTCTGGCGCCACCGGTCCCGCGCTCACGCTCGACGCCTCGCTTGCCGGCAGCCACATCAAGGTTGAGGCGACCTCGCGCAACACCGTGGCGTCCGAGGCTGTGGGCCCCGTGGCCGCCGCCGGATCCGCCGAGAACGAGGCCAAACTCGCCGCCGCAATCGCCGCTCTCGAGAAGGACGGCTTCAGCGGCTATTATCCTGCGCCCGCGTTCGGTGCCGACACCAACCTCAACACCATGATCGAGGCGCGCCTGGAAAAACTCGGCGTGACCGGTGTCGTGAGCCATGTGGTGAGTTCCGGCATGGAGAAATACGAACCTGCTGCCCGCGGTTCGATCGACACCACGGTTGGCGCCTCCAACGGCAATATCGAGTTCTTCTTCTTGCCGCCCGTGGAGCGCACGAGCAGCACCGACTACACGGTGCTGCGTCGTTTTCAGCCCACGTATCGGCTGACCTGCGGTGACGCGACCGACACCTTTACGCCCAAGCGCACCTCTCAGTTGCCGTGGGACGATGCGCGTGTGGGGGAGTACCTCAACCGCACCTTTGACAATGTTGAACTTCCAGCTGAATTCGCCCAGGGCTCCATTCCCGAAGCCGTCACGAAGCTCGAGTTGCCGTTCAAGGTCGTCGACGCAAAAACGCGGAAGACCGTCGCAAGCATAGAGTGGACCTCCTCCAATGCCAAGGTCGCCAAGGTGGTCTCCTCGTATAACGCGGCCTCGGTTTCCTTCACGCATCCCGCCGCGCCCGCCGACGTGGTGCTCACCGCCACGATCAAGATGGCAGGCACCTCAGGACTGTCCGAAAAGACGGTCGCCGTGGAGCACCCCCTTTCGGTCGAGCCGCGATCCGACGCCACGGTCGAGCAGATTGAGCGCGAGCTGTCCTCTGTGCTCGCCAAGGCCAAAGTCGGCCTGATGCAGGGCGGCACGCTGAACACCTCAGCGGTTTCGGGCGACCTCAAGCTCCCTACGCCCCGTGCCCTCGGCATCGACGGTCGCGTGTACAAGCTCTCCTACGAGAGCAGCGATTCCGTGGCGATTCGTATCGACACCTATCGCGGCGTTGTCACCGGCAATCTCGAAGGTGAGGAACCCCGGTCCGCGCTGATCACCGCTTCGCTTACCTATGAAGGCGTGACCGCCACGCGCGAGTTGGGTGCCTTCACGCCCGCCATGGTCACGAATGCCGAGATTGATACCGCCATCGACTTCATGGGCAGGGTGAAGGCCGACTACGCCGCAGCGTTGCTGGGCACCAACGCCTCGTCAGACGAGGTTGTGGATGACCTCGATACCTTCCAGAGCGCCTCTCCGGCTGAGGATGGCTCCATTGTCTGGGCGCGCACCTCGACCGACTGCGACGACGCGGGTGTCGTGCCTGTCGACCTGCCCGGTTACGATCCCATGGGACCGGCGCAGTGGCGCCTATTCCGCTCGTCGCGCCCGTCCGTTGTGGCTCACGAGAACCTACTTGTCACGCAGCCTGCGTATAACACCAAGGTCCGCATCGACTCGACGCTCACCTATAAGGCTTTCGAGTCCCTTGCCGAGGCCCATCCCCAAAATATTAAGCTCCAGCAGCTCGTCAACCAGCCGGTTAGCGCGATGTATACCGTTTTGGGTGCCACGGGTGCCGAGAACCCCGAGGCTGGTCGCACGCTGACGGTTAATGCGCGCGTGACCGGCTTGGATGCGGTCAAGGACGACGACACGCGTGAGCAGCGCGATTGGATCCCGCTCACCGAGGTGACGCTGCCCATGGAGGAGGGCGCCACCGCCTGGGATGTGTTCGCGGGGCTGCTCGACGAAGCCGGCTACACCTATGCGCTCAACGCGGCCGGTCCGATGAGCATCACCACGCCGGACGGTATCACGCTCGATAGCGACTTCAACAAGCCCTATCGATACTGGGCGTTCTTCATCAATGGCGAGTACGGCCAAGGTGCCGAGGGCGCTGCCACGACCTGTCCGGTTAGGGACGGCATGACCATCGAGTTGCGCTACCTCGACGACGGCGTGACCATGACGCCTCAGGCGGATGTGATCGTCAATCCCGATGCCGAGCACCCTGATCTCGATGCGCAATGGAACGGGTTCATCAACGGCGGCACCGGTTCGGTGACTGACGCCTTGACGCCGACGGAGGGCGGTGAGCTCGCGTGGGCTGAGAACCTGCTTACGGCTGAAGAGGTCAAGGCGGGAGCGAAGCTCTACGCCTCCGATCCACTTATCATCGATGGTAAAATTTATATGGTGACCGCATCCGAGGTGCAGGATCCGGAGACATGGCGCCCCATTCATAGCCTCGCTCGCCTGCAGGTCGTCGACCGCTCGACAGGTAAGATCGAGCGAGAGGTTCAGCTGGGCGCCACCATGGACAGCACCTGTCGTCCCGCATACGCAGACGGCATCATCGTGATTCCCCTGTCTGGCGGGTGTTTGCAAGCCGTTTCCGCCAAAACCCTCGAGACGCTCTGGATCGTTCCCGCATCGAGCCGGGGACAATCCTTGTGCACGCTCACGGTTCGCGATGGTTATGTCTATGTGTCGATGTTTGATTCCCTTCAGGACAAACTCGCGGTGGGTGGTTCGGTGCGCCGATTCAACATCCGCACGGGTGCCCTTGCGGGCGATATGCGCACCGCCGCGTCCGGTTATTACTGGGCAGGAGGCGTCATGGTCGGCGATTACTTCGCCATCGGCGACGATCAGGGACAAGTTCACGTGTTCACGGCGGACCTTTCGCGTGAGGTTTCGAGTCTGAAGATTGCAGATGCCTCGATCCGCTCCACGCTCGTCCTGTCCGAAGGCTTTGTCTACGCGGTGTCGCAGCAGGATGGTACGCTGCATAAGCTCATCGTGGAAGATGCGGGCCACGTAGAGGAGCTCAGCTCCGTCAAGTTTGCCGACACGTCGACCTCGACGCCGACGATCAGCGGTGGACGTGCGTTCATAGGTGGATTCAAGGGCAACTGGAAGAACAAGAACGGCGTGTTGGCCGTGGTCGATCTTGAAAGCATGAACGTTCAGCAAGTGCTGAAAGCAGATGGAGAGAAGATTCCCGACGAGGTTAAGAGTTCGCCCCTCGTGTCCGTCCAGGGGTCAGAGACCTATGTATACTTTACGGTGAACTGGGCTGAAGGTTATCCGTCGTACACGAGCGGCGGAAGCATGTACGTGTATCGCCTGGGCGATGATGAAGCATCTCTGATGTTCCAGCCCGGTCCGGGGCAGATTGAGTTTTGTATGGCATCGGTTATCTGCGATGAGGAGGGCAACCTCTACTACACCAACGACTCTGGCCATCTGTTCAAAATCGCCGGGAACGGTCCTGTGCAGGGTGGCGGTTCCGGCGGCGGTGAGACTGGTGGCAACGGCGGTTCCGGCGGTGGCAACGATGGCCAGACCGGCGCTGGCAGCGGTAACGGCGGTCAGACGGGTGACGGCAACGGAGCCGGCGGCCAGACTGGAGGCAACGGCGGCCAGGTCGGTGGCTCATCTGGCAATAATGATCAGTCCGGCTCCAACTCCAATGCGGGTGCATCCGGCACCCCGACTGCGGGCAACACCAATTCCACCACGCCCCCTTCGAAGATCCCGGTAATTGGTTCGGTGCCGGCGGGCGCTAAGCCCCTTGCAAAGGGGGCGTCCGATAAGAAGGAGGACGCCTCTCAGCGCGATGCCGCGGCCGCTTCCGATTCTGGCGAGAAGACCCAGGATGCGGATTCCGCCGTCGCCCCTGAGAGCGCTTCGAACGCGCAGGCCAATGTCGCTTGCGACATGCCCGTGCCTGCCCGCATCGCGTTCGTGGCAGGTGCCGTGGGCGTGACCGGACTCGTGGCGTCGGGTCTGTGGATGGCGTTCACGCGCCGTCACAAGGAGGTTTGATATGGCGGATGAAAAGAAGCCCATCTCGGCAGATTCACCAGTGGACGATGCGGAGATGTCCTGCCGCGACGTCGTGATGGGCGCTCTTGCCGATGAGGGGCGGGCAATCGACCACTCCGATCATCGCCGAAAAACGGTCCAGCTTGCAATCGCGGGCGTTTCCCTTGTGCTTGTATTGGGTTCAGCGGGGTATTTCGCTCTGAACCCCGATGCGATGTCCATGGGCGGCGACGCCACCCCTGTGCAGACGGGTTCCAATTCGGATGGGGGTACCTCCGATGCCGAGCTTGATGGGGGCGCTTTCGTCGCCCCCGAAGCCACTCCGGTCGAGAACTCGTCCAAAGATTCGGGAGACCGATCGTCCAGCACCTCGGGTGACAACGGTTCGAAGGGCCAGTCCAGCGCATCCGACTCCGCCGGATCTAACTCCACGGCATCCTCGTCCAGCGGCCCCAGTGGGAGCTCCGATTCTTCGTCCAACAGCTCCAGCGGAAATCCCGGCGGCCCCGCGAACGGATCGACCCCATCAAAGCCCAATCCCGGTGGCGGTTCCTCGCAACAGGGCGGGGGAGGCCAGGCCGACAAACCGGCGGGCGGTGCGCAAAAGCCCGCGCCCAAGACCGTGACGGTCTCCATCTCGGTCGATTCCAGCGCGGTGGGCGGACCGGTTTCCGGTAGCGGTACGTTCACCTTTGAGGAGGGCGCTACGGTCTACGACGCCCTGTGTGCTTTGGGGCTCAGCATCGGGTCACAGGACAGCATTCACGGCGTGTATGTGAGTTCCATAAACGGCCTGGCCGAGAAGGAGCATGGCGCCTCGAGTGGATGGATGTATGCGGTCAACGGCAAGCTGCCCAACATGGCGTGCAGTGCCTACAAGCTTGTCGATGGCGATTCCATCCAGTGGCGCTATGTGACCGGTTAGTCGATTCGCGCGTCGGTTCAATGCGCGCTTCGGCGTTCATTCGCGTACTTCGTTAGCATGAAGAAGCCCGGAAGACCTGTGGCCTTCCGGGCTTCGGTGCTTTGCGCGAACGGGCTGCGGGATAGTTTACTTGGTGACGATCAGCGGATCGCCGACCTTCACGAGCGGGCGCCCGCCGAGCAGGGTGCTGGAGGAACCGATCGCGTGGACCTCGTCCAGCTCCTGGGGGTTGCTCACCACGCAGGTCACGACGTCGTCATGGCCGGCGGCCTTGATGGCCTCGTCGTCAAAGGAGAGGATGGGCTGACCGGCGGAGACGATATCGCCCGCCTCGACATAGCGGGTGAAGCCCTTGCCATCCATGTCGACGGTGTCCAGGCCGACGTGGATGAGAACCTTGGCGCCCGTTTCGGACAGGATGCCGATGGCGTGGTTGGTGACGGTCACCACGTCAACGCGGCCGGACACCGGGGCGTACACGACGTTGCCGACGGGCAGGATGCCGTAGCCCTTGCCGAGCAGGCCCTGGGAGATGACCTCGTCGTTGATTTCCTTCTGATCGACGAGCATGCCGGAGATGGGCGCGTAAACGGTGTCCTTGCGAGATGCGAACGTGGCGGAGACGGGGGTCTCAGTGTTCTCGGTGCTGTGGAACACGCTGGTGATACTGGAGAAAAAGCTCATTGGTTGCCTCCCATTGAGAATGGTGCGCCCTATGCTGCGGCGCACGCGCATATACGGTTATCCTATCCGATTTCGGGTGATTGTATGCCTGCATTTCGGCCAAGCTGGCGGAACCGTGAGATATGTTGCAGTGAATCGGTGAGTGGTCGAATACCGAGAGAGGTTCAGTTACCATTCTCGCAGGTCGCGCGGTAGCTGGATATGCTTGATGTCGACCGAAGCGGGATTTACTGCAACATTTCTCGTTCGTGTTGGGCTTTCTTGTAGAAGAAGATGCCAGGGATGTAGGCGATGCAGCACAACAGGAGTTGCTGGATGCCCGCAAGCGCCACGGCAACTACGAGGAACACGACCGTGAACGAAGCGAGCGCCAAATCGGTTCCACGGACGCGTTCGGAGTTTGGATGCTCTGCGTTTCCGACGGCTTCGGGATAGTCCGCCCGTCCCCGCTTTCGCTGCTCAATTCCGAGCTTGACCATATATGCGGCGGCGAGCGTCCAGCTGATGGTGATCGCCGCCGTGCAGAGCGAGTAAGCCAGTTGGTATGCCTCACTGGAGAACATCATCACGATGGTGAGGAGTTGAACCATGGCGCCCGTGGTGAACAGGCAGGCCGTGGGCGCGCTGTATGCGTTTAGATGAGAGAACGCACGGGGCAGCAACTTCATCTGCGCCATACCGCACAGCGCCTCGGACGCCAACATGGTGAAGGAGAGCCAGGCGCCAAAAATGGAGATAATCAGGCCTGCGGAGATGAACGCACCGCCCCAAGGTCCCACGACGCGCGCGAAGATGTAGGGCATGGACGGGGAGCCGAGCGCCATGAGCTCCTCACGGGTGAGATAGCCGTAGGGCAGGATAGATGCCGCGACGTAA
>PPYF01017161.1_pt1 | contig 14446 bp, 9 predicted proteins | sample 1559871 | NCBI WGS metagenome assembly PPYF01 (sample SAMN08240021, study PRJNA423297) | Human gut metagenome, whole genome shotgun sequencing project. | reverse complement strand
GTTGTAGATGTACTGCCAGCACATGCCGTCGCAGTCCTCTTCCTGGACGGTGCCGACGACCATGATCTTGTAACCCTCGGGGATGAGGCCCATGTCCTTCATCATCTTGGCAGCGTAGGTAGCGGAAGCCATGCCGCCCTCCTGGTCGGAGCCGCCGCGGCCGTAGATGATCTCGTCGGTCTCGTAGCCCTCATAGGGATCGGCATCCCAGTTCTCGATGTTGCCGATGCCGACGGTGTCGATGTGGGAGTCGATGGCGATGATCTTGTCGCCCTCGCCCATAAAGCCCATGACGTTGCCCAGGCCGTCGACCTTGACCTCGTCATAGCCAAGGCTCTCCATCTCGGCCTTGATGCAGGCGACAACCTCACCCTCCTCGCAGGACTCAGAGGGATGGCTAATCATTGCGCGAAGAAAACGCGACATATCAGCACGGTGGGACTCAGCAGCAGCCTTGATAGCGTCGAAATCGAGTTCTTTAGCCATTGTTCATAACCTTTCAAACGAAGGAATCTACCTATGAGGTGGCGGAGCGATACCTATTTACTCCGCCCTAACGATTAGCAAGTGGGATATTCGCCTTCCCAAACAATGCGGCGATACTGGTCGGGATCGGTGTCGCCCTCGGTGGAGAAGCAGAGCACAGAGCTCGTCTTGTCCAGGCCGATGAGTTCCTTGAGTTCGGCGTACTCGGGATCGAGCATGAGAGTCTCGACCAGGCCGGTGGTCACAGCGCCGGACTCGCCGGAGATGACGCGCGGGTCGCCCTTCTCGGGAGCGCCCAGGGTGCGCATGCCGCGAGCGGTGACCCAGTCGGGGCAGGACACGAAGGCGGTGGTGTGGTTGCGCAGGATATCCCAGCCCAGAATGTTGGGCTCGCCGCAGCACAGACCGGCCATGATGGAGGGCATGTCGCCGTCCACGATGCGCGGATCGCCGTCGCCGGCGGCAGCGCCCTTGTACAGGCAGGCGGCAGGCGCGCACTCAACCACGACGAAGGTAGGCGGGTTATCGGGATACAGGTTGGTAAAGTAGCCCACCACGGCGCCGGCGAGCGAGCCTACGCCAGCCTGGACAAACACGTGCGTCGGGCGGTTGATGGCCATCTCGCGCAGCTGCTCGGCAGCCTCGGAAGCCATGGTGCCGTAACCCTCCATGATCCAGGACGGGATCTTCTCGTAGCCCTCCCAGGCGGTGTCCTGAACGATAACGCCGCGCTCGCAGGCGTCGGCCTCGGCGGCGGCCATGCGCACGCACTCGTCGTAGTTGACCTCTTCGATGGTCACCGTGGCGCCCTCGGCGGCGATGTTATCGAAGCGGGGCTTGGTGGAACCCTTGGGCATGTGCACGACGGCCTTCTGGCCCAGCTTGTTGGCAGCCCATGCCACGCCGCGGCCATGGTTGCCGTCGGTGGCGGTAAAGAAGGTAGCCTGGCCAAAGTCCTCGGCCAGCTGATCGGAGGTCAGGTAATCGAAGGTGCAGTCGGCAACGTCCTTGCCGGTCTCGTCGGCAATGTAGTTGGCCATGGCAAACGAGCCGCCCAGGACCTTAAAGGCGTTGAGGCCAAAGCGATAGCTCTCGTCCTTAACGCACAGGTTGGACAGGCCCAGGCGCGCGGCCTGGCCGTCCAGGCGGGCAAGCGGAGTGACGGTGTACTGGGGGAACGACTGGTGGAAGGCGCGGGCCTTCTTCACGTGGTCGAGACTCATGATTCCCAAGTGCTTGTCATCGCTCTTGGGCATCGTGTTGCCCGCCCACTGGATCTTATCGGCCATACGGTGAACTCCTTAAGTCCTCTCTTGCCGGCCCCCGCATACGCGTTTCAGCCCGATCCCATTCACACGGCTGAACTTTTATGTGGATGCCAAACAAAAAGTTTGTTAGTAATGTTCTATCACACTTTTTGATTGGCATACCTAACGAATTGTTTGTTGCTGTAATCGGTACTTTTTCGCCGCCGAACGGTCATGAATTGCCTTGTTGATGGATTTGTTTGCGGTCAAGTGTGGTTTATGGCACAGTGAGCCCAAACTAATTTTTAGGAAGGTACCCATGACCCCCGCACAGATTGAGTTTTACAAGCGCCTCGCACACGGCCTGGCGCTCCAATTTGGCCCCAACTGCGAAGTCGTCGTCCACGATCTGGAGACCGAGGACGTGGACCACTCCATCGTAGTGATCGAAAACGGCCACGTCAGCGGGCGCAAACTGGGTGACGGCCCCAGCCATATCGTGTTTGAGTCCATGCACGAGGGCGCCACCGATGTACACGACCGCGAGCCGTACCTCACTAAAACCACCGACGGTAAGCTGCTCAAATCGTCGACGATCTTTATCCGCAACGACGAGGGCAAGCCCGTCGGCATTTTGGGCATCAACTTTGACATTACGCTCATGAAGGCTTTTGAGCGCTCGCTCGATGCCTTTACCGGCACCGGCGGCACGGGCTATACCGAGCCCGAGCCCATTACCAAGAACATCGGCGACCTGCTCGAGGACCTGCTGCACGAGTGCGAGCAGTTTGTGGGCAAGCCCGCGGCGCTCATGACCAAAGACGAGCGCATTCGTGCCATTGGCTACCTCGACCGTCGCGGCGCCTTCCTCATTTCCAAGTCGAGCGAGCGCGCCTGCGAGTTCTTTGGCATCTCCAAATACAGCTTCTATAGCTACCTCAATGAGGCCAAGGCGGCGGCCGGCGACAAGTAGGCACTCGCCTGGATTGCCCTCCCCTTTTGGGCGCGAGTTCTGGAAAGCACGAATCCAAGACCGAGCCGCTTGGGAAGTTCCATATAATCGATGTCATTAGTATTTCGAAAGGATGGAACAGAATGGCGTTGAGCAAGGCATCATGCACCGGTCGCGGATTGATTCCGGCAATTGGTGGACATGTGCACCGCATGTTCGATGAGGGTGAAGACGACCTGTTTTCGCTGAGCCTTGACGACGTGATGGATGATCGCCCGTGGACCGCCGACGAACTCATGGGCGGCGGCGCGCGCCCGACAAGCGCAAAGTCCACGCCAGCTACGGCACCCGCGCCGGCAGCAACGCCTGCCCCGGCATCTGTGCCAGCGGACGACTTTGCCACCCGACCCATTATGCAGACCTCGCGTACACCGGCCCCTGCGCCGCGCCCCACAAGCGATCCATCCGAGACGGCGGCGTTTCTTGCAGCCGCGGCGCAACGCCATACGCCCAGCGGCGCGCCCTTGTATGCAGCGCCGCAACAGCCGACGTACGCGGCTTCCGAGCCTACGCCCGAGCCCGAGCTCGAGCCACCCGTTATAGACCTGGACGACCAAGCCGGCCGTCCGTTCGCCCTCGATGCCTGGGCGGCGACCGACCTGGACGAGACCTCAGCAGGCATGCCCGCGCTCAATGTGCCGGTAAACCCGTTGTTTGCAGCCAGCGAGGCGCACGATTCCGAACACAAAGAAGTTGCAGCGTACCATGATCGTTTTAACGAAGAACCCCGCGCCTCTCGCATTGAGACCGAGGGCTACGGAGTCACGTCGAGCGACTACGACAGCGATCCGTTTGCCGCAGCGCCCGCAGCCGAATACCGTAACGCTGGCATAAAGGCAGCATCGGCATCGGCATATTCCCACGGCACCGATGACGAGCGCTTTAACGACTATTACGTCGAGGAAGGCTCGCCGCGATTTTCTGAGTTTCCCCAGGCGGCAAAAATTGTCTTTATCGCCCTGATCGTGGCCCTGCTGGGCATCATCGCATTTGAAGGCGTCCAGCTGTTCCGCGCCCCCACCCAGGCCGAGTCGGAGACGCAGCAACAAGAGGACGACAACGAATATATTGACATCAACACCCTTAAGGGCGACCCCAACGACGGGGACGACGAGTAGCTTCCGGGATGCGCTTTCCGCGGGAGGCTTCTGCTGGAAAATGCGTCCCGTTCTAGGCATCGAATCAGGGTCGCAGTTTCCGCGCGCCGCTTTGTTGGGAAACCGCACCCCAGTCTGGAGCCAAATTCCGGGCCGTAGCTTCCGCTGAAGGCTCCAACCGGAAACGACATCCCATTCTGAGCGCGAATTCCGGGTCGCAGTTTCCGCTAGGGCCCCATCGGGAAAGCGCATCCCGTTCCGAGCACCGATTCCGGGACGCGCTTTCCGTCTGGGGCCAGTTCGGAAAGTACGTCCCATTCCGAGCGCCGATTCTGGGATGTGCTTTCCACTTAGGACCTCAACCGGAAACTGCAGGCCATTTTGCACGGCGGCTCCGAAGGCCGCGCCACCGGACAGCAGCGACCGCTGTCTCTCCGCCCATATCACATGTCCTCGACCGCGCAATCCAAAGTCACAAAACAGCAGGAAAAACTGCCTTTTTCACAAAAGTACACGCCCATAAACTTACCAGGCCGCCACAACTGGCGACCGTTCACGGGTGCCGATTACCGCCCACCGATTCAGTTTTTAAAATTGACGTCAAAACAGGCCATCTACCTGCATGGTTAGATTTTGGTCAGCTTTTGGTCAGCTGAGCGGCAAGTTCTGGCTGATACGTTTTTGCTACCCCAAAAATAGGAGGCGGTAGCCCATGTCGCATAGCAACGACCAACGTATCGACCAGCTGTTGACCCAAGCCGAGCAGGAGGGACGGTGCCTAATTCCCCCGAGCACGGCAATCCGAAAAGCGCTGCTGCGGCGCACCGGCAGCACGGTTGTCTCGCCCATGCCGGGACTGTTCGCGCGCAAAGCGCGCTGGGAAGAGCTCAACCGGGCGCAACGTCACGGCGAGATTATCCGTGCCCTTGCGATCGCCCATCCCGATTGGACATTCTGTTCGTACTCTGCCGCGTGCCTGCTGAGCCTCGAAGTTTCGTGGCGACATCTGAACGTCGTGCATGTCTGTAGCTCGACAAAGCCATCGGCTCGTCCTGGAACGCGGATTCAGCGACACCAGATTGAGCCTGTCAGCGCAATAAACCAAGGCGGTATATCGATAACACCACCCATTCAAACGGTGACAGATTGCCTGCTACAAACCGGTTTTGCCGACGGCATGCCCATTGCCGATTCGGCGATCTCAAAGCTCGGCCTTACGCAAGGGCGCTTGATGGAAGAGGTTGAAAAACGGGCGGGCGCTCGCAACGGGCGCGCCGTCGCTACGGCCCTCACTACACTCCAATATGCTGACGCACGCGCCGAGAGCGGCGGAGAATCGGTAGCCCGAGCTATCATGATCGAGACCGGCTTTGCACCCGACCGGCTTCAATACGAGCTGTGCGACCCCTTCGATTCGACCAAATCCATACGAACGGACTTTGCCTGGGAGCGCCAGGCAAAAGAGCTGACGCTGGGAGAACTCGACGGACTCATCAAGTACACCGACCAGACCATACTTGTAGGGCAAACCACGGCCGAGGTGCTTGTTGCCGAACGGCAGCGCGAGGCGCACCTATCGATTTACGGCCATCCGCTCGTCCGCTTTACCATGAGCGACGTCCGCTCGGCAGGAGTGCTCGCGAAAAAGCTGCAGACCGCAGGCGTCAGGCAAACCACGTTGCCGACATGGCTTAACGACGTAGAGCTGTAGGGGCTGTTGAGCCGCATATCGCCGCGCTGCATCTCGCCAATCTGGAACCTGCTTTCCCAACAGCCGCGCCAGCGGAAAATCCGTCCCAGTTCGAACGCCCAAACCGGGATGTGCCTTCCGGATGTCACGCCTAGCGGAAAGCGCATCCCAGAATAGGCGCTCAAACTGGGATGCATCTTCCAGATGACATGCCCGGCGGAAAGCGTATCCCACTTTGGAGGCCAATTCCGGAATGCAGTTTCCGCCGAGGGCTCCAAAGGGAAAGCGCATCCCATTCTGAGCGCGAATTCCGGGTCGCAGTTTCCGCTAGGGCCCCATCGGGAAAGTGCGTCCCATTCTGAAGCCCCGAAACGGGACGCGCTTTCCGCTTGGGGTCCGATCCGGAAAGCTCATCCCGTTCCGAGCATCAAATCCGGGACATGCTTTCCGCGCTCCACCCCTTGCAGAAAGCGCGTCTCCTTCCAAACACAAATCCTGCGGTACAGCTTCTGCAAAGACGCGAAGCGGCCTCTGACAGCAAAGAGGGGCTGCCGAGACAATGCCCGACGGCCCCTCCCCTCATAACTTACTATCGACGCCAATCGCCACAAGGGCGCGGCTGCCTACTTGCTAATCGCGCCCGTCATATAGACAAACTGTACGCGATTAATATGTCCGCCCTGCTCGCCGTTAACAAAGTCCGTCGGCGTAAAGCTGGGGTTGAGCATTTCCTCGATCTTGTCCTTAACGGTGTCGATGACCTGAGTATCGAGATTGCTCGTTCGGTCGGTAAGCTCCTGCATGCCGTTGCCGAGCTCGGATGCGCCGCTGGCAAGCGTACCCGCACCCGAGGAGAGGAGATTCATGCCGCTGGCAAGGCTCGCAGCACCCGTCTTGAGCTGCGCCGCACCGTTGTTGAGCTGCGAAACGCCGTTGGCAAGCGCGGGCGTGGCGCCGTTGAGCTGCTGTGCGCCCGCAGCAAGCTGATCGGTGCCCGCGGCAAGGACCGTGGCGCCATCGCTCAGCTGGCTCGCGCCCGTTGCTGCAAAGCCAACACCGGCGACAAGACCGGGGTTCACGGCCGTGGGGTTTGCCGGGTTGATCGCGCTGTTCATATAGGCGATGGCTCCAGCCAGGCTCAGCTGTTGGCCATCCTGAACAGTGGTGTAGCCCTGAATGGCGCTATCGAGCGCGGTGACGGCACCCTGAGCGCCGCCCTGGGCGCCGGCCGCCTGGGCCAAAGTCGTAACCTGATCGGTAAGCGTGCCAAACATGGGCTCGGCACCCTCAAGACCCTTCGACGCCTGCGTGTTAAGACCCTGCGCGCCCGCAACGGCATTGGATGCGGAATCGAGAAGCGCGGTAAGACCCGTCGCATCGGCGCTCGATGCCGCCGTGGCGGCGGCACCAGCGCTGGTAGCGGCACTGCCGGCACTTGCGGTGGCGGCATCCAGCTGTGTCGTAGCCTCGCTTAGCTTGGCTGCCGCAGCCTTGGCGGAGTCGAGATCGGCCGCTTTATCCAGCGCGGCCTGAGCATCGGCGACCGCCGCCTTGGCAGCGGCAATAGATGCAGCGGCGCTCTCGGCGCCAGCCTTTGCGCTCTCGGCGTTAGCCTTTGCCGCATCGTTGCCCATGGCGCTCGCGGCCTGCTTTGCCCCGCCGAGCGCCTGCTGTGCACCGGCAAGGTACTGCCCCTCGCCGCTGAGCGCCACCGTAAGACCATGCGGCCCGTACAGCGCGCTGTAGGCGTTGCCCGACGTAGCGGTCACAGCGTCCTGGGCCGTCTTAGCCGCAGCCTGCGCTTTGGCAAGGTTTGCCTCCTGAGCCTGCTTGCCCAGCGTCAGCGCGTCGACGTACGTATCGGACCCAGCGGCAATTCCACTTATGCCGCCCGAGATCTGCTGTGCGCTCCCCTGCAGCTTGGAAAGGCCCGCCGAAAGATCGGACGCACCACCCTTAAGCTGCGCTGCGCCGGCATTAACCCCATCGGCACCGGCATTAAGGCTGTTCACGCCTTCGACCAGCGTGGGGACCTGCGCGTTGAGCTGACTCGTACCCGCCGCAAGCGCAGCGGCGCCACTGGACAGCGTACCGGCACCGGTATTGGCCGTGGCAAGCGAGGCCGCAAGCGTCTTGGCACCGTCGGCAACCTGGCCAGCACCGCTGTTGGCCGTAGCGATACCGTTGGAGAGCTCCACGAGCTGGCTCGTATCCATGCTGCTCGAGTCCACGTCGATGGCAAGATTCAGCGGCACGCCGACAATCTGCCAGCCATCAAACTCAAAATCCTCAACATCGGTCGTAATGGTGTAGTCTCCGGTGCTGCCGGGAATCACCATGTAGGTAAGCTGCGTGTTGGAGCCGTTAGCAGCAACCGTGGCGCCCTCAGCCTCAATATCGTGTGCCTCGACATCCTTAAGCTGACCGGTAATCTGAACCAGGTAGTTATCGGCATAATCGCCACCGGTATAGCCCTCGTTCTTTTCGACCTTGAGCTTCATGGTGAGCTTGCCGCTCTTGCCCGCCAAATCCTTGGCGTCGATATCGCGGCCATCGAGCTGGTATGCCACGGTGACGTTCCACGGCATCTGAGTGTTCTTGTCCAGATCGCCCTGGTAGACAAAGTCCTGCGTTCCCTGGCCCGTAACGGCAACCGACCCGCCGTCGTCCGTTAGCTTTTGAGTCGTCGATAGATTGGTCACTTTGTTATAGGTGCCGGCATCGTCGATCTTGACGCCCTTATTGGCCTCGAAGCTATTGACCACGTAAACACCTGTGCGATTGCCGTCGGCATCGGTTTTGACGTATATGACCTGGTTTTTCTTATAACCCGGCGTGCTGTTATCGGAGCCCATCGCCGACTGTTCACTCGTAGCCGAGGCAGCGCTCGTCGACCCTACGCCGTCGGCGAACACAACGGCGCCGGGAACGGCAAGGGCCACGGTCAGACCGGCGGCAAGAGCGAGCGCGGCGATGCGCTTGCGGGGACGACGTACAAGATCGCGTTGGGCTTCGAGCTCTGTCGAAGCGGTATCAGTGGTATGGGTATGCATTGCGGTATTCCTTCCAACTGCTTTGTAAAACGTTACTGAGCGGAGCCATCCGCATCCGATGCCTCGGTGGTGTCCGAAACCGGATTCTGGGCATCCTTGGGCAAAAAATGAGCTTTGAGTGTGGTCTTGCCGATGAGGCCATCGAGCACATACAAGAAGCCCGGCAACGCAAAGAGTACGGCGACCAGGGAGATGCTCACGCCGACGCCCAGGAACCAGCCGATCTGCTTGAGCACGCCGTGGCTCGAGATCGCATGGATCAAGAAGCCGCTAATCAGCAGAACCGATCCAGAGGTCAAAACAGGAATCGTGCAAGCTTCCATGGTCTCGAGTAGCGCTTCGCGCTTATGCATGGTCACGCGGTCCTCACGATAACGGTCAGCAATCAGGATGCCGTAGTCGACGGCAACGCCCAGCTGGATGGAGCTCACAATTAAGTAGGCGAGGAAGAACTCGTGCATACCGGTGTAGAGCGGTGCAGCAAAGTTAATCCAGATCGAGGTCTCAATCACGAGCACCAAGATGATCGGCAGGCTCAGCGACTTGGTGGCCAGCAGCAAGACCGCGAACACGGCCACGACGGCGATGAGGTCGACCTTGCCCTTATCGACGGTGATGGTGTCCTTAAGGTCGGTGGTGCTCACGCCCTCGCCGGCGAGCATTGCCTTACCCGGATAATGTTTGTCCGCGATACAACGAATCTTCTTGACCAGCTTAAATGTACTCGGACCCTCGTAGGACGCGGTAACCGTGAGCACCAAACGGCTGTAGTGCTCTCCCTCCACCAGATCGAGCGTGTCCTTTTCGGCCATGCCCGTGGGGATATAGGGACTCGCAACGTCAACATAGCTCTGGATGGACTTGACCTCGGGGAGCGCCTTGAGCTCATTGGAGAGTGCCTGCTCCTCGCTCACCTCTCCACGGGGAACGAGCACAACGTAGGTATCGGAGTTGCCAAAGACCTCCTTGACCTTGTCCATATCCTGACCAAGCCGCGTATCCGAACCAAAAATGTGCGAAGTGCCGTAGTAGTACGTGATATCGCTGGAGGTCGATGCCACACGCGCAGGGTAAACCACGGCGAGGATCACGACGGCAGCGGGGATACAGACCTTGAGCACCAGACGGGCGAACTTACCCAGCGGCGGGACAAAGGGCCTGTGCTGCGATTTTTGCACAAAGCCATCGAACTGAACGAACATCGAAGGAACAAAGGTAAAGACCGATACCAGGCTGATGGCGATACCCTTTGCAAGGGCAAGACCAAGGTCGGGGCCGATCTTAAACTGCATGGCGGCAAGCGCGATAAAGCCGATGCAGACCGTGCAACCGCTCGAAAACACGGCGACCGAGGACAGGCAGCACGACTGCACCATGTCTTCGGCAACGCTGCCGTGGCGGCCACGCTCCTCGTTAAAGCGGTGCAGCAAAAAGACCGAGAAGTCCAGCGCGATGGCAACCTGCAAAATGGAGCCCGCAGAGTTGGTGACAAAGCTAATCTCGCCAAAGATGAGGTTGGTGCCCCAGTTGATAAACACCGAGACGCCCAGGCCCAGCAGTACCAGGATGGGTTCGGCCCAGCTGGTAGTCGTGATGACCAGAATCACGAAGATAATCGCTATGACAGCGACCGTGATAATGCTGATCTGCTGCTCGGTCGATGTGGTGGCGAGCGCGTTAGACATGGCCGAGCCCGTAATGGCGCCCTCGTCGCCCACGATATCTCGGATAGCGTCGGTTGCCTCGATCTCCTTTCGGAATTAACCGTCACCGTAAACAGGGCGTTGTTCTTTTTGTAATAGGTCTCAACGGTGTCTTTGTCTTGCGTGGCAAGCGGCTGATCGATATCTGCCGCGTCGTCAAGCCATAGGACCTCCTCGACGCCGTCGACCTTTTTGATTTTGTCCTTGTATTTGAGCGCCTGAGCGATCGAGACATTGGGCACCATAACGCGACAGTTGGGAATGTCGCCCTCAAACTCATCACCCATGGTATTCAGAGCGACGGTCGACGCCGCTTCGTCGGGCAGATAGCTCGTAATGTCGTAGTTAACGCCTACAAACTGGCGCAGGAACAGGCATACCAGTGCTGCCACCGCATAGAACGCGATGATGGGTTTGCGGTGCTTCACGACCCATCGAAATAGCTTCTCTTTAAACCTCAATCCTCCATAACGCTCAGCCTATGTTTTGTTCTTTGTTATATTCCACATTTGATAGTTATACAACATGTGTAGGATAAAGGCGCCATAAAGATATGCGATTGACGCGGTCCCGGAGCCAAAACAGCCGCTGCAGAAGCAGTTCGGAAAGTGCATCCCGTTTTGGAGCCAGATTCCGGGATGCAGTTTCCGCTTGGGGCCCCGTTGGGAAAGCGCGTCCCGTTCTAAAGTCGAATTGTGGGATGCGCTTTCCGATCGGCAGCCCTCGCTCGGCAAACAAAAGGCCCCGGCTCGCACGGAAGCCGGGGCCAAAGGCACAGCGTATGCAGTTGAAGTTGAGCGCGTGCGGCCCGTCAACAAAGACCGTCCGCGCTCTACCCTACCCGCGGTGACGGGCGCGGCTGTACGGCGTATCCACCATGGGCAGATCCGGGCGCAGCTTGCCGTCAAATGCGCGGTAGGCGTTCTGTACGGCGGGCGCCGTGGGGATCGTGGCGATCTCGCCGATGCCCTTGCCGCCGTATGCCACAGGCAGCAGCTCGTCCTTCTCCACGTAGATGGCATGGATATCCGGAATCTCGGGCGCACGGAACAGCCCGAGCGTACCGTACCTTGCCTGGGGTACGCAGTCCTTGAGCGGCCAGTCCTCGGTAAGCGCATAGCCCATACCCATGAGCACGCCGCCTTCGATCTGACCCTGGATGGAGATGGGGTTGACCACCTTGCCGGAATCGTGCGCAGCATAGACCTCGCTCACGCGGCCGTCATCATCCAGAATGACCACATGCGTGGCAAAACCGTAGCAGATGTGGCTCTTGGGGTTGGGAACGTCGGCGCCCAGTTTGTCGGTCGGCTCCAGATACACGTAGCCAAACTCGCATCCCTCGAGCGCCTTGATGGCGGCCGCAGGATCCTGGGGATGCATGCCCTGGCCGGCGACGAGTTCCTGTGTGCGCAGCTGATAGGCGCGACCGTCGTCGTACTCGATCTTGACGCCGTCGCCGTGCGCGCTCACGGGAGTATCGGGTGCGGACTTGCCAGCCTCGACATCAAGCATCGCATCGCGCAGCAGGAAGGCGGCACCGCGCACGGCCTCGCCGGTCACGACCGTCTGACGCGAGCCAGACGTGGTGCCGGAGTCGGGAGCGTTCTCGGTAGAGCACTCGCCATTGGCGATGCAGCGAAGCGGCAGGCCGCATGCCTCGGCAACGTCCTGCAAAAAGACGGTGTTGCAGCCCTGGCCGATGTCGGACGTGGCGGCATAGACCACGGCCACGCCGTCCTCGATGCGAATCTTGCAGCGGCCGGCATCGGGCAGGCCCACGCCCACGCCGGCGTTCTTCATGGCGCAGGCGATACCGGCGTGTCCGGGATGTGCGTAGTAGGCATCCTTGACCTCGAGCAGCGTCTCCTTAAGCGCCGTGGAGCAGTCGGCAATCTGGCCGTTGGGCAAAACCTCACCCGGCTCGATAGCGTTTCTGTAACGAATCTCCCACGGATCCAGGCCGACCTTCTCGGCCAGCAAGTCGATCAGGCTCTCGAGCGCAAACTCGGACTGGCAAACGCCAAAGCCTCGGTACGCACCGGCGGGCGGGTTGTTGGTGTAGTAGCCAAAACCGCGGATGTCGGTGTTCTGGTACTTGTAGGGGCCGACGGCGTGCGTACAGGCGCGCTCGAGCACCGGGCCGCACAGCGACGCGTAGGCGCCGGTATCAAAGTTGATCTCGCAGTCCAGGCCGGTAAAGTTGCCCTCGGCGTCGCAGCCCAGCGTAAAGGTACCGTCCATGGCATGGCGCTTGGGATGGAACGCAAGCGACTCGGCGCGCGTGAGCTTGCACTTCACAGGACGCTGGAACTTATATGCGGCGAGCGCGGCCAGGTGCTGGATGGACACATCCTCCTTGCCGCCAAAGCCGCCACCCACGAGCATGGTCTCGACGACCACGCGCTCGGGCTCGTTATCCCAGCCAAACATGTGGGCGCACTCTTTGCGCGTATCGTAGGCGCCCTGGTCGGTCGACTGCACCTTGACGCCGTTCTTATACGGGAAGGCGACGGCGCACTCGGGCTCCAGGAAGGCATGCTCGGTAAAGGGTGTGGTAAAGCGCTGCGTCACGGTAAACGCGCTCTCTGCCAGCGCCTTGGCGGCGTCGCCGCGCGTCACGTGACGGCTCTGGCACACGTTGTCCTTGAGCTCCACCGTGTTGCCAAAGGCAAAGAAGCTGTCGTGCAGGCGCGGCGCGTCGGCAGCCCTGGCTTCGACAATGTTACGCACAGGCTCCAGCGGCTCGTAATCGATCTTTACGAGCTTCTTGGCCTTCTCGAGCGTCGCTTCGTCCTCGGCGACCACCAGCACGATGGCGTCACCCACGCAGCGGGTGATATCGCCCTGGGCAATCATGACGTCCCAGTCCTGGATAAGGTGGCCGACCTGGTTGACTGGCACGTCCTCGGCGCGCAGAATGCCCACCACGCCGGGCAGGGCCTCGGCCTTGGAGGTATCGATGGAGAGCACGCGGGCGCGCGGATACTTGGAGCGCACGGCGCTGGCGTAGGTCAGACCCGGCTGATCGAGCTCGTCGATGTCGTCGGGATACTTGCCCTCGCCGAGCACTTTCTTGCGCACGTCGATACGGAAGGCGCGCTTGCCCACACCGTAGTCGTCGCCGCGCTCCAGATCCTCGTCGATCTGCTTTTCGCCACGGAGCACCGCAGCGGCCAGCGAGATGCCCTCGATAATCTTTTTGTAGCCGGTGCAACGACAGACGTTGCCGCGGATGGCGTACTTGATCTGTTCCTCGGTAGGCTCGGGATCCTCGGCGATGAGCGCTGCACCCGCCATGACCATGCCGGGGATGCAAAAACCGCACTGCACGGCGCCCACGGCGCCAAAGGCGTACACAAAGGCCTCGCGCACGTCCTCGGGCAGGCCCTCGACGGTCACGATGTTGCGACCGGCGGCAAGAGCGGTGGTCAGCACGCACGCCTTCACGGCCGCACCGTCCACATGGATGGTGCAGGTACCGCACGCGCCCTCGGAGCAGCCGTCCTTGGCGGAGTGAATGTGCAGGTCGTCGCGCAGATAGCGCAGCAGCGGTTTATTATGGGTCGTCGTGCGCTCGACGCCGTTAACGGTAAAAGTGAATTCCTGTGCCATGGTGATTCCCTTCTACACGCCAGCGGCGATGCCGGTGCGGTCGTGGATGGCGCCATGCGGGCAGACGACGGCGCACATGCCGCACGACAGGCAGTCGGCGCCGTCGATGTGGGCGCAGTTGTCCTCGATGCGGATTGCGCCGGCAGGGCACTTTTTGGCGCACATGCCGCAACCGATGCAGCTCGTGTCGCAGATCTTGCGCGCAATGGCGCCCTTATCGGTGTTGTTGCAGCGCACCAGAATGTTCTGATAGCCGGGAACAAAGGCAATCACGCGCTGCGGGCACGCCATGCCGCACAGGCCACAGCCCGTGCACTTGGAGCGATCCACGCGGGCGATGCCATCGGCCAACGCAATGGCGCCGTGAGGGCAGGCCGTGACGCAGGCGCCACAGCCAATGCAGCCTTCGCTGCAGCGGGCGTCGCCGCCTGCGGAAGCACAGCCGCTTCCGCAGGCAACGTAGGCCACGTTATGTTGAATGGATTTGGCCATAAGAGACTCGCCTATTTCTTAAGAAGGTACGAATAGTTGTCGCGCACGGCC
>PPYF01298526.1_pt1 | contig 14447 bp, 15 predicted proteins | sample 1559871 | NCBI WGS metagenome assembly PPYF01 (sample SAMN08240021, study PRJNA423297) | Human gut metagenome, whole genome shotgun sequencing project. | reverse complement strand
AGCCACGCCATTGGCAAGTACATCAGCCGGACTACTTACAGCCAAGTTTACCAAGGCAAGACTGTTAAGGTTTCAACTGCCAGCTTGAAGAAGGGTGACCTCCTCTTCTGGGGCTCCAAGTCTTCCCCATACCACGTTGGGATTTACGTGGGCGGCGGCCAGTACGTGCACGCGGCTACTCCAAGCCAAGGTGTCCGCAAGCAGTACTTGAGCTCCTACTTCTGGCCATCAACCGCCAAGCGGGTTATCTAATTTATCATTACCTGCTAAAATTACGATAATAACGATAAAAAAGAAGGTCAGCGCGGCAAAAAGTGCTGGCCTTTTTAAATTAGATTTAATTTTAACAATCTAGTATTCTTTTTGTAACATTCTTGTAACATCGGTAACTTATTATAGAACCTGTGTAAAAAATTAGAATAGAAAAGGATATCAAGTTTTGAAGTTCAAGAGTTTATTAGTCAAAGTTTTAATGGCCCTGGCCCTGGTCGCACCTGTTGCCGCCAGCGCCCAAGCTCCGGCAGCCCAGGCAGCGACTGTTAAGGCTGTTAACAGGCAGGTTGTAGTCAACTACGTGTCTGGCTACAGCGTTAAGGCCTGGAAGAATTACAGGGTTAAGCTTGGCGCGGCCAACGACACTGGCATCAGCTTCAAGCACGGGACTACTTTGACGGTGGTCGGCGAAGTTAAGTACAAGAAGCGAACCTGGTACAAGATCGCTGACAACGAATGGATTCTGGCTTCTTACACTTTGAGTCATAAAGCCTGGGCCAAGAAGGCAGCAGCTGCTAAGAAGGCCGCTGCCAAGGCAGCTAAGAAGGCTGCGGCAGCCAAGAAGGTATCTAAGAGCAAGCAGACCAAGCAGAACAAGGTTGTTGCCTTGGCCAAGGCCCAAGTGGGCAAGCCTTACGTTTGGGGCGCTACTGGTCCTTACAGCTTTGACTGCTCTGGCTTGACCAGCTACGTTTACAGCCTGGCCCTGGGCAAGTACATTACCCGAACCACTTACACGCAAGTGCACCAAGGCAAGACGGTTGCTGTTTCTACGGCAACTTTGAAGAAGGGGGACCTGCTTTTCTGGGGTTCCAAGTCTTCACCATACCACGTGGGGATTTACGTGGGCGGCGGCAAGTTTGTTCACGCGGCTACTCCAAGCCAGGGCGTGATCAAGCAGAGCCTGAGCTACTACTTCTGGCCATCAACTGCCAAGCGCTTGATTTAATTGAGAAATATCCTTTATATATAGGACGCCAGCTGGCGTCCTTTTTCTTTTGCCTTTTGTTATTAAAAAACAACTGTATTTTTCTGTAACCTTTCTGTAACACAACTTGCTTACACTAGAAAAAGCGAATTCAATTTAGGAGAAAACAGTTATAATGAAGCGGAAATTCAGTTTAGTCCTTTTACTGCTGGCAGCTTGGCTGGGCGGGGCGAAGCCGGCCTACGCGGCAACCGACAGGCAGGACAGCAATATTACGATCGTGAAGAAGACCCGGGTAGCCTACAATAAGGGTAACAAGGTCAACACCTGGACCACTTACGGGGCCGGCAAGAAATTGGTTGGCCAGGTTAAGTCCGGCTACAAGTTCACGGCTACGGGTCAAGCCCAGTACAAGGGGCGGACCTGGTACCGGATCAAGGACAACAAGTGGATTCTGGGGACTAACACAGTCACGACTAAGAAGTACGCTTCAATTAAGGCTAAGGCTGCTAAGGCGGCTAAGCAAAAGAAGGTAGTTGCTTTGGCAAATGCGCAAGTCGGCAAGGCTTACGTCTGGGGCGCGACCGGTCCAAGCAGCTTTGACTGCTCCGGCTTAGTCCAATGGGTTTACAAGACCGCGATTGGGCAAACTGTTTCCCGGACTACCTATACCCAGGTTAAGGAAGGCGTAGCTGTGCCGGTATCAACGGCCAGCCTGCAGCCGGGGGACCTCCTCTTCTGGGGGGATGTGGCAGCGCCATATCACGTTGCAATTTATGTTGGTAATGATCAATATGTTTCCGCCGCTGATGAGCAGCAAGGGGTTATCTTGGCAACCATCAGCAGTTACTTCTGGCCAACAACGGCCCGGCGGATTCTCTAGTTTCCGTGTTAAAATAGAGTTAGCGGTGTAAGGGAGGAAATGAGCATGAAGAAGTCTAATATGATCAAGTTTTCTGCTGCAGCGCTGACTTTCTTAGGGATCTCAGCGACAGGGGTCAAGCCGGTCAAGCAGCCGGTCCAGGCCGCCAGCAAGCGGATCAAGGTTATCAGCAAGCAATCTGTCACTGTCTGGACCAACTACCAGAAGGGGCGGCATGTTGCGACTCATTTAAAGAAGGGTAGCAGTCACTTCGTCTACCAGACGGCAACTGACTCCATGGGCAATCTGTGGTACCGGATTGGCAAGAAGGAATGGGTCATGGCCAAGTACTTTAACCAGGTCAAGTCTGCCAAGAAGGCCGTGAAGGCCAAGAAGACCAAGGCTAAATCTAAGAAGACGAAGAGGGTTAAGAAGGCCCGCAGTGCTGCCAGTTTGGCAGCCTCTTGGTCTGCCCCGATGGGGTCTAAGGCCCGGGCTAAGGCAGTCGTGTCTTTGGCTAAGCAGCAGGTCGGCAAGGCCTATGTCAAGGGCTCCAAGAGCCCGAATGCCTTTGACAATGCCAGTTTGGTTGCTTATGTCTACAAGCAGGCAGCTGGCGTCAATACAGGTTCCAGCACCAAGAGCCAGGTCAAGAAGGGGATCGCGGTTGATCCAAGTTCTGGCTTCGCGGAAGGAGACCTGCTCTTTTGGGGTTCCAAGAATAAACCATATAATGTAGCCATCTACGTGGGGGACGGGAAGTACGTTACCGCTGTTGGAGACCAGCAGGGTGTCATACAAGCGAGCCTGTCCACCTACTTTTGGCCTAGTCGGGCAAGAAGAGTTCTATAGCAATAGGAAAGCCAGGCTCTAGAGATAGAGTCTGGCTTTTTACGTGTGTTAGATTTGGTAGGCGCTAAAACGTGCCCGGTCTTGGGGCGACAGGCGGGCGGAAACTTCGATTCCGTCAGCTTGGTAGTCTTCCTTTAAGACCCGGGAGTGCTGGTGCAGGTAGGCCAGGTCTTTGCCGGCTGTTAGCGGCAGGCGGAGGTCAGTGATCTGGTAATTGCTGAAAAGGCGGGTTGTGATCAGCTTGGCCAGGGCCTGGATGGAAGCTGGGTCAACCGCGCTGTAAAGAAGGTCGCCCCCTTCAATCTGCGGGTAGTTACGGTCTGTCAAGTCAGCCTTGTTGTAGGCCGTGATCATTGGCAGGTCCTTGACGCCGATTTCGTCCAAGACTTCCAGAGTGGTCTTGATCATCTGATTCATATTCGGGTCAGCAGCGTCAACGACATTGATCAAGAGGTCAGCGTCTTTTGCTTCCTGCAGGGTCGCCTTGAAAGAGTCGACCAGCTTGTGGGGGAGCTTGGAGACAAAGCCGACGGTATCAGACAGGATAAAGGAGAAGCCGTCCAGGTCAATCCGGCGGACAGAGGTGTCCAGGGTCGCAAAGAGCATGTCCTTGGCCATGACCTGCTTGTCTTCATTGCCAGCTCCAAAGGCCTTAAGCAGGCCGTTCATGGTGGTAGACTTGCCGGCGTTGGTGTAGCCGACCAGGGCGACCTTAGGCAGCTGGCTCTGGTTGCGGCGGGCAGCCTTGATTTCTTCCTGACCGGAGATTTCCTTTAATTCATGTTTGATAGCGGAGATCTGCTTGCTGATGGTCCGCCGGTTCATTTCCAGTTTGGATTCCCCGGCCCCGCGGTTGGCGAAGCCCCCGCCGGTGGAACCGCCGCTGCCGTGCTGCTGGTCGAGGTTGTTTTCAGACGGGTGCAGGCGGGGCAGTTCATACTGCAGGCGCGCTAATTGGACCTGCAGCTTGGCTTGCTTGGTTCGGGCCCGGGAAGAGAAGATTTCCAGGATGAGTTCGGTCCGGTCGATGACGCGGAGTTTGGTCATGTGTTCCAGGTTACGGATTTGGACTGGGGTCAGTTCATCGTTGACGATGAGGACAGAGGCCCCGAGTCCTTGGGCCAGGTCTTTGATTTCAGCTACCTTACCCTTGCCCAGGTAGCTGGAGGCAACGATGTTTTCCGCCTTCTGCTGACTGGAGCCGACAACGGTGAAATTATTGGCTTCTGCTAAATTGGCCAGTTCGGTCATGGAGTAGTCAAAGTTGGGATCGTCAAGGTTGACGCCGGCTAAGTAGGCCTTAACTGAGTGAGCTTGATTGTCGATCATCTATAACTTCCTTTCTATATTGCTAGATGATGAATTTGTACATCTATTTATTATCTATTGTAAAGAAGCGGAGAAGAAAAATCGCTGAATTTGCCTAAATTTAGGTGGAAATTGCTCAAACAGATAAATGTTAAGGGAATTTGATCCATGGAAATAGATTAAAAACGATTTAAACTTTTTTGTGAAGGCCGCATGTTGTATAATGGGATAATGGCGTGGATTGCGCATGCGATACTAGCAATGCTTATCCAACAAGAACAATTATGTTCTAGGAAAAATAGAGATAAAAATTGGTATGGGATATAAGGAGAGCAAGAAAAGATAATTATGAATGAACATGATCAAAGTCGTATTCACCACCACCATAACCATCATCGCCGCCGTAAGCGCCATATCGGCCGCTGGATCGCGGGGATTGTTGGGGTCTTGCTGCTGGCAGTGTCATTAGTAATCGGTTATGCTTATAAGAATGCCAGGGATGCTGCAACGACGATGTACACGCCGGTTTCAAAGTCTACCAAGTCAAACAAGAACCGGTCCAGCTTAGACAAGATCCTAGATGCCAAGAAGCCAGTCAACCTCTTGATTCTGGGGACTGACACCGGGGCTGAAGGGCGGAGCGTAAAGAACTACCACGGCTTGACTGACTTGATGATGTTCGTCACGGTCAACCCAAGCAAGAAGCAGACGCGGGTAACCACGATCGCCCGGGACTCCAAGGTTAACCTGCCGGATTACCCGGAGGTTTCACCGATCAAGCTGAACAGCGCCTACTCTTTGGGCGGGGTTAGCGAGACGATCAAGACTTTGGATAAGTACTACAGCGTGCCGATTGATGGTTATGTCCTGGTTAACTGGGCAAGTACCATGAAGATTATCACCAAGATGGGCGGGGTGGATATCATCTCTCCATTGACCTTTGACAATATGGGCTACTCCTTCAAGAGGGGGCAGATGTACCACATTTCTGGTAAGAAGGCTTTGGCTTTCGTCCAGCTCCGCCACGGTGATCCGCGGCAAGACTACGGCCGCCAAGAGCGTGAACGGCTGGTGATGATGGCTGCAATTAAGAAGAGCGTGTCATACAAGACCATCTTAAACAGCTCATTCATGCAATCTTTGGGTGACAGCATGCAGACCGACTTGAGTATGAACGACATGATTAAGTTGGCCATGAATTACCAAGGGGTAACTGACAATGTCAAGTCAGACTACGCTCAAGGGAAGAGCAGCAGCGTCAACAATCAAAGATTCGGCAACATGGAAGTTGAAATCATGTCTACTAAGGAAAGACAGCGGATTTCCAACAATATCCGGCAAACTTTAGGAATTAAGAATGTCAACGTTTATAAGGAGGATAACTAGTGAGCGCTGAACAACAGAATAATGAAGAAGTAACCATTGACCTGCGCAGGCTCTTCATCTTAATCAAGAAGCACATCATCAGCATCTTGATTTGGATGATCGGTCTGGGCTTGATCGCTTATGGGGTTTCAGAATATGTTCTGGTGCCAAAGTACACTTCTAGCACACAACTCTTGGTCAACCGGAAGACAACGGATGCTAACCAGGCTTATACCAACCAGCAAGCCGACATTAACGCCGTTACTACTTACAAAGACATTATCACTAGTAACGTTATTTTAAAGGGTGCATCCAAGTACCTGGCTAACCCGGTAACTCTGGTTAAGAAGGCAACTCCAGCCAAGAAGGCTGTTTACAAGACTAATGATGGTACTAGAACCCTGGTTAAGAAGGCGGTTAAGGCTAAGCCAGCGGTTTACAAGCGGGAAAGCAAGAGTTACTCAGTCTCAGCCAATGAATTGGCTAGCGCGGTTTCAGTAACCACTACGACTTCTTCCCAGGTCTTCACCTTGTCAGCTACGGCTGAAACTCCAGCCAAGGCCCAAGCAATTGCTAACGCGGTTGCCAAGGAATTTAAGGAACAGATTCCTAAGATCATGGACGTTAACAACGTGACTATCGTTGCGGAAGCGGCCAAGGGGACTAAGTCGTATCCAAATGTAAAGATGATTACTATGGTTGGCGTTTTGGCCGGTTTGGTAATCAGCTTGTTGATCATCATCATCAAGGACTTGTCAGACACGACTGTTCGTGAAGATTCATTCATGACTAACGAACTTGGTTTGACCAACTTGGGTGAAATCGCACATATCACGATGCCAAAGGACTGGACCTTTACGGCTAAGACGGCTGAAAAGCGCGGCAGTTCCAGAAGACGGGTTTAGGAGGTTAGCATGGCATTCGGTCGAAAGAAGCATTTAAACAACGATACGATGAAGAACGGGGTCAAGCTGATTACTTTGGCCAACCCGCAAAGCGTTATTTCAGAACAGTTCAGAAACATCCGAACCAATATCAATTTTATGAACGTTGATAAGGAAGTAAAGACGATTGTCTTTACTTCAGCCATGGCCAGCGCCGGCAAGTCGACGGTCAGTGCTAATGTAGCCATTACTATGGCGCAAGCCGGCAAGAAGACGATCTTGGTCGATGCAGACTTGCGCCGGCCAACTATGCACTCTACTTTCAATGTATCCAATAGCAACGGCTTGACCACTTTGTTGACTAGCCGGTCTATGGAAATGGACGCAAACAGCGTGATCCGGGAAAGTGGTGTAGAGAACCTGTCAATCTTGACGGCAGGTCCGATTCCGCCAAACCCGTCAGAACTTCTGTCTTCCAAGCATATGTTGGATTTGATTGAAGATTTAAAGCAAGAATATGATATGGTCGTGCTTGACTTAGCACCGATCTTGGACGCGGGCGAAACCCAGCAACTGACCAGTTCTTTGGACGGGACGATCTTGGTTGTGCGCCAGGCACATTCACAGAAGTTAGCAGTTAAGCGGGCAGTTGAGCTGCTTAAGCTGACTAAGTCACCAATCTTGGGTTATGTTATGAACGATGTTGATGCCGATGGGGATGACGGCTATGGATATGGTTATGGTTACGGCTACGGTTATGGCGAAGAAAAGGAGAAGAAGGGTCTCTTTGGGAGAAAGAAGTAGCTCATGCCGGTAGTTGATTTACACTGTCACATCTTACCGGGGATCGACGATGGCTCGAAGTCTTGGGAGGTTTCGCTCAATCTCGCCAGAGCTGCGGTTGCCGATGGCGTAACCCATGCTTTGTGTACTCCACACACATTGAATGGCCGCTACACCAACCACAAGCAAGACGTGATCAAGTTAACAGAAGAGTTTCAAGATCGGATTGACCAAGCGGGTATTCCGCTGACGGTCTTTCCAGGACATGAGGTCAGATTGTCAGGTGGTTTAACTGAAGCCCTTGATAATGATGACATCCTCTTCTGCGATGAAGAGGGACACTACATGCTCTTGGAATTGCCAAGCAATGAAGTGCCACATTACACCAAGAACATGGTGTACGAACTAACCAGAAGAGGGATTACGTCAATCGTTGTTCACCCAGAACGGAATAAAGAAATTCTGGCAAATCCAAAGAAGCTGCAGGAATTCCTGGAAATGGGAGTTTTGGTACAGATTACTGCTAGCTCTTACACTGGTTTGTTTGGTAAAGAAATTGAAGAATGTAGCCGGGAGTTTATCAAGGCTGGACAATGTGCCTTCTTTGCCAGTGATGCTCATGATTTGCCAAGACGGCAATACCAACTGAGTGAAGCACTGGGTAAGTTGGCGAAGGAATTTGGTGAAGATAAGAAACAGAAGTATTTAGATAACGCGCAAGCGGTAATCAATGGCGATCCGGTTTACTTGAACTGGCAACCTTTACCGAAGAAGCGCAAGAAGTTCTTAGGTCTGTTTTAAAGTAGAAATTTGGATGAAGGGGAGGAAAAAATGGATATGGGATATAGCAGTAGTCCAGCATATGTCAAACAATCCAAAGTAAAGGGCCGCCCTCTCTACCATGGGATCAAGCGTCTCTTTGACTTTCTGGCTTCCTTGGTTGCCTTGATTCTATTGTCGCCACTTTTTTTGTGGCTGGCAATCAAGATTCATGGTGAAGACGGCGGACCAGTCTTTTACTCACAAATCAGAATTGGCAAGGATGAAAAGCCATTCCGAATCTACAAGTTCCGGTCTATGGTGGTCAATGCTGAGAAGCTGAAGAAAGAACTGCTGGAGCAAAACGAAGTCGAAGGGGCCATGTTTAAGATGCATGATGACCCGCGGATCACTAAGATTGGCAAGTTCATCAGAGCACACAGCTTGGATGAATTGCCTCAGCTTTGGAATGTGCTGATTGGGAATATGTCACTGGTGGGGCCTCGGCCACCGTTGCCAAATGAGGTTGAACAGTATACTGACTATGACAAGCAGAGATTGCTCGTAAAACCAGGCTGCAGTGGCCTTTGGCAAACAACTAGCCGGAATGCAGCTGATTTTGCGGATATGGTGCAGCTCGACATCGAGTACATTAATCGGAGTGGCGTCTTCTTTGATCTGTGGATCATTTTCAAAACTATTGGCGTTATCTTCCACCCGAACGGGATGTAGGAGGAGTAGGAGTTTGCGAGGATTTAAGAACCTCGCTTTTTTATTAGGAAGCAAGCAATGTCTAAAGAAAATATCAAAGTCTGTTTGGTTGGATCAAGTGGTGGCCACTTGACACACTTGTATATGTTGAAACCATTTTGGCAAAACAAGGATCGTTTCTGGGTGACTTTTGATAAAGAAGATGCTAGAAGCAAACTTAAAGGTGAAAGATTCTACCCTTGCTATTACCCCACTAACCGTAATTTGAAGAATTTAATCAAAAATACTTTTCTAGCAATAAAAGTGCTTCGTAAAGAGAAGCCAGATCTTATTATTTCTAGTGGTGCAGCAGTAGCAGCACCATTCTTCTACATCGGAAAAATGATGGGAGCTAAGCTAGTTTATATTGAAGTGTTTGACCGTTACGATAAACCTACAGTAACAGGAAAACTAGTTTATCCTATTACTGATAAGTTCATTGTAGAATGGGAAGAAATGAAACAGGTCTATCCTAAAGCAATTAACTTGGGTAGTATTTTCTAGAGGAACATATGATATTTGTAACTGTAGGAACGCACGAGCAGCCATTCAACCGTCTAATTGAGAAGATGGACGAATTGGTTGAAAAAGGTGAAATTAAAGAAAAAGTGGTTGTCCAGTACGGGTTCAGCACTTATGAAGCTAAGCATTGTGAGATGCACAAAATGATGAGTTTTGACGAAATGCAGCAAACGTTTAAGGATGCACGTATTGTCATCACTCACGGTGGTCCATCTAGCTTTGTAGAAGCTCTGCAGTATGGTAAGGTACCGATTGTAGTGCCGAGACAGTTAGAATTCAATGAACATGTTAACGATCACCAAGTTGATTTTACCAAGCTGATTGCTGAAAGAATGAACAATATCATTCCTGTTTACGATATTGATGATTTAGCTACTACAATTGCTAATTACGACAGTATTGTTAAGACGAAAAATAGTGGTGAAAGCAACAATAATAAGAAGTTTAATCAAGATTTACAAAAAATCGTTGATAATTTAATGGAGAGAAAATAATGAAGGTTGGAATTCTTTCAATGCAACAGTTACTAGATTATCATTGGCAAGTGATAATCTATGGGTTGAACATATGATTAAGGAAAAGCAGTGTATTTCGAGAAGTCTCAAATACGTAAACAAGGTTCGTGAAAGTGGTTATGATATCCAAAATATTGCCACTTACTTGCAAAATTTTTATTTAAAAAATATTTAAAGTGATTATGCGCCGAGGTTTGATATCCGATGAATTCAAATAACTTAACTATGTATATGGTAACTCATAAACCAGTTGATTTTATACCAGAAGGTAGGACGCCTATATTTGTAGGAAATGGCGACAACATACGTGATTATCTACGAGATAATACTGGTGACAACATCTCAGAGAAAAATCCATATTATTGTGAATTGACTGCTATGTATTGGATCTGGAAAAATGATAGTTCATCTAAGTATATTTCTATTGAGCACTATCGCCGCTTTTTTATGGATCCTAATGCATTGGTTCCTAAGGTATGCCCAAAAGAAAAAATTGAAGGGTATCTAGAAAAAGGCAAAATAGTCCTACCCTCAATTACAAAATGGCACATGTCTGTAGGTGATATCTATCGAGAAGAGCACGTTGGTAAAGATTTAGATAATGTGGCAAATATTATTGCTAAAGAGCAACCTGAATATGTGGCAGATTTTAATCAAGTGATGAGTGGTAGAGATCAGCATGGATTGAATATGATGGTTTTGCCTAAGGCAATCTTTGATGAATATTGTGAGTGGCTGTTTAACATTTTATTCAAGTTAGAAAAAGAAACTGATTTATCTGATAGAAGTAAGTATCAGCAACGTATGTATGGGTTTATGTCAGAAAGACTGGAGGACGTCTGGCTAAAGCACAATGAATATAATTCAGAGGTTAGAGAGTTACCAATATATTTTGTATTGGATACTAAATTGAAATCAATATTAAAAAGTGAGAAGAAACGATTTGGTTAGCTACTTAGTGTAAAGAATTAGTGGAGAAAAATGGAAGCAGCTGTAGCTCCGAGAGTGAAAACAATAAAATCAATAGATATATACATGATATGTGTTTTTCTATACGCAATTGTTCAATCTGAAATTTCAATTCAATATCCGACGGTGAAAACGATAATAATGACTACTTTATTTTCACTATCTTTTTTGGCAGTACTTATGGAAGTACTTAAAAAGGTAAAAATAAAGAAAGTAGCAATATCAATATGGATTGGAATGTTTTTGATTATATCGTATTTAGTCCTTAAAGATGGATGGGATGACGGTTTCTATTTAATGATTCCGTTTAGCTTTGTTACACATAGATATAATCAGAAAGAAGTCTTGAGAAGGTATTGTTTATCTATGTTTTGTGGGATTTTTCTAATAATTTTTCTTTGTAAGATAGGAATATTGCAGAACATAGTTTATCATGATATTTTAACTGGAGAAACAAGAGAATATTTAGGATTCAATTGGACAACGTTTGGACCAAATATGCTTTTTGGTGCAATTATGGCTTTTATAGTTATTAAAGATAAAAACATAAAAGCGTGGGAATTATTGACTCTTTTTGCAATAAATTATTGGTTTAAGTTGAAAACTAATACTACAGCTGTTTATCTAACCGTAAACTTGGCGTTGATATTAGATCTTATCGGTAAAAGTAACACAGTAAGATCAATAATTTTAAAGAATAGGGTGGTACAGAAACTTGCTACTCATATTTTTTCAATAGTATGTGCTTTTACTATTATTTTTCAATTGTTTTATAACTCTCATCCAAATTTGAGCATAATGAAAGAAGCAAACTTGGCCTCAAATTACAGACTCGGCCTAAATGCGTTAGCGTTTAGTAACTATAGAATAACCATATTCGGACAAAAAATAGTATTTAATCAAAATGGTCGCAATTATTTTTTTCTTGACTCATCATATATATATATTCTTTTTACTGGTGGCATAATTGCATTGGTAAGTATATGTTGGCTCTTAAATAAAGTTAGTGAGCAAGCAATAACAAGCGAAAATTACTTTTTGCTTGTTGCATTATTTGTATTAGCTCTGCATAGTGTGACAGATCCGCAATTAGTAGATATTAGAAATAATCCTTTTATCATGTTAATCGTTCCAAGTATTATTTCGCTTAGGAATACTCTTAATGTTAGTTAAAAGAGTATTCAAGCTAATATTTTTAGCAGAAATTCTATTTGGAAATAAGTGGTTATTGTAAAGAAATTTGGAATTTTAAAAAAACGTTAGGAGTGCAAAAATGACAAATTATTTAGTAGTTGGTGCAGGTCTTTTTGGTGCAGTTTTTGCCCATGAAGCAGCTATTCGCGGGAATCAGGTTAAAGTTATTGACAAACGTGACCACATTGGTGGGAACGCCTATACTAAGGAAGTAGATGGCATCCAAGTCCACCAGTATGGTGCTCATATTTTCCATACCTCTAACAAAGAAGTATGGGACTATGTACAAAAATTTGCTGATTTTAACCGCTACACTAATTCTCCTGTTGCAAATTATAAAGGGAAGATATACAACTTACCATTTAATATGAATACCTTTACAGAAATGTGGGGTATTCGAACCCCACAAGAAGCAATGGAAAAAATAAATGAGCAGCGCGCAGAAATGTTTGGTAAGGAACCTCAGAATCTTGAAGAACAAGCTATTTCATTGATCGGTCGTGATATCTACGAAAGGTTGATTAAAGGTTACACTGAAAAGCAATGGGGACGAAAAGCGACAGAATTACCTCCGTTCATTATTAAGCGTGTTCCGGTGCGCTTAATTTATGATAATAATTATTTTAGTGATGACTATCAGGGAATTCCCAAAGGTGGTTATACAAAGATGATTGAAAATATGATGAAGGATAATAATATCAAAGTTGAAACAGGTAAGAACTTCTTTAAAAACAAAAGCGAATACTTGAAGAGCTTTGACAGGATTGTTTACACTGGTCCCATCGATGAATTCTTTGATTATAAGTTAGGGGAACTCGAATATCGATCACTGCGCTTTGAAACTGAGGAGGTTAACGTTGGTAACTATCAAGGAAACGCAGTAATCAATTATACTGATGCTGAAACGCCATATACGCGTTTGATTGAGCACAAGCATTTTGAATTTGGCAAGGGTGATCCTAACAGATCAATTATTACTCGTGAGTATCCAGCTAAATGGAAGCGTGGCGATGAGCCGTACTATCCAATCAATGATGAGAAGAATAATAACTTGTACACTAAATATAAAGAATTAGCTGCTAATGAAAATGCTAAGGTGATTTTCGGTGGTCGTCTTGGTCAATATAAGTATTACAATATGGATCAAGTTATTGCTAGTGCTTTGCAAGCAGTTAGCGAAGAATTCGGAGAGTAAGATGAAAGTAGCTTTTTTTGTTTCTGATAATTCTCAGATGTCAGGTGCTTTTAAATGCTTGGTAACAATGGTTAAGCTGTTGAGGGACGACTATGGTGTAATACCAAAGGTTATTGTTCCAAGGCATGGAGACGGGGAACAACTTTTGGACCAAGAGAAAATTGATTACGTATGTATACATTCTCATGATTGGATTACACCAATCAATCTGTATAATTTACCCAAAGAAAGGGCTAAATGGATCGCGGAAAAGGCTACAAATTTAAAAGCTATTTTTAAAATTAAAAAGGTATTAAAGGAATTTGATCCCGACCTTGTACATATTAATACTTCTTGGGACTACGTGGGAGCTACTGCTGCCTGTGATTTACGTATTCCAATAGTGTGGCATATTAGGGAATTTCTTGAAGAAGATCAATTTTGCAGATTCTGGGATAAGAAAAAAGCTTACAATCTTATTTCTAAGTCTGCGGGAATTATTGCCATTTCACAAGCAATTAAGGAAAAATATCAGCCGATTTTTGGTGATAAGATCGAAACTATTTATGATGGCCTTGATGATTCCATTTACTACAGTAATCATGAGCTGTTTAATGATACTACTCAGATTTTGACAGTTGGAGGTCTTTATCCAGGTAAAGGGCAAGCAAAAGTATTAAAAGCTTTAGGCAGTTTGAATAAAAAAGGGATAACGGATTTTAAATATAAACTTGTTGGTAAAGGTGGAGAACAAGCAACTCTTGAAAAGATCGCACAAAAAGAAGGAATTTCAGATCGAGTTAAATTCTATGGCTTTTCTGAAAATCCGGAGCAGTTTTATCAAAAGTCAGATATATTTGTTATGGCATCAGCATCCGAAGCCTTTGGTAGGGTTACAGTAGAGGCTATGATGAATGGGCTTCTGGTAATTGGGAAGAATTCAGCAGCTACTGCTGAAATTCTTAAGAATGGGGAGTGTGGACTCTTATTTGAAGATGAGCATGACTTGGCTAATAAATTAGAAAAGGTTATGGCTAACAAAGAACAGGCATGTTTTCTCGCCAAAAAAGGTCAAGATAATGCAATGCAAAACTATACAGCAAATCACAATGCAGATAAAATTTATGAACTATATCATAGTATTCTGAAAAAGAGAAAAAAATAGCTATATACTCAAAACGATATTCTTAGTTTTAATTGTAATTTCTAGTTAGCTAACTATTGTATAAGGACTTAAACTTCCCACTTACAAAAGTGGGCTTGTACCTTGAAAATTCAATAGTTTAGCCAATAAAAAAAGCACAAGGCC
>PPYF01385793.1_pt1 | contig 14448 bp, 10 predicted proteins | sample 1559871 | NCBI WGS metagenome assembly PPYF01 (sample SAMN08240021, study PRJNA423297) | Human gut metagenome, whole genome shotgun sequencing project. | reverse complement strand
CTCATTCGTCATGTCTGACAGCTGTATGTCTTTATTCTGCATATCAAGGATAATCCTCTCCTGTGTGTAAAGAGGAAAATCCTGAGTACGTCCTGCTTTATTCTTTAATCCCGTCTGATGCGTGCTTCTTGGCGGCTGTATTGTCGTCGTTGTGCAAGAGCTGCGGAAATCTTCATCGGGTTAGAATCATGACGTGTCCGGACGTGGTGGCTATGTATATGCATCCTCTGCTTCTGCAGACTTATTCCCTGCTTGACACGATTTTAATTATCGATAGTGAATATGATATTAAATTTGCTTCTATTATAAATAAAAATCAGTATACTTGCCCCTTTATTATAAATATGGGGAAATGTACTATGAAAACAAGATTGAAAACGACTTTACTATTGTGTGGATTTCCTTTCTACGTGTCTGCACAATATATTGGTAAGGTATATGTAGATGAAAATTATAATGGTAAATATGATGCAGGGGAAACACTGCTGAATAAAGTATCCGTATCCGATGGACTAAATGTGGTTCAGACAAATCAAGAAGGAAGTTTTAATTTAGCAGGGCATGAAAAGGCTAAATTTATTTTTATTACGACTCCCTCCGGATATAAAACTAATAACGCTTATTATCGTCGTATTGAAGCAGGACGAACTGCATATGATTTTGGAGTAATTCCGTATCAGAATAGAATAAGCAAAGACGGTTCACATCGTTTTATTCAGATATCCGATACTGAAATAGGATCATCTCAAGGACAGGAAAGATGGGTGCAAGAAGTGAAGGATTATGCAGCCAATGAAAAGGCTGCTTTTATTATCCATACAGGAGATATCTGTTATATTCCCGGTTTAAAAAGCCATTTGGGAATGATGAACACTATGAATATGGATACCCAGATGTTTTATGCAATAGGAAATCATGATCTTGTACAGGGAGATTATGGAGAGCAAGTATTTGAAAGCATTTATGGCCCTACCTTTTATTCCTTTGAAGTCGGTAATGCACATTATATTGTGACTCCTATGTTGGGAGGAGACTATCAACCTGATTATACCAAAAAAGATGTATATGAATGGTTAAAAAATGATTTGAAGTATGTCTCTAAAGAGAAAGCTGTTTATATATTCAATCATGATTTGCTGACTGCCGATGAACGTATGCTTTATCAAATAAGCGATAATGAATTTATTGATTTGGATAAATATAATTTAAAAGCTTGGATTTATGGACATTGGCATGTTAACCATATTCATAAGCATCGCTCTGCTTATAGCGTTTGTACGTCCACATTGGCATGTGGAGGAATTGATCATGCATTTTCTGCTTTCCGAGTCTTTTCTGTAGACGGTAAAGGTGATTTTCAAAGCGAGTTGCGCTATACCTTTATAAATAGATCCATCGAACTGGCTTCGATTTCAAATGGACAAGCCCCAGTGAATGAAAAAGGTGAATTACCATTATCTGTGAATGTCTATCATACTGTTTCTCCTGTACAGAAAGTCACTTATGATATTCGTTGTAACGGACAAGTTTGGATAAAGGCTCAATCGATGAAGAAAAACACCAATTTCAATTGGTCGGCTTTGGTTCAATTGCCTGAGAACTGCAAAAAACGTTTGGTGACTGTAGTTGCTGAAGCTTATTTAAGTAATGGAGAAATTATAAAGACTGAAGAATCATTTGTCTATAATGATACTCGGTCTACAACCCGAATACAGACATCCTGCGATTGGACAAATTTACTCAGGACTCCTAATCATATAGGAGGAAATGAGGCTCATGCCGTCGCTCCCTTGCGCTTGGCATGGGTACAAAATGTAAAATCGAATATTTATATGACCTCTCCATTGGTTTACAAAGGGAATGTTTATGTGGCATCGGTAGATGAAGATGCTCAAGGCAAAGCTGCACTGATGTCTATGGAAGGTGAAACGGGAAAGATTCGCTGGAAGTATATGCTGGATGGGTCTGTAAAAAACAGTATTGCTATTACAGATGAGGTGGTGTTTGCCCAGGATGTACATTCTACTTTATATGCAGTAGATGTCAATACGGGTAATTTGATTTGGAAGAAAAAAATGGGAACAGAAGCTATACCCTCATTCGATGGAGGGATTATTGCAGCAGATGGTATTGTATATGCAGGTACTGGGCAGACAATGTGTGCAATAGAGGCTCTTTCTGGTAAAATCTGTTGGATTAATAAAGATTGGAAGTCGAGAGAAGGATGTACCGTAACATTATCATTGGAGGATGGGGTATTAGTTGGAGGTGCCCATTGGGATGCCATGTATGCCAATGACGCTCGGACTGGTCAATTATTGTGGACCAACAGAAAAGATGGTTTACGCAACCGTTCTGCTTCACCGGTTTTAAAAGATGGAATATTGTATGTGCCGTCTTTGTCCTCCTTTTTTATTATGAATGCTCATACGGGAGAAATTCTGATGCGAAAGGAATTGGGATATAATGTTGACGTCACCTCTTCTCCTTTGATTACAGACGAACTGATTATATTCGGAACTGCAGAGCGGGGAGTTGTTGCTTTGGATAAGTCCACCTTAGAGGAAAAGTGGAATTTCCAGACTACCCCTTCTTTTATTTATAGTGCTCCTTATACCCGATATCCGGCTTGCACAGTGGAAACCAGTCCTGTACAGGTAGGCAATAACGTTTATTTTACTGCTTCAGATGGTATTTTGTATGCATTAGATATACAGACTGGAAAACAGATATGGAGATACACAATGGGTGCTCCTTCTTTTGCTTCGGTTGCTGTTTCGGGAAATGCATTGTTTGTAGCCGATTTTAGCGGAAATGTGTATGGATTTGTATCAGATACAGAATAAAGGAAATGCTTTTCTCGAAACGGAATAGGCATTTTCTGATTTTTTAGTTAACTTCGTAGCGATAGCTGTAACTCAATATAAAGGTGACAGCGGGATAGTAATTAATACATTTGTTTTTTATGGTTATAAAAACAATTTTAGATACCGATTTATATAAGTTTACCACTTCGTATGCTTATATTAAGTTATTTCCTTATGCAATAGGGACATTTTCTTTCAAAGACCGAGATGAAACTGAATATACAGAAGGTTTTCTGGAAGCTTTAAAAAGTGAAATCTATAATTTGAGTTTGGTAGCTTTGACCGATGAGGAACTCGAATACATGTCGGCACATTGTAGATTTCTTCCCCGGGTATATTGGGAGTGGCTTTCTTCTTTCCGTTTCGATCCAAACAAGATTGAGGTTTACTTAGATGAACAGCATCATCTACATCTGGAAGTGACCGACTTTTTATATAAAGTCACTTTATATGAAGTTCCTTTACTTGCTATTGTTTCCGAGATTCGTAATCAGTTCTTCAATCGGATTCCCGATAAGAAAGAGATTATAGAACGGCTATCCGGTAAGGTAGAACTTTCCAATACAAATCAGCTTCCTTTCTCTGAGTTTGGAACACGCCGTCGCTTCTCTTTTGCCGTACAGGATATTGTGGTAGCCTATCTCAAAGAACATGCAAATTACTGTACAGGTACATCCAACTGTTATCTGGCAATGAAATACGACATGTTGCCTATGGGAACCCATCCGCACGAATGGTTTATGTTTCATGGAGCACAGTTTGGATATAAACACGCCAACTATATGGCATTGGAAAACTGGGTGAATGTATACGATGGTGATTTGGGTACAGCTTTGTCTGATACATACACTTCAGATTCTTTCCTTACAAACTTCAGCAGGAAGCAGGCTAAATTGTTTGATGGAGTACGATGTGACTCTGGCAACGAATATGAGTTTGTGGATCGGTTGATTGCACGTTATAAAGAATTGGGTATCGATCCTACTACGAAAACCATTATATTCAGTAATGCGCTTGACTTTGAAAAAGCATTGAGTTTGTATGAATATTGCAAAGGAAAAATACGCTGTTCGTTTGGTATTGGTACCAACTTGACCAATGATACAGGCTACAAGCCCTCCAATATTGTGATGAAACTTTCTCGCTGTAAAATGAACAGCAACCAGGAGTGGCGTGAGTGCGTCAAGCTTTCGGATGACATGGGAAAACATATGGGAAGCAGTACAGAAGTAGAAGCGTGCCTTTATGAACTACGTTTATAAGAAAAAGTACAGTTTGCTTCTTAACTAAGAAAAAGGTATGTCGGTATTGGGCCGATATACCTTTTTGTTTTATTTAAAGGGGAGATAACAGGCTGAATTTGCAATAATATCTTTCTCGAAAAGGTATTATTGCCTGTTTTCGGAGAATTTTGATAGTTTTCTCTTTAGTAATACTTTTATATTAAACCCTGTCTAAGTTTTAAAAATTATTGTTTATAACATTAAAAAACTTACATATTGTTTTGCTTATTCGAAATATTCTTTACCTTTGCACCTGTTAAAAATAAAAGGAGATAAAAAGATGATGTTTATACAGATTTTGCTATGCGGTTTGATTATTATTCTATTGGGTTGCCCGATGGGAAGTGAGTCGCGTGTATAAATGTCTATAAAGAATAATTGAAAGCCTTTCTCACTTCCTTGGTGTGAAAGGCTTTTTTAGTTGATAATAACCCTATAAAAATAGAACTTACTATGAGTGACAGATTATTTATTTTTGATACTACACTTCGCGATGGTGAGCAGGTGCCGGGATGTCAGTTGAATACGGTTGAAAAGATTCAGGTAGCCAAGCAGCTTGAAGCATTGGGAGTAGATGTCATTGAAGCAGGCTTTCCAGTCTCAAGTCCGGGAGATTTTAACTCTGTAATTGAAATTTCGAAAGCAGTAACATGGCCTACCATTTGTGCTTTGACCCGTGCCGTACAAAAAGACATTGATGTAGCAGCAGAGGCTTTGCAATACGCCAAGCACAAACGTATCCATACAGGTATCGGTACATCAGATTCCCATATCAAATATAAATTCAATTCTACACGTGAAGAAATCATCGAACGTGCAGTGGCTGCTGTAAAATACGCACGTCGCTATGTAGATGATGTAGAGTTCTATGCAGAAGATGCAGGTCGTACAGACAACGAATATCTGGCTCGTGTGATAGAAGCTGTCATCAAGGCAGGAGCTACCGTTGTCAATATACCCGATACAACCGGTTATTGTCTTCCTGAGGAATATGGAGCAAAAATCAAGTACCTGATGGAGCATGTTGACGGTATTGATAAGGCTATTATCTCTACCCACTGTCATAACGATTTGGGTATGGCTACGGCAAATACCATCAGTGGAGTGCTGAACGGTGCACGTCAGGTAGAAGTAACTATCAACGGTATTGGCGAACGTGCCGGAAACACCTCACTTGAAGAAGTGGCCATGATTCTTCGCTGTCATCACAATATCAACATCGACACCAATATCAATACTCAGAAAATCTATCCTACCAGCCGCATGGTATCCAGTTTGATGAACATGCCTGTTCAGCCCAACAAAGCCATCGTAGGTCGCAATGCCTTTGCTCATTCATCGGGTATCCATCAGGATGGAGTCTTAAAGAACGTACAGACATACGAAATTATCGATCCGAAAGATGTAGGAATAGACGATAATGCCATTGTACTGACAGCCCGTAGCGGACGAGCTGCTTTGAAACATCGTTTGCATGTATTGGGAGTAGAAATGAGCCAGGAAAAACTGGATAAGGTATACGAAGACTTCCTGAAACTGGCCGATAAGAAGAAAGACATTACCGATGATGATATCATGGTACTGGCCGGAGCAGACCGCAACTTCAACCATCACATCAAACTGGAGTATCTGCAGGTAACCAGTGGAGTAGGAGTGCGTTCTGTAGCCAGTCTCGGACTGAATATCTCCGGTGAACATTTTGAAGCAGCTGCTACAGGAAACGGTCCGGTAGATGCCGCTATCAAAGCCGTGAAAAAGATTATCAACCGTCAGATGACATTGAAAGAGTTTACTATCCAGGCCATCAGCAAGGGAAGTGATGATGTAGGTAAAGTACACATGCAGGTAGAATACGACGGACAGATGTATTATGGTTTTGGAGCAAACACAGATATTATCGCAGCGTCGGTAGAAGCTTATATTGACTGTATCAACAAATTTAAGAAATAACTAAACGAAGTAAAGAATATGGCTAATACATTATTCGACAAAATATGGGATGCACATGTGGTGCAGAAAGTAGAAGAAGGTCCCACACAATTATATATAGACCGTCTTTATTGTCACGAAGTGACCAGTCCGCAAGCCTTTGCCGGCATGCGTGCCCGTGGATTGAAATGTTTCCGTCCGGAGCGTATCTATTGTATGCCCGACCATAACACTCCTACCCACGATCAGGATAAACCTATTGAAGATCCGGTATCCAAGGCACAGGTTGATACTCTGGCAAAAAATGCGGCCGACTTTGGGCTGACTCATTTCGGTATGATGAACAAGAAAAACGGTATTATCCATGTGGTAGGACCGGAACGCGGATTGACTCTTCCGGGAATGACCATCGTATGCGGCGATTCGCATACATCTACCCACGGAGCAATGGGAGCCGTTGCATTTGGTATCGGTACCAGCGAAGTAGAAATGGTCATGGCTTCACAGTGCATCTTGCAGGCTCGTCCGAAGACAATGCGTATTACCATCGACGGACAGTTGGGTAAAGGAGTTACCGCCAAGGACGTAGCATTGTATATGATGTCGAAGATGACAACCAGCGGTGCAACCGGTTATTTTGTAGAATACGCCGGAGAAGCAATCCGCAGCCTTACAATGGAAGGCCGTCTGACACTCTGCAACCTGAGTATCGAGATGGGAGCACGCGGTGGTATGATTGCCCCCGATGAAGTAACCTTCGAATACATCAAAGGCCGTGAATATGCTCCAAAAGGAGAAGAATGGGAAAAGGCTGTAGCTTACTGGAGAACCTTGAAGAGTGACGACGATGCCGTATTTGATAAAGAAGTACGCTATGATGCAGCCGATATCCAGCCGATGATTACCTATGGAACCAATCCGGGAATGGGTATGGCAATTACCGATTCCATTCCTACCACCGAAGGCATGAGCGACGTAGAAAAAGGTTCATTCGAAAAGTCGATGAACTACATGGGCTTCTCTGCCGGAGAATCGCTGATAGGCAAGCCCATCGATTATGTATTCCTTGGTGCATGTACCAACGGACGTATTGAAGACTTCCGGGCCTTTGCTTCTATTGTAAAAGGACGTAAGAAAGCAGAAAATGTGGTAGCATGGCTCGTACCAGGTTCTTGGATGGTCGATGAACAGATTCGTCAGGAAGGATTGGACAAAGTGCTGGAAGAAGCGGGCTTTGCCATCCGTCAGCCGGGATGTTCGGCTTGTCTGGCTATGAACGACGATAAGATTCCGGCAGGAAAATATTCCGTATCTACCAGCAACCGTAACTTTGAAGGTCGTCAGGGTCCTGGAGCACGCACCTTGCTGGCAAGTCCGCTGACTGCCGCTGCCGCAGCTGTAACTGGAGTAATTACCGATCCGCGAACATTAATGTAATACAGAACCACTATGAAACAGAAATTCGATATACTTACAAGCACTTGTATCCCTCTTCCTTTAGAGAATGTAGATACAGACCAGATTATTCCTGCACGCTTCTTGAAAGCAACCACAAGAGAAGAGAAATTCTTTGGTGACAACCTGTTCCGCGACTGGCGTTATCATCCGGATGGTACACTCAACAAAGACTTCGTGCTGAACGACCCTACTTATAGCGGACAAATTCTGGTTGCCGGAAAGAACTTCGGTTCCGGTTCAAGCCGTGAACATGCTGCATGGGCAATTGCCGGATACGGATTCAGAGTCGTAGTTTCCAGCTTTTTTGCCGACATTCACAAAAACAATGAGTTGAACAACTTTGTACTTCCTGTTGTGGTGAGCGAAGCTTTCCTGAAAGAACTGTTCGACTCCATTTATGCCAATCCGAAAACAGAAGTGGAAGTCAACCTTCCGGCACAGACCATTACCAACAAGGCTACCGGTAAATCGGAAGTCTTCGAAATCAATGCTTACAAAAAACATTGTCTGATGAACGGACTGGACGATATTGATTTCCTTGTAGAAAATAAAGAGAAGATAGAAGCTTTCGAGGCGAATCGCCAGAAGCTATAAAAAACAAATAAAAACGAGTAGATGTCTGTATGGAAAGACCGATAATAGAAATCATGGATACAACGCTGCGCGATGGAGAACAGACCAGTGGCGTATCGTTTGTTGCCCGTGAAAAATTAATGATAGCCCGCTTGTTGCTGGAGGATTTGAAAGTCGACCGTGTAGAAGTGGCTTCGGCCCGTGTGTCGGAAGGAGAGTTCAATGCGGTGAAGATGATTTGTGACTGGGCCTCTGCTCGTAATATGCTGTCCCGTGTAGAAGTGCTTGGGTTTGTCGACGGAAAAGTATCTGTCGACTGGATTCATAAGGCAGGATGCCGTGTCATCAATCTGCTGACAAAAGGCTCGGAAAAACATTGTACTTATCAGTTGAAGAAAACACTGGCCGAACATGTAGCCGACATACGTGAAGTAGTACGTTATGCACAGCAGTGTGATATGTCGGTTAATGTGTATCTGGAAGACTGGAGCAACGGGATAAAAGACTCGCCGGATTATGTATTCGGGTTGATAGACGGATTGCAGGACATTGGTATCAAGCGTTTCATGTTGCCCGATACACTGGGTATACTGAATCCGCTACAGGTCATCGAGTTCATGCGTAAGATGAAGAAACGCTATCCGGATTTGCATTTCGATTTCCACGCACACAACGACTATGATTTGGCTGTGAGCAATGTACTGGCCGCTGTGCTGAGTGGAGTGAAAGGTCTTCATACTACCATCAACGGGCTGGGAGAGCGTGCTGGAAATGCTCCTCTTGCCAGTGTACAGGCCATCCTGAAAGACCATTTTCAGGCAATTACACACATCGACGAAAGCCGTCTGAATGATGTAAGCCGGGTGGTAGAGTCATACTCGGGAGTGACCATTCCAGCCAATAAACCGATTGTGGGAGACAGCGTGTTTACGCAGGTGGCCGGGGTACATGCCGATGGAGACAACAAGAACAATCTGTATTGCAACGACCTGCTTCCGGAGCGCTTCGGACGTGTACGTGAATATGCGTTGGGAAAAACTTCCGGAAAAGCCAATATCCGTAAGAATCTGGAACGTCTGGGACTGGAACTGGACGAAGAAGCCATGCGTAAGGTGACGGAACGCATTATCCAGTTGGGCGACCGCAAGGAACTGGTTACTCAGGAAGATTTGCCGTATATCATTTCCGATGTACTGAAGCACGATGGAGCCAACAACAAGGTGCGCCTGTTGAGCTACTTTGTCACGTTGGCGCAGGGACTGAAACCGATGGCTACCTTGAACATCGAAATAGATGGCAAGACGTATCAGGAAAGTTCTTCGGGCGACGGACAATACGATGCCTTTGTGCGTGCATTGCGTAAAATCTATAAAGGCGTATTGAAGCGTACCTTCCCCATGCTGGTGAACTATGCAGTTTCTATTCCTCCCGGAGGACGTACCGATGCATTCGTACATACGGTCATCACCTGGAGTTACGAAGGGCGTGAGTTCCGTACACGCGGACTGGATGCCGACCAGACAGAGGCAGCTATCAAAGCTACCATTAAAATGTTGAATATAATAGAAGAAAGTTGACAAGGTTTCAGCTGACAAGGGAACAAAAGATAAGATATCGAGAACCTTGTCTGCCCGTAACCTGATACTTGACTAAAAAACTTACAAACTTTAAAACTTAAAATATATGGAATTTAAAATAGCCGTATTGGCTGGCGATGGCATCGGACCGGAAATCTCCGTGCAGGGTGTGGATGTCATGACAGCTGTATGTGAGAAATTTGGACATAAAGTAAGTTATGAATATGCATTGTGTGGTGCCGATGCCATAGATAAAGTAGGCGATCCGTTTCCGGAAGCTACTTACGAAGTATGTAAGCGTGCCGATGCCGTGTTGTTTTCTGCAGTAGGTGATCCGAAGTTCGACAACGATCCTACTGCAAAAGTACGTCCGGAACAAGGACTGCTGGCCATGCGTAAAAAGTTGGGCTTGTTTGCAAACATCCGTCCGGTACAGACCTTCAAGTGTTTGTTGCATAAATCGCCGCTGCGTGCCGAACTGGTAGAAGGAGCCGATTTCCTTTGCATCCGTGAATTGACAGGAGGTATGTATTTCGGTGAAAAATATCAGGATAACGAAAAGGCTTACGATACCAACATGTATACCCGTCCGGAGATTGAACGCATTCTGAAAGTCGGATTCGAGTATGCCATGAAACGCCGCAAACACCTCACCGTAGTTGATAAGGCCAACGTACTGGCATCTTCTCGTCTGTGGCGTCAGATTGCCCAGGAAATGGCACCGCAGTATCCGGAAGTGACTACCGACTATATGTTTGTAGACAATGCTGCCATGCGTATGATTCAGGAGCCTACTTTCTTCGACGTCATGGTAACTGAAAATACTTTCGGCGACATCCTGACCGATGAAGGTTCTTGCATCAGTGGTTCTATGGGCTTGCTTCCTTCGGCTTCTACAGGCGAAAGTACACCGGTATTCGAACCGATTCACGGTTCATGGCCTCAGGCTAAGGGATTGAACATTGCCAATCCGCTGGCTCAGATTCTGTCGGTAGCAATGTTGTTCGAATATTTCGACTGCAAGGAAGAAGGTGCACTGATTCGTAAGGCTGTAGATGCTTCGCTGGATGCTTGCGTACGCACTCCTGAAATTCAGGTGGAAGGCGGTGCCAAATATGGTACAAAAGAAGTGGGTGAATGGATTGTAAATTATATCCGTAAAGCCTGATTATATACACATACACAGACATAACATATATTATTAATCAGTCAGCGCCGTTGTTTGTATAAACAGCGGCGCTGATTTTATATCCGGCGTCGTCGATTGTAAATACAACGTCGTCGGTTTTAGCAAATGTCTGAAATCAATACTTGTCTTTGTCGGACAGGAAAAACCGTTTTCCCCGAATCAGAATTTCTTTATCCGGATGTGGCAATAAGGTTCTCCGCCTGTCTTGTCGTAGTAATGCTGGTGATATTCTTCTCCCTCCCAGAATGTGGTGGCAGGAGTCAGACGGGTATTCACTTCATACCCTTTGTCGCGCAAAATTTGAATCACCTCTTCTGCTTCTTTCTTCTGCTTTTCGTCGAGGTAGAATATTTCACTCCGGTACTGGTCGCCGATGTCGGGACCCTGTCCGTCGGTTTGTGCCGGGTCGTGTATTTCGAAGAACAGTTTGCACAGTTCGCTGAAAGAGGTCTGTTCCGCATCAAACTCCACCAGAGTAGCTTCGGCATGTCCGGTAAGATGTGCTTTTACTTCCTGATAAGTCGGTTCGTCTTTATGACCTCCGATATATCCTACAGTAGAGCGGACGACTCCTTTGGCATGCTCGAACTGATATTGTGCGCCCCAGAAGCACCCGCAGGCAAAGATGGCTTTTTCTATTTTCATACGGTTGTATAGGTTTGGGTTTTACTTTTTTCCGATGTTTCTGCCGTATATGAAGCAAGAAACAGTCACAAACTTACGAACTTCACGCCAACTTACAAACAGGCTGACTCATAAACTTAACTTTAAACTTACAAAAAGTATTTAACACAGAAAGACTTCTGCAAATATTCCCTTACCTTTGGTGCATAATTGTAGAAAGAAAAATCCCGTAAAATGAGAAGATTCGTATTGGTTTGCTTGTGTCTGCTGTCTTTGGGTTCGCTCTGTGCGCAGAAATCATATAAGGAAGTGGTAGGACGTGCCATGGATTGTGTATTGAAAGACAGTCTTGCTGAGGCGGAAACTTTATTTCGTGAGGCCTTGAAGATGGATCCTTCCAGTGCCCGCAATGCATTGTTGTTCTCTAATCTGGGTACTGTACAGAAACGGATGGGAAAAACCGATGAGGCCATTGAGTCGTATACGATGGCACTGAACATTACGCCTTATGCTACGGCTATTCTTTTGAACCGTGCGGCACTCTATCTGGATAAAAATCTGATAGATAAGGCTTATCTTGATTATTGCAATGTCATAGATTTGCTTCCTGAGAATGAAGAAGCTCGCCTGTTTCGTGCATATATCTATATGCAGCGTCGAGAATATAAAGAAGCACGAATAGATTATAATATCATTTTATCCAAAGATTTAAAGAATAAGACGGCCCGTATCGGTCTGGCTATGCTCGACCAAAAAGAAGGAAAGTATACGGCAGCTCGTGACGGACTGAACCTGTTGATAGAGGAATATCCTACAGACGTATCTCTGTTTAAGATGCGTGCCAATCTGGAAACAGAATTACAGTATCCGGATGCCGCTTTGCTCGATTTGGAGGAAGCTGCCCGTCTGGACAGTCAGGATGCTGAAGTCTTTCTGATGATTGGTGATGTGAAATTGGGGCAGGAAAAGAAGAAAGAAGCATTGGCTGCGTATGAGAAAGCCATCGAACTGGGTATTCCCCGCATCGAACTGATGGAGAAAATCAAGCAGTGCAAATAAAAGCTCGAGTAGGGAAGGAGAGCCTTCTTATTCCGTCTGGGGCATCTGCTCTATCGTTTTCAGCTCTTTGCTGTAACTTCTTCCTACCGGAATTCGGGTACCATTGTACAAAAGCACTTCTTTTTGCGTAAAACTGGCTATCCGGTGTACCGGTACGATAAATGATTTGTGTATACGTATGAATTTCTCCGGAGGAAGTAGTTCCTGTGTGCTTTTCATGCTGATTTGCGACATCAGTGGCGGCTGGTCCTGCAGATAAATACGTACATAGTTGTCCATCGATTCGATATACAGTATATCCTTCAGTTTGATATGTGTATTTTTATACTCAACCTTTAGTGTGATGCTTTCGTCTGTAAAGACCGGATTATTGGAAAGGCTTTGCAGCGAATACCGTTCTATTACCTTGTCGACGGCCTTTTCGAAACGCGTGTATGAAAAGGGTTTGTGAAGAAAATCGATGGCATTCAGTTCGAAACCGTCGAGTGCATACTGGGCATATGCTGTAGTCAGAATCAGAAAGGTGCCCGCCGGCAATTCGTGTGCCAGTTCTATCCCATTCAGATCGCCCATTTCCACATCGAGGAAGAGCAGATGAGGCTTTATTTTTTTTACTTGCTCCATACCGGTCAGCGGATTGGTAAAAGTCTTCACCTCCATATCTCCATACCGTTGGCAAAAGCTGGTAATGATTTCCAGTGCCATTGGCTCATCGTCTATTGCCACACACTTTATCTTCATGTCTTTAAGCTGATACTGAGAGTTAGCGTAAATAACCCGTCTTTTTCTTCTGTAAACAAACTGTATTTGTGCGGATAGAGAAGTTCCAGTCTTTTTTTGCAGTTCTCTATCCCTATTCCCTTAGACAGGTTGTTGCGTGTATGGTTTAACAGCGGATTAGTTGTGGACAAAAGTAATTCTCCGTTTTCTGCCTGAATTGTGATATAAGCTTCTCCGGCTTTGTGCGAGGAAATTCCATGTTTGAATACATTCTCTATAAAGGTAATCAGAATCATCGGTGCAATGTCCAATTGTTCCGTTTCGTCGTGCTGGTACGAATAGTGAATTTTGAAGTTCTCCGGTATCCGGTATTTCTGCAGTTCGATGTACTGATGGATGTATTCTATTTCAGTGCAGAGCGGAATTTTTTCCTGTGTATTGTGGGTATACATGTATTTCATGAGTCCGATAAACTGCGTAAAGGCATCTTCGGCCTGTGGTGAGCGGGTTACCACCATTGCATACAGTGTATTGAGACTGTTGAACAGAAAATGAGGGTTGATCTGTGCCTTATATAGAGCCAGTTCGGCTTTTTTCTTTTCAAATTCTACCACCTGCCTTCTGGTTATCTGATGATACAGTTCGGTAAGCAGTCCCACGGCAATACTGAAAGCCATGACCACAATGTAGAGAAACCATACCGCCTGCTGCTGCAATCGGATTTTGGGAATATGCGTGGCCAGTCTTGGACGCCGCATTCTGTGTACAGGTATTTCCATCTGGTAGCGGGTGATGAGATAAGTTCCTGTTATTGTGAGTAAGATAAGGATTACTGCAATCCAGAAACGTTTCTGTCCCACCAGCACAAAAGGCATAACCACATACCGGTTCAGAATATATACAATGTACAGCCATCCTACCAGCAGGTATACAAAAATAGAATCTTTTTCCAGCCATCGCTCGATAGGCAGCAAAGCAATCAGAGCCGGTAGCAGTACCAGGCAAAAAATAAGGTCTATAAAAAAGGGAAGTTTCTTTGTTTGCCACATAGATATCTTGTTTTTACAAAAATACGCTTTTCCGCTGTGTTATGGAAATAAGCCTTATGCTGTTTACCATTACATTCGTGCTGTTTACCCCTACTTTCAGGTTCCCTTGGATTTTGCATT
>PPYF01305404.1_pt1 | contig 14452 bp, 16 predicted proteins | sample 1559871 | NCBI WGS metagenome assembly PPYF01 (sample SAMN08240021, study PRJNA423297) | Human gut metagenome, whole genome shotgun sequencing project. | reverse complement strand
TCGCAGAAGAGAGCAACGCGTATTTTCAAGCGGATGCCTCTGTACAGGATGTTGCGTCCAGAATAGATCAACGTGTAACCTTGTATTTGATGGAACAAGAGTAATCTCAATGAGTTATTCTTAATGCACAGACTTTGTTCTATTTGGAATATTTCAAAAAAATCGTTGCATTTCTACAAATTTTGCGTCTATATATTAAAAAGCATTTTTATCCGTGCATGGTGTGAACTGGATTTTGCAAAAACAGAGACTGCAATTGAGCAGTCTCTGTTTTTGCAGAATTATAAAGTATACACAAAAATCGGCCATGCGGATGAAGAAAAGTCGCGATGTATAATGCAATCTTTTGAGAGAATAAAAATGCTGCTTGATACAATCCATTCGGAATATATGGGGATGCGAACGGGGTGAAATTGAGACAATTGAATAAATGCACGCAAGCAGACTATGCAGGATAAGCCCACAACACAAGAAGCAAGAAAAAATGAATATTAAGTACGGGAGGATTCAAATGATTTACTGTGTTTGCCCCAAGTGCAAAGCAAAGCTGAAAATTGATGAAAACGACACTATGCCGGGATGTAGAGAGCTTGAGGAGGTTTATTGCCCGATATGTGATGAAGAAGTCACGAAAGTATTTACCAGCGGAATCCCAACTGTGACCGTAGAAGAAAAATAAAATCGTTTCCGTTCTTTCCATAGATGAGTGATACTTATAAACCATGCGAAATAACTGTAAAGAGAGGATAAAAAAATGAATTTATCTCCCCAAAAGAGGGAACACATTCGTTGGTTTTACAGAGTCGGACTTTCACTGCTTGTGCCGGTGCTTACATTTGTTCTTACCATTATGTCACTAATTATGGAAAATGAAAGCGGAATAGTGGTTGGAAATTCTATCAGAAAGGCCGCATTTGTGGTGGCACTTGTTGCGGCGGCAGGTCAATTTGCTGCGTCTATGTTTAAGCATATGACAAAGAAGAATTATTTGCTGATGTGTCGGCAGGAAGCCCTGTCAAAGGCCACCCTGCTTGCGCAGCAAAAGAGCAATGAAGCAAAGACAAGGAACATTTTGCAGCTGACTTATGGACGTGTTCCAGAGTGGAGGCCGTTCGACTTTCGGAAGAATGTCCTCGTCTATGATATTCACGAGCAGCTTCGCACACTTCTGGTGGAGATCAGGGATTCTGTGCTGATGCTCTCCGATGAAACGGATTCGGACAAGGTCACTGTCGATCTGGTTTATTGCTACCCTGACGATACTTATTCTGGCCGACTCCCAGAGCCTTCCCTCCACTACGGTAATGAGGAACTGGGAAACGCATGGAGGCTCATCACCAGCGGAGACGCATCCTGCATCAACTATACGCTGCATGATTTCCTGAGAAGCAACGAGTCCTTCTTTTTCCGGCTGGATCAGGAAAACTTTGTGTTCATCAATGATAAAAAGACGGTAAGCCGTTATTACATTCCATCAGGCAAAGATCAGGAGTACGATGGCGTTGGCTCTATCGCCGGAATGACCATCAACATAAAAAATGATGCCCCAGAGTCCGTTCTGGTAAAAGCAATGCTGACGATTACGACCTATGGCTGGAACCTGCTTGATAAGAAAAGCCTGATTAAAGAAGCGGAGTACCGGGAAATCTTCAAACAAAATGTTCTGAACGGGCATAAGTCTCTCCTGGAGAGTGAGCTTGCCCAAATGTATATTCGGCATGCAATCAAGGACGGCAATATGTGTCCGTACACCGGCGCACAGTGTAAAACTTCCCGTCCGATTGAAAAGGACGAAGACGGCAACGCTCCAGGTGCGACCGATACCAAAAAAGACAACGCTGCTTTCCAAAGTGCATATGAGGTTCGCACGGCACAGGAATGTTCCCAATGTCCAATTATGCAAAAATCTTGTGCTATCCAGAGCAGTTGCCCCCTGCAATAATACATCAAATACGTCGGGAGGATATGTCAATGAGCGGACAGGCATCTAATATGACTTTTTCGGATAGCGCTATTCAAAGAGCCGTGATCGAGCGCGTTTTTGACGAAAGGAAGAAGTACCTCATCATTGCACTGACAGGCAAAATAGGCGCTGGGAGCTCTTACGTTTCATCCTTTATTCAGAAGGCCAGCAACGGCGAGGAAATCCCCTGTTCATCATCGGAATGCAACAACTATTCATCCGATGAAGAGCGGGCAGACAACATTCTGCTTCGATATTTCGAATGTAACCGTATCCCGTTTCACGTTATCCGCGTGCGGGATGTGATTACAAGCTTTATCGTAGAAAATGACGCGTGGGCTCGGCTTGCGGTCAGGCAGCAGAATATTAAAAAAGCCGAGTCTGATATTATGAGATTGCTTCACGGAAAACTCGAACGACTTTTATCCAATATCGTTCTGCAGCCCGGAGGTGGAGACGCCTTCATAGACGGAAAGAAAGTTGGCAGGAATGAAGCGGAAACACTGAACAGCAGCGTTAGAAGAATGCTGTCGGGTTGGGATAAGAAGAGAAGCCCCAAATTATTGACGGAGTACAATAGATATCTCAAAAAGAGCAATTTGGAAATAGGGAAAGAAATAGAGATTCGAAATTATATTCTTTATATTTTACCGCTTCTTTCCGACAGCATCCGGGAGTATCTGGCAGAAAAGTACACCGTTTTATTTCAGGAATTCGGAAATGACCTTCGCTTTTATGGCACGCTGAAAACCGATAAAGGAGCAAGAGCCAAGTCAGCAGTTTATGAGGATAATAAAGACAGGCTTTACGCTATCGCCGAGCGGATCAACCGAATGATTAAGCATATCCGAGCCGGTGCAGGAGACAACGCACGAACGGCGATTGTGATCGATTCGATGAAAAACAAATATGAAAGCAACTATTTGCGTGACCGCTATTCTGCTTACTATCTGTTTGCCGTATCGAGAGATGAAACGATCCGGATCCGCCATCTGCTGCAGGATCAGAAAAAGGGACTCTCGCAGGATGAAATCGATATCATTGACCTGAATGAACGCCCGGAGGCCGCAGCAGGCCGTTTCATCAGCTTTGTGAATGCCTTGAAAGACGTCGGCGTGAAGGGCATAAAGCTTGCCTCCGGTGCTGGACAAGGTGATAATTTTAGCAAAGAATTTGAAAAGTATCTTGCTGCGTTGTGCCAGCGCTCCAGCAATACATTTTATTATACATATTGCATACCATTTCGGTCGAATCCTATGGATGCGAAGCAAAAAATGCTGGAGGATCTTCAGAAGGATCATGTGGCCGCCGCAATCCGCAGCATCGTTTTTGAATCGGGGGAACAGGTTTCTTCGAGATTTCGGGAGCAGGGTATTTCTCCCGCACTCTGCAATTACTACCTGAGCGTATTGGCAGATCCGCTGCGCGCATTTCTGTATAAAACGAAGCTATATCCCTTTTTCCTTCAGGATGTGGAATACTGCATCCAGAATGCGGATGTCTTTCTTACGAACAATGAAGACGATTCCGGCCCCAAGCGTCGGCTAAAACTGAACGTTATCCGCTATATTTCGCTGATGATGCATCCGGGGCTGGTTCCGCCGACGCCTGTTGAGCGCTGTATGCAGCTCGCATACACAGCAAAGGTCAACTCCGGCTGCAGTTCAAGACAGACCGGTGCCGTTGTCACGGATAGTGAATACAATATCATTTCCCTCGGCTGGAATGATGTGCCGTACGGTCAAACCCCATGTGTCTATCGCAGCTTTGCGGCTTTGCAGAAGCAGGGGGATCTGGGTGCGTTCAGCGATTATGAGTGGCAAAGCGATTCCCCGTTCTATATCAAGCTGCGGCAATACTGTTTTCCGGATCCAGATATTCTTCATGGCTTGCCGTCCAGCTTCTGCTTTAAGACGCTGAATGAAAAAGTGACCGGGGAAAAGAACCCCATGAGCGCACGCGCAATGCACGGTGAGGAAAAAGCGCTCCTGCAGGGGCGAACCCCGAAGATCAAAGGCGGCTGCCTGTTTACTACGTCGAGCCCATGTGAAATGTGTGCGAAAAATGCGAAGGAGCACCAGATCAGCAAAATCTATTATATCGAACCGTATCCGGGCATATCGCAGCGGCATGTATGCAACTCGGGAGATCCAAACAACCGTGCACAGTACATCCTGTTTGAGGGCGCGATTGGAAGGGCTTATACGCAGCTTTATACGCCGATCCTGCCGTACAAAGATGAGTTGAGCCTGCGCGGCTTTCCCTGCAGATGTGATACGCTTTCAAAGCCCGATGCAAGAACAGGCAGAAAAGGAAAGAACAGAAACAGACGAAAGAAAGGGATTATATAATGAAACCGCTTTGGGAAAATGTCAATGATGTTTCAAGGCTCCTCCGTACAATCGACAAGCCTGTGCCGTGCGGAGCACTCGCAGACACCGATATCTGGGATGCAATTTATCGCGGTGAAATCTATATTTCGCCTTTCCACTCAGAAAATCTGACGGCAGCAGACTATAATTTGCAGGTCTCCGATATCATTATCTCCACCAGATCCGGACTGCCGCTAAAAATATACACCAGCGGGCAGTATCGGTATGTGGACGTTCCGGCAAATGATACGGTGCTTATCACAACCGTGGAAAGCATATTTGTGGGGCCGCAGATTATGGGAACCTTCCACTCACGGGTTTCCATCGTGTCACAAGGCTTTGGGCATATCTCTACGACACTCGACCCTACGTGGTGCGGCCCGCTTCTTATTGCGGTCAATAACCCATCAAACAGGAAAAAACGATTTGTGATCTCTGATTCAAGCGGAACGCACTCCTTTGCCACGCTTGTGTTTTACCGTCTCATCCATCCAGCAGAAGCGATAAACAGCAAACCGCCAATCCGTACCGACGTTCTCGGTACATATCTGCAAGAACCCAAGGGGCTTAAAAAATTTCTGATTGGGAGAGCCTACTCACAGTACGAGCGGCTCGTTGATAAGCTGAAGTGTGCTGGAACATATAATGATGGCGGACTCAAAGACCCGCGGACAAACATCGAGCAGATTGTGCAGCTTTTAATTGAAATAAGAGCCCAATATAAAGCAGCGGGCTGCCTGACAAACATCAGAGAATTGTCGCGGCTTGACGCTATTCTTGTTCAGCAGAAAACCGCTGCGGATATTCCGCCGCTTTGCCTGGATATGCTGAAGATATTGCAGGCTGCCCTTGCTCAAAGAAAAGAGCTCTCAAGAAAATCTGACCGCTTTGGGCAAGAAATTGTGTGCTACATCGATATCTGCCTTATGCAGCTGCGCAGAGAACAGCAGGCATATCATTGGACACAGAGCTATATGGAATGCAGCGCGATTGCGCAGAAGGAAGCCTTCTCCAACAACTGGATGCGCTTCATTATGGGCCTCCAGCCGAGACGAGTCCTAAAGTATCTTCTCTGGGTCGTTGCGATAGCCGTTGCGCTTATTCTTCTGGTTTTCCGTAAAGAGCGTCTTTTGGTTCTCATTCAGAGTCACTATAAAGACCCCGATATGGCTAAGGCGACAGTGGAATCAATCTGGACTGTGGCATGGGGCGTATTGAGCGCTACAATTATCTTGATTGTAAACGATTTGTTCAAAGGAGATCAAAAGTAATTGTTTATCGTAAAAATTAAGAAACTGACGGAGGATTGTACCATCCCCCAAAAAGCACATATTGATGATGCGGCGTTTGATATTTATGCCGCCGAAAACATCATCGTAGAACCGCAGAAACCGACGCCGGTTTCTACCGGATTTTGCATGGAACTTCCGCCGCAGACAGAAGCGCAGATCCGCCCCAGAAGCGGACTTGCTTTGAAGCACAGCATTACCGTGCTAAACACTCCTGGTACCGTTGATGCGGGCTATCGCGGCGAAGTGAAGGTACTTTTGATGAACCTCGGAAAAGAAGCATTTAAGGTTACAAGAGGAATGCGAATTGCACAAATGGTGATTGCACCGGTTTATCCCGCTAAGCTTGTGGAAGCCGACGAGCTTTCTGAGAGCGATAGGGGTAGCAATGGATTTGGATCATCCGGAGTATATAAAACTACGCCTTGAAGATGCTGATTCTAAGCCTTGCTTTCGTAAGCCTTATCCGAAGCCCGTAAACAACACAAAGCGTAATGCAACACCAGATGCCTTCTGTGTCCGTTTTTGTTTGGGGCGGGCACAGAAGGCGTTGAATTGCAAAAGTGGACAATAATTATTGATCTTTTGTTCGGATAGAGTATGTTTTAGTCGAAAAAGGGTGAAAAAAACATAAAGCAACTTGCAGTTGCCTCAATGTAAAACGTGTGTGGTTTACATCTGAGAGGTTTAAAAATATAATCGGGAGCGTAAAGAGTGACACTTAGAGATAAATTGATTGTATTGCGAGACAAAGCGGGAGTTTCGCAAATGGCACTGGCAAACCGGCTTGGCGTATCTAGACAAGCGGTTTCCCGCTGGGAAAGTGGCGATACAACCCCTTCCATAGACAAGTTGAAAGCGCTGGCGAAGCTCTACGACGTATCGTTAGATTGGCTGTGTAGCGATGCAAATGATACTGCAAATGAACAGCAACGAGAAGTCATAAGAGCAGAAATTTGCGAAGTGGATACAGGCAAAAAAGAGGAAAGTGCTAATAATACGAACAGATTTGCACCGTTGATAATTGGCATAATCATAGTCGTACTTATGCTAATTGCGCTCTGCTTTTTAGCAGGCAAAAAGCAGAACGGTATACCTGATACATGGGCTAGAGATATGGAGCAAGACGAAAGCTATTCCTCGGAAGATGGTGGCTTTGATTTTGATTGGTAAAGGAGGATTTGATGAAAACGAAAAGATTTATGTGCGCTTTGCTTGCAATCATTTTATTTACTAGTAGTATTGGAATGACTGTAAATGCAGCAGTGTACGCAACAGGGAGATTTACAGTAACGGTGCAGTCTGGAAAAGAAGAACGAGCAAAGACAAGCTTTCCGTTGGATGTTGGTGAAATTGTGACTATTAATGCAACGTACACGCCGCTTGATGCAGCTGTTGAGTTTGGCTTAGTTGATGAGCAAGGAACGTTCTACCATAGCTCCGGGGAAAATGGCGTTTTTAGTAAGTCTATAGGAATTAATGTACGAGGAAACTATTCATTTGCGATAAGAAATAATTCGGACTACGCAGTAGAAGTTAGCGGATACGTTAATTATTGAAGCTAAATGTTGGAGAATCTTTATTTGGAGTGGCCACTCTGAAAAGATAAAAAAACAAAAACAAGAAAAGGAGACTAAAAACTATGAAGAAAATGATCGCGTTGCTCTTAGCGGTATGCGTCATGTGCAGTATGTTGATCGTGACGGTGTCCGCTGCAGAACCGAAGTCGATGATGCGGGTCGAAACAGTTACTACAAAAGCGGCAAATGTTCGCAAATATCCTAACACAAATGCGCTCATCTACGGGAACTTGATGCGTGGTGAAACATGGAATACGACATCTCCAACAACAAATTCGTGGTTCTATGGAACCGCCGGACTTGAAACTGCATTTTATGAGGAGTATGGCGATATGGCTGCTTATGTGGCAAGCAGCAATTTTGAATAACACGAATCTAGGAGTTATCCGAAAGAGGTAATGTGGTTCCCTGCGACATTTGCCGCAGGGAACCATAGCATAATCATGGATATTATATGGGTGCTGAAATGAAAAATAAAAGAAGATTTTTACTGATAGTAAGTGTTGCTTTTGCTGTTTGCACAATCTTCTCTGGATGTACAAAGAAGAATAACAGCGGGCAGGAGCATGAAACAGCGGAAAGGGAGCAGTTGGAGAAGCAAGAAGCTACAAATGAAATGCAGATACAGGAAAAGCAGGGCGAAAAGGTTAGGTTAGTCGTGGGCGGTATTGGTCTAAACGAGAGTTCGATTACAAGTGTTATAAATGAATTTAATGCGGCCAATGAAAAATATCAAATCATAGCAGAAGACTACACAGATGGTGCTGCCTCTTTTGATCAGGCTCTTACAGTTATGCAAACGAAGGTAATGACGGGGAAAGGACCCGATATTATCAGCTTTGAAGGCATATCTCCTCTTAAATGGATTGGAGCGGAAATGCTGTACGATATGGATGGGTTGGTCGCTGAAGATCCAGATATAGATGAAAAAGATATTCTGATTTGGAAAGCCCTACACGAGTACAACGGACTATTCCTTATATCCCCTACATTTTGGACGGAAACGCTTGCGTGTTCACCCGAAACAATGCAGAAGTATGAGGGATGGACTATAGATGACTATTTGAAAATAGAAAATAATTTGGATTCAAACCAAAGTATGATTTACTACATGAATCCAGAAAACTTTCTTATAAGTATCGGTGGGCGGTATTTACAAAAGGCGTTGGATCTTGTGAACGCTTCCTGCGATTTTGATAATGAGGAATTCATCTCTATTCTGGAGAGCGCAGTACAAGCGGGGAGTTACGAAGCAACTTACGATCCAAATGAAACAGGGCAGCAAAAGGTGATACGAGGAAAACTTGTTTGCTTTTTTTCTGGACTAATGACAGGACAAGATGTAGCGTTTGATCGAGAAGAATGCGGTCAAACGTTATCATATATCGGATGGCCAACAGTTGATGGAAGCAATGGGACGGATATAAGGTTAATACAAGCAGTTGGAATCAACAAGGTATCAAAAAATATAGAAGGCTGTTGGGAATTCGTGAAATTCCTGCTTAAGAATCCAATTTTGGAAAATAACACATCTGGAATGCCAACATATGCACCATTGGTAGCACGAACTCTTAAGATGCTAAATTCTGGTGGACAGAAATTAAAGACAACTGAAGAAGACATGAAGATAGTGATGAATCTAGCCAGCGAAAGTGAAAGCCTGACGTACTATGATGAAGAGGTAATGAACATTATTCTGGATGAATCTTCTGCGTTTATTCAAGGGAATGTAAGCGCACACGAAACGGCAAAGCGCATTCAATCAAGGGTTAGTTTGTATATGAAAGAGCAGTATGAATAGGAGCTTTTAGAATTTTTAAGGATAGCTGTGTTTTACAAGAACGGCTATCCTTACATCCTGAAAGGAAGCAGGGCCTTCATGGAAACGTTAAGATAACGACAATGTGCAAAATACCTGTCTGATAGCGCTGTTCCCGATAATCCACGACCGAGCAAGAATGGTAAAAAACTCAGCATAACTACTACGCGAGCGTATCAGTAAGCGTCGAGGCAGGAAACGAGCGATTATAGCCATTGTCAGAATGATTCTGACGGCAATTTGTTCGGCGCTCCGCACGGACGAAGTGTGGAGGGCTGTTGATCTTTTCAAAATTGTCACGCTCAAACATTTGAAAGAAAAGCAACTTGACAAAGCAATTGAACAGGATACACGCTTCCTAAAAACAGGGCTTGTTCGTTGCTTAACTCCGACGGAATACGCGTCCACCTTGCAAAATATGCCGTTTGCAGGGACACTTTTACGCGTCCGTTTCGGCCTGCACTGAACCGGCACTCATAGTCACACTACTTCCCTTCATACCTATCATATTCTAAAAACGGTTGTGAGCATTTTCAAAATATAAGACATGTACTTTGAAATATCATAATGCACGAAAGATCTTTTTAAAAAACTTTGTTGCATTTTTATGGATTGCGTGTCTATATGTAAAGATACAATTTTATTTGGTAAAAATATCAGGAGATACTTTGCCGCTAGACATAATGAATAACAATAAGTGGTCTGCATTTGGATGATATATGCAGCAATGCTATATCATGATTGGTTGTATATTTTAGCGAAAGAGCAGTTTATACCCTTATGTCATTCAAGCAACACCGATGAGTTGCGTGAATGCCTTGGTAAATATCATTCTGCACGTAGCAGCAGTGATGATTCGGGCAAGCTGTTCAAGAGTAACATTTCGATTGTGCATAGGTTGCAGGCACAGCCGTTCCTCGAAGAACTTTATGCCCCAGATAACATATCCTGTTGTCTGGGGGTAACACCCGACTATTCATTGCCGCGACGAACAAAGCAGAAAATAGTTGTAATACAAAGAGATTTTTGCATCTCGTATGTGAACAATCTTAGCTCTCAAATATCATACGCAACACGGCAGTTTGAAAAAACGCACCATGCTATATTCGGAACTGACCCCCAAAGCCCTAAAAATGCATACCATATTGAGGTAACAACATGGCGAGTGCAAGAGAATATCGAAATTTAAAAGAGTACCGGGATAAGGAATTGAAGTGGTTCTTGCTTGCGAATATAATTCTAATGCTTATAGGGTCAGGAGTTCTTGATTTTGGCAAGTTAGACAGCATATCGATTTCAGATATAAGCTCCTTGCTTGGTATAACGGCCGTCTCATCGGCAATATACATATATACGTTCATTCTTGATTCTATTCTTCCCTCGCGAGTGAAAGTTTTCCTTGTTTTTTTATGGAAACGTCAACCAAGTTGTACGATTTTCACAGACATGGAGCAAAAGTTCGAGGATGATCGGTTCAAATTGGAGGATGCAAAAAAGAAATATCATCAAATTTATGAAAGAATAAAATCCGAACCTGATTCATTTGACCAGACACCGCTATGGTATGAGATATATAACAAGCATAGAAACAACACAATTATCTTTGGCTCAAATCGGGATTATTTACTGTTAAGAGACATGCATTCGCAGACGATTGTTACAATATTTGCTTACATCATTTTATGGTGGTTCTCAGGAGTATTATCCTTTTCATGGAAGTTTGTAATCTACTTGATTATTATGACTGCTTGTCTCAATATTGGTACGCGCGTTCAAGGCAAAAAAATGGTATACAATGTGTTATCTATTGATGTTAATGAATCTGTGCTGGAGGACAGAACGAAAAATGATAAACAAAATATATGATCCGCAATATGCGCCGGCGTGTTTTTTTTCGGAGCACGGTCTACCCACCCCAGATGAAAGTAATGCTACAAATCACTGAGAGGTGTAACCTCAGGTGTGCTCACTGTTTTGCCGAATCCAGAGAGTCTGGAAGAGAGATGCCCTTGGAGCATATTCAAAAAATAATTATTCCGCAGTTCAGCAAAAGACAGGTTGTGAAAGTGACCCTAACCGGTGGTGAACCGCTAACTCACCCGCAAATGAAAGAGATTGTGTCATCTCTGTTGGAAAATAATATTGGGGTGAGTATTTGCACAAATGGAACGCTGATTGACTTGGAATGGTCCCAGCGGCTGACTCAATATGATAATATACATTTTAATGTAAGTTTGGATGGCTTTCGTGTAAGTTCACACGGACGATTCCGCGGGATGACGGAGTCGGATTTTGCTCAACTTCTTCAAACAATCCGAGTTCTAGGAGAGCAAAAACTACTGAATGGTATTTTGACAACGCCCAATAATTATGCTTCAATAGGTGAGTACGTGGAGTTGTGTCAGTTTGCAAAGGAAGCCGGTGCTAAATATGTCCTGATGAATCCACTGTCGCCTTTTGGACGAGGGGTTCAAACTCAGCTATTGTCATATTCCGAAGAAGACATGTCAACTCTTAAAAGGCGAACTCTATCGATGATATCGGATGATTTTGAAATTGTTTATATCCGTTTCCCCAACGTTGACCGGCTACCAATTGGTAGATGTCCCTTGGGCGCGATTCCATATATCTTTTGTAATGGAGACATCGCCATTTGCCCATATATGGTCTTTGCTGCAGCTAACAGTCAACGTTATGATGCTTCCGAATTTGTCACTGGGAACATTTTTGATGGAGCAGATATCGCGACTTCAATCGAAAGTTGGATACAGAACAAATCAGCGGATATGTTCCGGGGCGACAATATGTGCGTAGGATGCAATAAAGGGTGCTATGCAATAAAAATTGCCAGAGGTCAGTCGCTTTCAGGTTGCGATGATGCGCTGTGCCCACAAAAGAAGGCGGTCTTAATGTATGAGTAAAAGCGCTTTTATAAGTGTAGAAGGTCCAAACGGAGTCGGAAAAAGTACTTTTATCAAAACATTAGCCTCAAAGCTTTCGGGGCATTTTCCGGTAGCCGTGACCCGGGAACCCTCAGAAACTCCGTTCGGAAAGTTTGTGAAAAGAAATGAAGGTACCTTGAAAGGAATAGCGTATGCCCGCCTCATATGGGCAGACAGATATTACCATATTCAGCAATTAGTTTTACCTGCTTTGTCTGAGGGAAAAGTCGTGATAAGTGATCGATACATAGAATCGAGCATAGTTCTTCAAGGCTTCGACGGTGTGTCTGCCGACCAAGTTTGGGAGTTGAACAAGGATGTTGTAATTCCTGATGTAAGTATTATTTTGCTGGCAGACGACAATCTGTTAGCTGAACGGTTGCAGCAAAGAGATGCACTCTCTGATTTTGAAAAAAGAATGACTCCGCGTCAAGAAATAGAAGGATACCGGGCGGCGGTAGATTTTTTGGAAGACAAAGGATTCCGGCATTTATTTTTTCAAAATAACACCGAGGATGATTTGGAAAAAAGCATAGGCAATGTATTTGACCTAATCATGTCAACGATAGGGTAGGTATATATGAAAACATTACGAGTCATGACATTAAATATCGGAAACCCCTCGCTCCAACGTGTAAGAAAGCAAATTGACTGGATTGAACACCGGGATGAGGATATCTTTGTCTTGACTGAGACGAAGGTTAGCGAGGGATGCTCTTTTCTGGAGGAGTACTTTGGCGAACAGGGACAGACCCTGTTTGACTACGGGAAAGAGGCACAGTTTAATGTTTTCTTTCCTAAGTCAAGTACGGGTGATCTGGGCGTTATGTTGCTAAGCCGTTTTCCTATCCTTAGAACTACTACATGCTTCTCTAAAAAAGATCCTTTCTTTTCGAGATTGCTGGATGTTACAATTGACTTTTATGGCCGTGAAGTAGGAATTATGGGTCTTTATGTGCCTTCGCGGAATGCCTCTGAGGAAAAAATAAGCAGAAAGAAAAATTTTGTTATTCAATATTTGCTACATCTAAAAGAATTGAGTGCGGCGAAGCATCCACCATATATTATTTGCGGTGATTTAAATATTTTGGAGCGGTCTCATATTCCGCATTATAACAATTTTTTGAAATGGGAATACGATTTCTATGATCGCTTCAAGCATTTTGGATATGCAGACGCATTTCGCATTTTACATCCAACTGCAAATGAATATAGTTGGGTTGGAAGGACAAATGATGGATACAGATATGACCACTGCTTTATTTCAAACGAGTTGGTTCCCCATTTGATAGACTGCTCATATGTTCATGAAACGCGTCAAATACAAATAACTGACCATTCTGCAATGATACTAGCTTTGGAATTATAAGGTTAAAACGACACATTTCACAACAAAATCTATATGAAATTCTCGACCTTCTAAAGCAATTGATGGGTCGAGAATTTCAATTTCATCGCCCACATCATGTCGTTTGCTTTACGTTTTCCATGACCAAAATCCGGATATCTTAGGTGCTTTTTCTCACCTTTGATCTTATTGTACACCGCAAAGTAAGCGTCAAACCTAAAAGTGCAGCATTCTCACAGTTCGAATTCTCGACGCCTAGGCAGAGGGGAAGCGAATCCCTTACGCTGTCCAAGCAAAATTTACGGCAGGCCCAAACGATGAGCCTGCCGTTCTGTTATTTCTCGTATTTCGTGAAATCCATCCACTCACTAAGCGGACGTTTGCTCTCGCCATAGCATTTGTCCAGATACAGGTTACGATGCGGATTATAGAGCCGGTATGCTTTCTGCACTTGTTCATAGAGCTCAGCGTCAATTTTCCGGCAGGCCCGTTCTAAAAACGTGCCTCCAGACGAAAGCTCAGCTTCTTCGCAATGGAGAACAAGCTCCTGAAAGAAATCTTCTTCCTCCAGAAGATACTTTCCTCTCTTGTACGGATACCGTGCAAGGACTGCATCGTATTTTCTTGGAAGCTGCTCTATTTCTTCTTTGTGCCGCGGGTAGTTTGCAAGAGCACGTCTGTAGGGTTTATCCAGCGTTCTCCTCTGCATATTTTGGAGCAGAACTTCTGAATTCCAACGGAGCATTCTCCGGCAGCAGCGCGGCAAGCACTTCCGACTTGGACAGTTCCGCCTGAGCTGCCATGAAAAAAACGTAAGAAAAGTGTTTGTGCAGAAGGTGGTTTTCTTTGGGTGCGTGTACTACAGGCGTTTTAATATCTTCCCGATTGCAGTGCCGACAGGCATAACTGTAATAAATACAGAAACATCGACAACACATTGTTTTTTTATAAAATTTTTTTGTAAATCTGTGCAATTCTCAGTAGTTAGACAGAATAATGAACAATCAAAATTAAACCTTACCGTCCCACGATCTTCCCGAAAATCTGCTTCTTCCCCTCGTCATACCGCTGGATCACGACCATGACAGTATCGCCGGTCTTAAAGTCCGAGTCCTCGTAATGGAACGAGTACCGGCACA
>PPYF01546172.1_pt1 | contig 14454 bp, 11 predicted proteins | sample 1559871 | NCBI WGS metagenome assembly PPYF01 (sample SAMN08240021, study PRJNA423297) | Human gut metagenome, whole genome shotgun sequencing project. | reverse complement strand
GGATGCTTCCCGGCTGGGTCGCTGTTCCGCTGACGGTCGTTGCGGCGGTGGGCATTATCAATGCCATCAACCTGATCGACGGTGTCAACGGGCTTTCGTCGGGTTACTGCATTACGGCCTGTACGATGTTCGGAACGCTGTTCTACCTGTCGGGCGATATGAAAATGACGATTTTGGCCGTCGTTTCTGTCGGCGCGCTGATTCCGTTTTTTCTGCACAATGTTTTCGGCAAGACCTCTAAAATGTTCATCGGCGACGGCGGAACGCTTGTCATGGGAGTCGTCATCACGGTCTTCGTCATCGAAACGCTGCGCAGCGGTTCGGCGTGCGGAGCTTATGTGGGTCCCGAGGTGGGACTGATTCCCTTTTCGCTGGCAGTCCTGTGCATTCCGGTTTTCGATACGCTGCGGGTCATGTTCTCGCGGATACTGCGGGGCACGTCGCCGTTCCGGCCCGACAAGACCCACCTGCACCACATGTTCATCTCGCTGGGGGCGTCGCATGCGGCCACGATGCTCGCGATCGTGCTGTTGAATACGTCGGTGGTGTTCTGCTGGTGGGCGCTGATGGAGGCGGGCGCTTCGCTTTCGGTGCAGCTTTATGCCGTCGTAGGGATGGGGCTCCTGGTCACGTTCGGGCTGTATCATTTCCTCGAATGGCACTTGCGGCACCGGACGCGCCTGCTGCGTTTCATGCGCCGTCTGGGTTATCGGATGCATCTGAGCCGTACCCCGACCTTCATCCGTATCCAGAAACTTGTGGACCGGCTTTGAGCCGGCGGCACGTTCAGTCACGAATTCATCAAACAGAAAGAATATAAAGAATTATCATGTGCGGAAGCCCAGATGAGCGACGAGGCGGTTGTGAAATATGCTTTGGAGGGTAAACAGAGCGGCAAGAGCGATCAGCAGATCGGCAAGGAGCTGCTTGCCCGGGGCGTGAGTGTGGACCAGTTGTCGCGTCTTCGGAACAGTTATTCGTCGTCGGGATCGACAGGCTCCGTTTCGGGTTCTGCCGTTTCGGATGTTTCTGTGGGTTCTCGTCTTCGCACCGTCAGCACTGAATCTCGGGATGGGGCCGGGCCGGCGTCTCGGATTTCCGATGCGCTCCAGTATCCGGATAGTTCAAAGCTCGAAAGCACTCCTGTGCGAACCTCTCCCCGGGTCCGTATTTTCGGTCACGACGTCTTCACGGGTCAGTCTCTAACGTTCGAGCCGAACTCGAACCTTGCGACCCCTGAAAACTATAAGCTGGGTCCGGGCGACGAGGTTATCATCGACATCTGGGGCGAGAACGAGGACCACATCCGGGGTACCATCTCCCCGGAGGGCAATATCATGGTCGATCAACTGGGTCCGGTCTACCTGAACGGGCTTACGATCAGCGCAGCCAACGACCGCCTTCGCGGTCTTTTCTCGCGGAAATATGCGGGCGTTTCGGGTGAGGCTCCCTCGTCGGATATCCGTGTTACGCTGGGTCAGCTGCGGACGATTCAGGTGAACATTCTGGGAGAGGTCGCAACCCCTGGCACATACCGCCTGTCGTCGTTCGCCACGGTCTTCCATGCGCTGTACAAAGCCGGTGGTATTACAGACATCGGTACCCTGCGCAATATCCGGGTGCTTCGCGGCGGTCGGGAGATCGCTTCCGTTGACGTTTACAAGTACCTTTTCGACGGGGATTCGAAAGACGACATCCGTCTGGAAGAGGGCGATATCGTGCTGGTTCCGCCGTACGATCTTCTGGTGGAGGTCACGGGGCGCATCAAACGCCCGATGCGCTACGAGCTGGAAGCCGGGGAGTCGCTTACGCAGCTGTTGTCTTATGCCGGGGGCTTCACGGGCGATGCCTACGGACGTGAGGTCCGCGTGGTGCGCACCGCGGGACGCGAGCACGAGTTGTTTAACGTGGACAGCGTCGGCTACGGGACTTTTGCGCTGATGGACGGGGATTCGGTTGCTGTCGGGCGGACGCTGGACCGCTATGCGAACCGTGTGGAGGTGCAGGGGGCAGTCTATCGTCCCGGCATGTACGAGCTTTGCGAGGGGCGCGGTACGGTCCGGGAGTTGGTCGGGAGCGCGGAGGGTCCTCGTGAGGATGCTTTCCTGGGTCGTGCGCAGCTGCTCCGGGAGAAGGAGGACCTTACCCCGGAGGTCGTGGCCGTGGACCTGGAGGGAGTTCTTTCGGGGCGTCTGGCCGATATTGCCTTACGGCGTAACGACATATTGATCGTGTCGAGTGTCCATGATCTGGAAGACCGCGGCGGTTTCACGATCGGCGGCGAGGTCGCCCGCCCGGGAGTGTACCCGTATGCGGAGCATACGACGCTCGAGGATCTTATCATGCAGGCCGGAGGTCTTCTGGACGGCGCCTCTACGGTTCGGGTGGAGGTCGCGCGCCGGTTGAAGGACGCGAAGAGTACGACACCGTCGAACGACGTGGGCAAGGTCTATACGTTCTCGCTGAAAGAGGGCCTTGTGGTGGATGGAGATGCGGGTTTCGAACTGGCGCCGTTCGACGTGGTGGAGGTTCGCCGGAGTCCGGGCTATCAGTCCCAGCAGCGGGTCCGGCTCGAAGGCGAGGTCGTCTTCTCGGGCGGTTACACGTTGATAAAGAAAAACGAGCGTCTGTCGGACCTCATCAAGCGTGCCGGAGGCATCACGGACGACGCCTATGTGCGCGGAGGCCGTCTGATCCGTCGTCTGAACGAGGAGGAGCGTGCCGTGCGCGACGCTGCGCTTCGTGCCGCACGTCAGAATCGCGGTGCGGACTCGGTATCGTTGGAAAAACTGCAGACGGACGATTACTATACGGTTGGTATCGAACTGGACAAGGCGTTGTCGAACCCCGGTTCGGACTACGACATGGTGCTGCGCGAGGGTGACCGCCTGATCGTTCCGGAGTATGTGAGCACGGTGAAGATCAACGGAGACGTGATGTACCCCAATACGACGGTCTATATGAAGGACAAGCGGGTGAAATATTACATCGCGCAGGCGGGCGGCTACGGGGCCCGGGCCAAGCGCAGCAAAGCCTATATCGTTTATCTGAACGGCCGGGTCGCACGCGTGAAGGGTAATGCGAAGGTCGAACCGGGCTGTGAGATCATCGTTCCGTCGAAACGCGAGCGCAAGGGCATTGGCATTTCTGAAATTCTGGGTCTCACGACCTCTGCGGCGTCTATCGGCACGATGGCGGCGTCGATCGCAAACATGACGAAATAAGATGGAACCGAACAACCTACAACAGCAGCCGATGGGTGCGGATCAGGAGATCGACCTGATCGAATTGGCTCAGAAACTCTGGCAGGGTCGCCGGATGATCGTCAAATGGTGTCTCGCGGGCGCGCTCGCGGGGCTTGTCATCGGGTTCAGCATCCCGAAGGAGTATACGGTTACGGTGAAGCTGGCCCCTGAGATCCAGGGCGGCAAGACGTCGCTGGGAGGTCTGAGTTCGCTGGCTTCGATGGCCGGCATCAATGTCGGAAGCATGAATTCGGCGGATGCGATGTCCCCGGAGTTGTATCCGGATATCGTGCAGTCGGTGCCGTTTATGACGGAGCTGTTCGATGTGGAGGTCGCCGACCAAAAGGGCCTGACGGCCATGCCCCTCCGGGCGTACGTTTCGGAAGAGCTGCGGAGCCCGTGGTGGAGCGCGGTTGTTGCGGCTCCGTTCAAGGCGCTGGAGTGGTTCATGGGGCTGTTCCGCGCGGAGGAACCGGCGAATGAAGGTCCCGTAGATCCGTTCCGGCTGACCAAAGAGGACAGCGAGGTGGTGAAATCGCTTCAGGAGCGTATTGCCGCGAGCGTGGATAAGAAGACGATGGTTGTGTCGCTGTCGGTGACGATGCAGGACCCGCTGATTGCTGCGACGCTGACGGATACGGTGATGCAGAATTTGCAGAACCACATCACGCAGTACCGTACGGAAAATGTCGTTGGCTTACAGCCTCTACAACCAGACGGCTCAGCAGTTGCAGCTGGCCAGGGCGAAGGTCCAGGAATCGACCCCGGTCTACGCCGTGGTACAGCCTGCGACGGTGCCGTTGAAACCCTCGAAACCCTCAATGATGTTGCTTTTGGTAACTTATGTATTCTTGACAGGTATCGCTGTTTCGGGGTGGATACTTTTTGGATGGGAGTTCATCGGTGCGTTCCGGAAAAAGGTGGATAAGCGAGAGAATGCATAACAATTGGAATCGGGATAATAGGTAGAGTATAAATGAATGATTCCCGTACGGCGAAAAGTTTGAAGAACAGTGCTGTTGCATTGGGATTCTACTTTGTGAACCTCATATTGCAGTTCTTCTCGCGGAAGATCTTCCTCGACTATCTTGGTACCGAGGTGCTCGGCTTGAACACCACGGCAACGAACCTGCTGCAGTTTTTGAATCTTGCGGAACTGGGAATAGGTACGGCTATCGCTTGTACGCTATATAAACCGTTGTTCGACCGGGATACGATCTCGATCAATGAGATCGTATCGTTACAGGGTTGGATGTACCGCAGGATTGCTTGGGTTGTGATTGCCGGATCCGCAGTAATGATGTGTTTCTTTCCGTGGATCTTTGCCAAGATGTTGCTTCCGCTGTGGTATGCCTATGCTTCGTTCGGAGCTTTACTAGTGAGTGCCCTGCTGAGCTATTTTGTCAATTACAAGCAGATTGTCCTGTCGGCAGACCAAAAGGAGTATAAGATTCAGTATAGTTACAAAGCATCGATGTTGGTAAAGCTACTCTGTCAGATTCTCGCCATCAAGTATTTCGATAACGGATATGTCTGGTGGCTGATTCTCGAAGTCGGTTTTGCCGTTGTGGCATCGGTGGCACTGAACATCGTGATTCGAAAGGCTTATCCTTACCTGCAGACTGTATTGTCGGATGGTAAGGTGTTGAGACGGAAATATCCCGATGTTATCACCAAGATTAAGCAGTTGTTTTTCCATAAGATCGGAGGTTTTGCTTTGATGCAGACCACTCCGATTGTCATTTACGCATATGCTTCGCTGACGCTCGTAGCGCTCTACGGAAACTATATGCTCATTATTATGGGCATAACCTCATTGATGGGAGCCGTATTTAACAGTATGAATGCGGGTATTGGCAATTTGGTGGCTGAAGGCAACAAAGAGCGGATTATGGCGGTGTTTGAGGAGTTGTTTAGCGTGCGGTTTCTGCTGAGTTGTATGGTGTGTTTCGGAGTCTATATACTTACGCCGACTTTCATTACACATTGGATTGGGCCGGAATATGTTTTGGACGATTTGATACTGGGGTTGATGGTCGCAATCCTATATGTCAACCTTACTCGGTCGACTGTTGAAGCCTATCTCAATGCCTACGGATTGTTCAGCGATATCTGGGCTCCGGTCGTGGAAGCGGCTATCAATATTGGTATGTCTGTTTTATTGGGCTATTTTTTCGGTCTTCACGGTATTCTCGTCGGTGTTTTATTGAGTCTTCTGATCGTCGTGTTCTGTTGGAAACCCTATTTTCTGTTCAGGCGAGGCCTGGAAGAGAGACTACGAAATTACGTGGGGATATATCTAAAGCATTTGATAATTATATCGGTGGTTTTGGCTCTCATGTATGTAATAAGCAGGGTGGTTTTATTCGATCAGGGGGACAGTATTAGCTCCTGGTTAATCTGTGGAATCTCGATACTTGGAACGTTTACTGTTCTACTTTATAGTTTACTCTATGTTACTGTGAAAGGCATGCGAGATTTTACGCATCGGTTTATCGCTTTTATTAAACGTTGAGTTTCTAAGGATTGATAATTGGAATCTTATTTGTTCCATATTTTCATTAAATTCCCGGACCTACTTAAACAGGTTGATGTTGAGTAATGGAGGAGAGCTTCCATTTTACTGCTGCCGGACTGGTATCCCTGTTCGTGTTGATTGTTTTTATATTGAAAGCAAGAGGCAATATATTCGTATTGCTTGGGGCCCCTCTATTTTATATATTAATTACATTTTATAATTTTTTCGGGTCCTATAACACGGTTGAGTTTACATTGAAGGACAATACGATTCTACTCGTATCATTCAGTACCTTTTTATTTTGTTACGGAGTTGGAAAACGACATAGCATTAATCGTCTTTCCGACAAGTTGCTTGCATTCTCTCAGAGACGAAATACTTCAGGGGAAAATTTAGCGACGAAAAAAGCCGTATGGGGTTTCTTTTTTCTCTGCGTTTTTTATGTTATAATAGACTTGGTGGTAAACTCCTTGATATACGGATCTTTCGAGCGGGCCTTATTGCGATTTTACAGCATGGATCTGGAGGATTTCTCCTATGCTACCTATCGGAATTATTTATCGGTCCTTTTTCAATTGATGGGAGCATTGGTTTTTGTATTTCGTTTCTTCGATACAATATATTATCGAAAAAGTCGATTGCTGTTGATTTGTGTCGTGTTGCTGATGTTGGTAGCTATTCCACGGGGATCGAGGGGGGCGGTAATGTGGCCGGGACTAATGCTTGTATTTGCTGATATTTTTGCCAAGCGATTTTATAATATAAGCATAAAGAGCAGTTTAAAGCAATACGCAATTTTGGGAAGCGGCATTGTGATATCATTTTTCTTTTTGACTGCAATCCGAAGTATCCAGTTCGGGTCATTTGATGATTTGGTAGAAGTGTCGAAATTTTTTTCCATAAAAGATGCAGCAGAAGGTTATGCTGAAAGAGAAGGAGAGCTAATGATTCATGATACTAAGGTAGTATTTGACAGATTCGGCAATGACGTAGAATTTCTTCCTATTACCTATACAGCATCTTCCATTCTCATATCCTGGATTCCCAGATCATTCTATCCTGAAAAACCCGTGTCTTTTGGGCTGATGATTCATGCGCTCAAGGAAAATAGTGATATTCCGAAAATTGCTACACGCCCGTATGAACTGTATTATCCTGGGAGTATAGACTGGGCATCGGGATTGGCTGGAGAAGGTTGGGCAAATGGAAGTTGGGCAGGAGTAATACTGTATGCGGCTGTTATGGGCTTGTTTGCTGGAATTTGCTCCAAATTGTTTTTTCTTTTAATTGTATCGTCGAATTACTTAAATGTAATTTTTGCCATGCAATTTTTCAATATGTCATGGTGCTTTATTCGGGGAAGTCTTCAGTCTCAGATTACTCCCGCTATCTATATGTTCCTGTTCTCTTTGGTCATTGTGAAAATTTTATTTAGAAAATGAAATTGTACATTGTTGTTGCCGTATGGAGAAATACGAAAGATAATCATGCCGGAATGTATTATCTCGCGCAGCAGATAAAGGAGCGCTCGGAGCTCAGCGTCAAGATTATCCCCACGCCTACACGGGGTTCCCGATTCTTATATTGGGCTTACCGGGCTTTCAATGTATTGATCGGTTGTTGGCTGCTGTTCACGGTGCGAAAAAACGATGTTGTTTTCCTGATGGAATACCTTCTTCGAGAGACGGAGCAATCGGACATTGCAAGAATGTTGAAAGGACGTTGCCGTGTTGAGGGGATAGCCCACCTTGTCCCGGAGCGTATCGATCGGGAGTATCCGGAAGATCAGATTCGAAGGAAAGCCGGTTATCTAAGTCGCCTCTATGTTCTGGGAACATCGTTGCGCACTTATTTCGTGCAGAAAGGAATTCCTGTGGAAAAAGTTATGGCAACGTACCATTATGTCGATACAGAATATTACACGCCATTGGCTGAAACAGGTGCCGAAGAAACTCCGCTTCGAGTGATTTGCATGGGCAACATGGAGCGTAATTACGACGATCTGATTAAAATAATCAGTGATTGTCCCGAGATGCAATTCATTGTATGTATGGGAAAAAATGACATCTCATCTCTTTTTGCGGGTTTGGGCAACGTGATATTACATGGATTTCTGGATGAGTGGCAGTTACTTCGGTTCATGCAACATTCGGATGTGTCGTTGAATGTGATGAAAGATACCGTCGGCAGTAATGTGATTACAACCTCTTTGGCATGCGGTCTTGCGGTGGTTGCATCAAATGTTGGATCTATCGGGGATTATATACAAGATCGGAAGAATGGAATTCTGTTCAACTGTAATACCGAGGCCGTAAAGGCATTGAGGAATTTGGCCCGGAAACGTACTGAATTATTTAGAATGCAGACCGAAGCCCGACGAAGGGCTGAGGAACTCGGTATTGATGGGTTCATTCGTTGGTTTGAAAATCAAATGCTGCCAAAGCGAAAGACGGATTGATTCATGTCAAATCAATCTTTCCCGGAAATATTGAAAATAGGAATTGGCTATATAACACAGTGATATGATTAAATTTTCCATTGTCGTTCCGGCATACAAAGTAGAAAAATATCTTTCGAAATGTATCGAGAGCATAACGTCTCAGACATACAGGAATTTGGAAATTATATTGGTGAATGATGGATCTCCGGACGGTTGTTTGGCTATTATGCTGCAATATGCCGAACGGGATGACCGAGTCATTGTCGTTTCACAGGAGAATGGGGGATTGTCGGCGGCAAGGAATGCGGGGCTAAAGATAGCGACGGGGGACTATGTGGCTTTCATAGATAGTGATGACTGGATAGAGCCTATTATGTTCGCTGAATTGAATGATCATATCATTGGTCAGCAATTGCCCGATTTTACTTGTTTCCGCTTACAGTATGATTTGATAGCTTCCGCGAAGAGTATGGTGTACGGAGAGCCTTATGCTATGGAGAAGTTGGAAGGCACGGAGTCTATCTTGAAAGATACGCTTCAACTCAGGAATATTCCTACTCCGGCGTGGTCTAAAGTCTATAACAGGAAGTTTCTGTTGGATCATAATTTGACGTTTAAACCAGGTATTGTCAATGAAGATACGCTATTCTCGGTGCAGGTCGCGTGTCATGCCGATAAGGTTACATTGGTGAACAGGGTATTCTATCATACCGTTGAAAGGCCAGGAAGCATATCGAGGTCTGCCCAGGATCGCCTTTTCCGTGATATGGCAATTGCTTTGGATACAGCCAAGGAGTACATGGTATCGCAGGGGTTGTTTAGCGATCCTGGACTGGTAACCGCTTATTATTCCCGTTATGTGAGGTCTATGCTTTATAACATCCTTCAGGCTGCCCAGCGATTGTCGTTTGGAAATTTCCAAGTTGTTCATGCAATATGCATGAACGAAACCGAATACAAGAAATATGGCAGTCGGCGGCTGGAACTTCCGTCGGCACATCGAATTCTGCATCAACTGAGTTTATATCCGACCCTTTTCTACTTGGTTTTCAAAATTATGTATCTGTTCGGATTCCGCATGCATTGACGAATCCGATAGGATGTTTTAATTTAAATATCATGCAATACGATTATCTTATTGTCGGTGCCGGGTTGTCCGGCGCCGTAATGGCTCACGAACTCTTGAAAGCGGGATACAAATGCCTCGTTATCGACAAACGCCCGCATATCGGCGGTAATATATATACGGAGGAGATAGCCGGGATCAATGTGCACAAATACGGGGCGCATATTTTCCACACGTCGGATCGCCGGATCTGGGACTATGTTAACACCTTTGCGGAGTTCAATCGTTATACGAACAGCCCAGTGGCCAATTACGGTGGGCAGCTGTTTAATCTTCCCTTTAACATGAATACGTTTTACGGGATGTGGAAGGTGAAGACCCCGGCGGAGGCCGAAAAGAAGCTTGCGGAGCAACGGGTCGATATGATGGAAGCAATGCAGCGGGCCGGGATTACCGCTCCCCGTAATCTGGAAGAGCAGGCATTGATGTTGATCGGCCGCGATATTTACGAAAAACTTATCAAAGGCTATACCGAGAAACAGTGGGGACGTCCTTGTTCCGAGTTGCCTCCGTTTATTATCCGTCGCCTTCCCGTACGCATGACGTTCGACAATAACTATTTCGACGACCTTTACCAAGGAATCCCCGTGGGCGGATATACGCGTTTGGTGAGCAAAATGCTTGATGGGGTGGAAGTCCGGTTGGATACGGACTATTTTGGTAATAGATCCTATTTTGATTCGCTCGCGGAAAAGACGATTTATACGGGAGAACTCGATCGTTTTTTCGATTATCGGTTTGGGCATCTGCAATACCGGACGATCCGCTTCGAAACGGAATTGTTGCGCGGAGTGAGTAACTTTCAGGGTAATGCTGTCGTGAATTATACGGACGCCGATACTCCCTTCACGCGTATTATCGAGCATAAGCATTTCGAATTTGGTACACAGCCTGATACGGTGATATCGCGCGAATATTCTCAGGAGTGGCAGCTGGGTGATGAGCCCTATTATCCGATTAACGATGATCGTAATAACCAGCTCTGTGTGTCGTACAAACGGTTGGCAGAAATGCGGCAGGATGTTGTTTTCTGCGGAAGACTAGCTGAATATCGGTATTACGACATGCATCAGGTGATAGCGTGCGCACTCGATAAGGTCGCTTGTCTCATACAGTGCCAATCCCATGAAAAATAGAAATCGGCAGATGGCCGTATTGACGGTATTTGCTATGGCTCTTGTCGTTTTGGGACATTGCGATATAACTCCCGATTATAAGGAATTATGGCATTTCAAATGGATTTACAGTTTTCATATGCCGTTGTTCTTTTTCATCTCCGGATTCTTATTCTGTCTGACCAATCCGGCTGAAAGATTGCGCATTACCTCTTACAGGGCTTTCCTTAAAAAGAAGACCGTTCGGCTGCTTGTCCCGTTTTTATTTATCAATACCGTTATTTTTTTGGTTAAAGCCGTTCTGATTAAAGACCCGTCGATAATGCAGCATCCCACCTCGCTGACCTGGGATTCGTTCATCTATTATACTTTATTCGCTCCGATCGGCTTCATGTGGTTCTTGCCGGCATTGTTCGTGATTTTCGCACTGGTTTTTCCTTTTTGGAAGTTCTTGAGGTGTAAATTTGAGAGGGGGGGGGTATTTTTGTTGCCGATCTTTCTGTTGCTCATTGTAACAGGCCGGATTTTCACATCCGTAACGTTTTTACAAATCGGATCAGCCATCCATTATATGCCCTACTTTATTGCCGGGATGGCGTACTGCTGCTATAAGCCGGTGGTGGACGGTTGTTTGACTAAATGGCGGAAGGTGCTGATTCCCGTTTTCTTCGTCTTGTCCGTCAGCCTTCTGACGCAAGGAATGGTTGCCGCTTTTTGTGGTATTATTTTTAGCCTTTGTTGGACCCTTGCCGTGGCCGACGGAATCAGTGATTGGATCATGAAGCTTTCCGGTTATTGCTATTCAGTATTTCTTCTTTCGTATTTTCCGCAAATGTTCATTCGGGGACCTGTTGCCTATGGGTTCCCGGACATCAACCAATACGTGTTCTCTTCTTTTTCGTTTATGCTTGGCTTGAGTATTCCACTATGTATCTGCCTGCTTTACGACCGACTAAAAAGCCGATATGCTTTTCTTCGATATTCCGGTATCCTCATAGGACTATAACTCATTAAATAATTGTAATATGAAAAAAGAATTGGTGTCTATAATCACACCGATGTATAAGGGAGCTGCATTTATCGGGGACACGGTTTGTGGCGTTTTAAACCAGACTTATTCCGATTGGGAGATGATCATTGTCGATGATTGTTCACCTGACAATGGGGCGGGAGTCATCGAGGCAAAAAAATGGGCCAATGGTGATGAGCGGATCAAAATAATCGAGAGCAAACAGAATCGGGGTTCCTCCGGAGCTCGGAATATAGCTCTTGGAGAGGCCCGGGGGCGCTATATTGCTTTTCTGGACTCCGACGATATCTGGCATCCGGATTTTTTGAAGGAACAACTATCTTTTATGAAAGAAAAAGATGCAGTGCTGGTATTTTCATCCTACCGACGGATTGATGAAAATACGAAAGAAGAGATATTACGACCTTTCATTGTTCCCGAAAAAGCTACTTATCGTTCGTTGCTTAAAACATGCCCTATTTTTCCATCGACGGCTGTATATGACACGGAGAAAACCCCTAAGATTTTCTTCAACGAACAGTTGGGTAGCATGCGTGATGATTATGTATATTGGCTTACAATGCTGAAAACGATTGATTGTGGTTGGGGTAATAAAAATATATTGGTAGATTACCGTATGCGTAAATCTTCTGTTACCGGTAATAAAATGAATGTTATCCGACCTCAGTGGAATGTTCTTTACAGAGTTGAAAAGGTGGGGCTGTTGCCGAGTATTTATTATTTCATTTGTTGGGCTTGCATCTCCTATTTGAAATATCGTAAATAGAGTTACGTTCAATAGGAACTTGCAAGATGTAATCTTTTGATAATCTAAGTTTCATAGAGCTGGTAGCAAGGTCCGCCGTTCAGGTGGGCTTTTTTTATCCAGCAATGCTATTTTTCAACCATCCTTATCATGCTGTATACAGAATATGAACTGAGCCTCTCTTAGTTTGTTGTATTCCTGAGAATGTAGAGTTTGTTTTGGCTGGAAAAAACGGTTAAATTGCTCCTAAAAAACGGAGGAAGTTGACTCCCTAAAGTTGTTGAGCAAAACTGGTAAAAAGTTGTTGTCCGGAATAGGGTCTAAAAAGATATGATTTTACCCGGGTTAAACAACATTTTCAGTATGTCTTTGGTTGCGTTTTTATGCGAGTACTTTCCTTTATTCTCGCCCATAAAACGGTCGGGATTGTGTCGACCGACACTGCAAAGATAACTCTTCGTTCAACCTAAGGATCGCTACGAACATCTCTACCTCGCGGGGCTGTTCGCCCAAAGGGTAGATTCACAACTTGGAGCCGGTATAGTCGATATGCTCCATACGCATAGAAGGGTTGCTCACACGCTCATAACGACGAAGGGCAACACGGAACTGAGTCAGACTGTAGCCGTCTGAATGGGTGGCACGATAGCGCTCCCATTGCTTGTGGCTGGTCATCCCTTTACGGCTCATCTCTTTGCTTGTAGACGGCAGAAAAGCTTCTAAGGCCTCAAGGCGGAGATTAAAGGACTCCGGAACCTCGTCGATGCAAAACAGGACATATAGCTCTGCATCGTTCTTGGCCAGGAACGCTTCATAGATAAGGTTTAGGGAGTTTCACTTGTTTACATACTTTTTGACTGAGTTACACGATGTGCGAGACAGCTCGGCAATCGCGCGTAAACCGACGCGTTCGGTATATAAACGGATAATCGTTCTTAGTTTGTCCATCGGTAAAGATTTATTAGGCATAATCTTCAGATTTTTGTTGCTTGTAAGATTTAAGCTAACAAAATCCGAATCCCTAAAAACCTTCCGAATACAATTTTTATATCCAAACCCAAGGATGGGGCAGTTTGCTCCGTTTTGGGTGGGGCAATTTCGACCGTTTTAAACGGGTCACTTTGAACTGTCCTTGCCGGGGCAGTTGGACCGTGTTTTCCATTTTTTGATAATTTGCTAAAATTGTAAATTTTTCGTATCTTGCAGTAGGTTATTGAAATGCGGTATTTGAGTGCAACAGACTGAAAACAAACCGTTGCCTTTTCGTTACCTACTATCTTATACAAAAATGTAACGATCCGATAATTCGGATCGTTACATTTTTTATTCCCGCTCCCCGAAGGGGAGCGGCTTTTTCGTACCTTGCTTTCCGAATTAGTAATTCGCAATGTTTCCGTATTTGCAACCGGCCCAGCGGATTTTGCCGTCGACTTGGAAGGTGGCTACCACGCGTTGCTCTTCGAATGTGGCGAGGTTGGTCGTCGGGCTCAGATGTTCACCCAGCGTGGTGTACACCATTGCCGTTCCGTCGGCCAATGCGAAGATCAGGTAGCAGCTGCGCCGTGTGTAGGTCTCATGGTCGATGGATACGACCTCGCTGTCGAATGTGTGGAATTCGGCCGGGGCATTCTTCGACGTACGGGGTTTTCCCAATACTTTGCGTGCATCCGATGCGGAGGTGTAGTAGATATATCCTTCGGGCGGCATGAAGGAAGCTCCCTGGCCGTCGGTGCGGATCACACAGATCTTGCTGTCGGGACCGAATTCGGGCAGTTGGCGGTACACCTCTTCGTAGACTTCGGTGACGGCAGTCACGGCTGAAGTCGCTGTCGCATAGGTGACCCTTACTTCGCGGGTATAGTATTGGCCGTCGGATTTCTTGCGGAACAGCATGACGATACTCGACCCTTTGTCGGTTCCCGAAGCCATCGAATTCGAATTCCGGACGTACCAACCGTCGATAAGCTCGTAATCGGTAATATTGCTCAGGTTGCTGTTATCCGGAAATTCGCTGATAACACCTGTTCTGGTCGGGGTATATTTCTCCTCCGTCCTGTAATCGAAGTTGACTAGCAGGAGGCGTCCCGACCCTTCCGATTCGTCGTAGATCAGGCCGTACTGTTCGGCATACCTCGGGCCGATTAATTTTACACCTTTGATCTGTTTGCCTTTGTATTGCATCGGCAGGTCCATGAAGCGTCCCGTATAGTAAATGCGTGTACCCCGGCGTTGGAA
>PPYF01017312.1_pt1 | contig 14460 bp, 10 predicted proteins | sample 1559871 | NCBI WGS metagenome assembly PPYF01 (sample SAMN08240021, study PRJNA423297) | Human gut metagenome, whole genome shotgun sequencing project. | reverse complement strand
TGGGCTTTAGCCAATATGGCTTGCCTGGCGTAAAGATGAATGTAACCCTTGCCATGATGCTTGCCTTTGGTATTGCCTTATTGGCAGAACTCATTCGTCATCGTAATTTAAGGATCGTCCTTAAAAGTACAACTGTATTTTTTGAAGGTATGGGGAATCAGTTTTCTTATGCGGTAACCCTCATTATAGGTGGACAAGTCTTTGCACAAGGCTTAGTGAGTTTAGGACTTATTGATTCGTTAGTTAGTGCACTTCAAACTTTATCTCTAAATTCAGAGGGACTTACCTCTGTTATGGGGGGAGGTATGCTAGGCCTTAGCATGGTAACTGGCAGTAATGTAGCACCTTTATTTACATTAATGTAGCACCTTTATTTACATTAGTGCCACTCGTGCCTAATATTGTATCTAATCTCGGACTAGATCCAATTACGACCATGTTAGGCATGCAAAATGGGGCTAGTCTAGGTTTGTTCTTGAGCCCTATCAGCCCTGTTATGGTCGGTGTAGCTGGGGTAGCGCATATTAAGTCGGTAGATTTACTTAAACGAACCTCTGTGCCTGTGCTTGTAGCGCTTATTACGAGTTGTTTGGGGATATGGATATTATACTAATATTAATTGATAATATAATAACGAATACTGTAGCGTAAAAATAAGAACCCCCGTTATCAAAATAGATAATGGGGGTATTATAATACTAATTTTTTACCATGTTAAGGACTATCTGTTTTTATATGCAGTTTTAATTATATAAGATATAGAACTTCCTTAAATAATTTGTGCTATAATATACATAAATATTAATCCTCTGAAATTAAACCTCCGCCGTTGCGATAGTGGCGCGATTTATAGATGTTATTTTAGTATGCTAAAGTACCTTTTGAGCTCAATTTATGATCTCCGCCGTTAATGGTGATTTATGGCTAGATAACATCTACTGTTTCAGATACAGGGTTAAATTAAATAATCCCCTGATGGGGACGGAAACCATTATATTGTTTTTTCGTTCGTTATCAATAGTATTATACATTTGTTAAATTAAATAATCCCCTGATGGGGACGGAAACCAGCTAACATATTTTCTAGGCGTTCTGCACGTTTTTCTGCTTCGTTAAATTAAATAATCCCCTGATGGGGACGGAAACGCCAAAACGGCAGACATTATTATCTTGGATAACGAGTTATCAAAGTTAAATTAAATAATCCCCTGATGGGGACGGAAACCTGATGCAACATATATATTTACAGTTGGTTCATGGAATAGATACCGGTTAAATTAAATAATCCCCTGATGGGGACGGAAACAATCAAGTTTTTCCTTTTTCTTTCCTCTTTTTGCTATTTTAGAGTTAAATTAAATAATCCCCTGATGGGGACGGAAACTAATAGTTTTCATAATAAATTATCCTTTCATACTATCTATACGTTAAATTAAATAATCCCCTGATGGGGACGGAAACTCATTTTCGATATCAGAACGTTCATCATCGAGTCGGTCCCACGTTAAATTAAATAATCCCCTGATGGGGACGGAAACCTTTTCACTATTTGTTTTAGCCTTTACAGCTTTTTCTTTTTCTTGTTAAATTAAATAATCCCCTGATGGGGACGGAAACCCAAAGGCAATACAAAGTTGGAACCCTTGCTAGAACGTACTACATGTTAAATTAAATAATCCCCTGATGGGGACGGAAACCCAATAATAATCACTATTTCTATTGTATAATTCAACTGGTTAAATTAAATAATCCCCTGATGGGGACGGAAACTACATAGCCTACTAATACAGTAGTCCATGCTAAGATTTGTCCAAGTTAAATTAAATAATCCCCTGATGGGGACGGAAACCTAACCCCTTTCAATTATCTTATGCAACTCTTCATTATCTACTTGTTAAATTAAATAATCCCCTGATGGGGACGGAAACACAATATCGCGAGCGTTAACAGTCAATACTAGAGTAATATCGCGTTAAATTAAATAATCCCCTGATGGGGACGGAAACTAATTTATCATGATTGAGAGATTTGTAAAATTTCATGTATTGCTGTTAAATTAAATAATCCCCTGATGGGGACGGAAACGTTCCGCTACTTGGTTAGCCGTGTATACTAGGCTCTCCATCGCGTTAAATTAAATAATCCCCTGATGGGGACGGAAACGTTGTATATACTAAATTGCTTTCAATACGGATATTTTCAAATGGTTAAATTAAATAATCCCCTGATGGGGACGGAAACTTAATTTATATATATGAGGAGTATTTTCTTTTAGTTTGCATAATGTTAAATTAAATAATCCCCTGATGGGGACGGAAACGATAAAGATTTTCATTAGAATATCCTCCATTTAAAAATACTTGTTAAATTAAATAATCCCCTGATGGGGACGGAAACTAATAGTGAGTAATCGCATTATATTTCTCCCGTGATCATGTTAAATTAAATAATCCCCTTGATGGGGACGGAAACACCATTTTGTACTCAGATTTTTCAGTTTTTACATCTGTTACATGTTAAATTGAATAGTCCCCTAATGGGGACGGAAACTATACACCATTTACTACTGTACTTAATACCATTACTGCGTTAAATTAAATAATCCCCTGATGGAGACGGCAACTTGTATTCCATATCGTTGATTGTTACAGTAAAATTTGTTTCTTGTTAAATTAAATAATCCCCTGATGGGGACGAAAATATCTAACTCTAATTCTTTCTCTAACTCTATTTTTATCGTTAACTAAATCCTCTTATAGGGGAATGAGTCTTATCTCAAAAACTCATATGAGTACAAAAATATATCCAGTATATTCTTTTTTGTGAATATACTGGATTTTTTGTATAAATAAGACTATTTCTCTATTGGTTTTAAACAGAGATGAATATATAATGAAAGTAATAAGTCGTTTATTTCGTAATAAAAGTTTGGAGGCGATGTGATGGGTAAATGGGATGCACTGGTAAAAGGTGCATTGCTACATGATATCGGCAAAGTTGTGTATCGGGCTAATCAAGGATCTGATGCACATTCTAAGCGCGGCGCTGCTTTTATCGAACCCTATTTTTCAGATATGGGTTTGAAGCAAAGTATTACTCATTGTTTGAAGTATCATCATGGGAAAGAGCTTAGAGGGGCTCAATTAAAAAATGATGATTATGCATACATTGTGTATGAAGCGGATAATATTGCTGCTGCCGTGGATCGTCGGAATCTTGATGAGGGTGAAAATACCTCTACACAAAAATTTGATAAAGAGTTACCGCTCCAATCAATTTTTCGTGTGTTTGGTGGTAACACTAGTAATAAACCTTTACAGTATTACCTACGTGGCATTGATGTATCTGATCACTTTAATTATCCTGAAAGCGATAAAACGATACGTGCATCAAGTGATAAGTATAAGGCACTATATGATGAATTAGTACGTAACTTTCAGCAACAACCAATCGATAAGATGTCCGTTAATGAGTTGCTGAGAATTTATGAAGATACTGTGTCTTATATGCCATCTAGCACAGCAACAGATCAGGCTAATGATATTTCTTTGTATATGCACTCAAAGATAACAGCTGCTGTTGCACATAGTATGGTACATTATTTTGAAGAACAGGGGATTACTGATTATAAAGAATACTGTTACCAAAATTCTAAAAAGTTCCGTGAAATGCCAGCATTTAAACTCATATCTGGAGATATTTCTGGTATCCAGAATTTCATCTATACGATTCCGTCTAAAGGTGCATTGAAATCATTACGTGGTCGTTCATTTTATTTAGAAATCTTGATGGAACAAATTGTAGATGAGTTATTAGATGCATTGCAGTTAACACGGACAAACCTTATTTACAATGGTGGTGGTCATTTTTATGTGCTGGCGCCAAATACAATAAAAACTAGTACTACGATTGAATCTATGGAGAAATCCATTAATGAATGGTTATTAACAGTATTTGGTACCAAATTGTATTTAGCTCTTGGCTCTGCCACAGCAACAGCTGAAGATTTAATTAACTCACAACGCACATTGTTCCGTAATGTGAGTCAATCTGTTGGTGAGGCGAAGACTAAACGTTATTCTGAACAGCATTTAACAGACCTATTTAATCCTAACAGTGTATATAATATGGTTCTTCATGGTGATCGGGAATGTTCCATTTGCCATACTTCAACAGCAACACTATCACCTTATGGCAAAGATACTGATGCTGAGGCTTGTCCAATTTGTAATGGCTTATATAGTTTAGGGGAACAGATTGTTGACAGTCGAGATACAGTTTTTGTATTAGCTAGCCCTAATACTAGTGATGATAATGAAAGTATCCCTAAAGTTGAAGTATATATTAACCGATTGAGTGGTAGTGAGGATAAGGGAAAACTATATCTTTATGTAGTTCCTGAATCATCATTACAGAAGTTCGAATCTAGTCATAAAATCCTTAGAATTTACGCTAAGAATACAGCTAAAACTGGACATAATGTATTCAATCGTATTTGGTTAGCTGATTATGTAGCACGTAAGGATAATGGTCAAGTTTATGAATTTGAAGAACTAGCCGCGTTTAGTGGCTTAGGTGATGATAAAGGTATTAAGCGACTTGGTGTATTACGAGCAGACGTAGATAATCTTGGAGCTGCATTTATTGGGGGCTTTATTTCTGAGGGCTCTGATAAGTTTAAATATGGCACCTTATCACGCTATGCTGACCTATCTCGTGATTTGGCTATGTTCTTTAAGGTTGCCGTTAATAAAATGGCCCAAGGTGATGTGCAAGGCTTTGGTACATCTGTTACACCATTTACTATTTGGGCAAATAAACAAGTTACGACTAGAAAAATTCACGTTATTTATTCTGGCGGTGATGATGTATTCCTTGTAGGTGCATGGGACGAATTATTAGAATTGGCCATCGATATTCGTGAGAAATTAGTTGAGGTTACAGATAATAAAATCACTATGTCTGCTGGCTTAGCTTTATTCTCTCCATCCTATCCGATTAGTCAAATGGCAGCAATTACAGGATTACTTGAAAGTGTGGCTAAAGATAATGATGGCAAAGATAGTATCGCTTTATTTGGCTTTGAAACAAATAAAAATGCGAGTGGTGAAGAACGTATATGTCGTCATGTGTATAAGTGGGATGAACTCATTGATAATGTGATAGAAGATAAACTTTATACATTAGATCAATTATTCATTATTCCAGGTATTAATGAGACTCAACAATCTAAAATGAAATTAGGTAAAGGCCTAATTTATCAGTTAATGGAGTTATTACAAGGTATTTTAAATGATAGAGTACAAGGAAAGCATATTAATATCGCTCGTATTCTTTATTTATTGGCCCGTCTAGAACCTAAGAAACATGACCCTACATATGGATCATATAAAAATTTTGTTACAGCAATTCATACTTGGATTCAAACAGAAGCAGATTGTAAAGCATTATTAACAGCTTGCAACCTCATTGTTTACTATATGCGTGATACGAAGTGAGGATAACTATATGGCACAAGATACATTTAATTGGAGTTTAGACCTTGTTAAGGTGGCTGAAGCCGTTATTAATAAGTTAGATAAGAATAAGAATGGTAATGCTTTCTTATTAAAATATGCACAGCTACGTAAAATTTTATCGAGCGTAGTAGCTATTAAAAATAAATTAAGTGTTGCTCAACGGAAAAGCAAAGCTTTTGATGAATTACCTGATGATATTGCTATGGATGTACGTTTTCTAAAAACTACCCTTTTGTACCAAGCTGGTCGTATTGAAGAGTCGGTTGGTCGTGGTAAAAAAGTCTATCCAGTTAAGCAGTTGATTGATATTAGTAAGCTTTTAAACATGATAGAAGATATTGGAACAGACGTTAAGCGTTTTGATTTACTTTGTAAATATGTAGAGGCTTTAGTAGCTTTCTATAAATATCGTTCTGTAGAACTATCTCAATCACCAGAACCGACATTTAATACAAATCAAAATAATCGTCCATCATTTGGTAATCGATAATAGGAGGAGCCTAACATGGAGAGCAATGATAAATTAAAATCCTTACGTGGTAAATTACTAATTACAGGTACTATAAAACTCGAAACTGGCATGCATATTGGGGCTAGTAATGATTTTGCTCCTATTGGATCCGTTGATACACCATTTATTCGTGATGTAGTTACTCAAGAGCCAATTATCCCTGGTAGTTCTATTAAAGGTAAATTGCGCACTTTACTAGCTAAAAGTCATTGTGACGATTATATAATGAATGATATTAAAGAGGATAAAGAGGAAATTAAGCGATTATTTGGTTCCGTAAATCCTGTAAAGCCAGCTCGTTTACAATTCTATGATTTATTTATCACAGACGAAACTCGTCAATTGTTTGCCAATATAGATACAGATACTTATATGGGTGAAATTAAGTTTGAAAACGTTATTAACCGTGTTGATGGTAGTGCTAATCCTCGACAAATTGAACGTGTCCCAGCAGGTACTATATTTGCATTTAAAGTAGCTTATAATATTGAAAATGAAGTTGAAGTTACTGAAGATATGAAGATTTTACAAGAAGGTCTTGCATTACTAGGAATCGACTATTTAGGTGGTCATGGATCTCGTGGCTATGGTCGTGTAAATATTTCTATTGATGATGTAAAAGCGGTAGGTAATAGCACTATTAATACGCAGGATTTGTTAGATATATTAAGAAAGTAGGTTGTTACTATGAACTACTATCTATATCCACTGCGTTTTCTTACACCAGTGCATTTTGGGGATACTTCAGAGGGCGGTAGTTTAGAAACTATTTCCCTTACATTAGGATCTGATGCACTATTTGGTGCATGCTGTCATGAAATTAGCCATGATACAGGTTTATTACAATCTTTTATCGACTCTGTAAAAGAGCAGCATATTGTATTATCTAGTTTGTTTCCGTACTGCATAGATAATGGTGAGTATCAATTGTATGTTCCTTCACCTATTATGCAAATTGATTCAAAAGAGCCGCCTATTACAACTTTTGAAGAGACAAAACGGATCGCAACGGAACAAAAAAAGATTAAGAAAATTGACTATATTCGTGCATTACAGTTACAAAATTTTAGTCAGTATATAGAGGCCGATACCTCACAAAAACATATGCCTAGCTTTGGTGCAAAACAAACTTCTGCACAGGTAAATATGCGTGGAGAGAAGAGTCTACCATATTATGTGGGGAACTATCAATTTATGTCACATACGGGACTATACCTTATTGCGGGTTTTAATAGTGCTACAAGCCGTGAGTTATTTGAAGGTATACTTGAGGTTTTAGGACTATCTGGTATTGGTGGTAAACGTAGTGGTGGTTATGGAAAATTTGAATTGGCTGATGCTCCTATTGAATTAGAGGCTAAAGGTATGTATACAGATATCTCGGCTTTATATGAGTTGATTCATAATAAACAAGGAAACATGATGTGTATTAGTGCTTGTGTTCCGACTAGTGATGAAGTTGCTATTTTAAAACAAGGTTCCTATAAGTTACAAAAGCGTGGTGGTTTTGTAGGATCGGCAGGCAGTATGACTCAAGTGAAACGTAATTCTTATTATGTTGTTAAGGAAGGCTCTGTTTGTCCAAAAGCATTAGTAGGACAAATGCTTACTATTACAGGGGCTAGTTTGCCTCACCCTGTATATCGTAATGGCATGGGCTTATGGATTGGGGTGGATTATGAGTAATCGTATAGATCATGCACAACTAACACTCACTATTGTGAGCCCTACCAATATTGGTGGTCCTGAAAAACTAACTACTAAGGATTATATGTATAATTACGATGCAGGTGAAGTATATCTACTTAATAATTACGAGTGGTTTCGCTTTTTAGCACGACATAATAAATTAACAGAGTTTGAAGTATATATGCAGGATGAAATGATCAGGTCAAATGGTCGGACTATGTATGATTGGGCAAAAAATGCTATTGGTGCAACTCAATTAACAAAAGATATATTAGGATCTGCTATTGGCTCTATTATGAAATCATCGATATATAATCAAGGACGTAAAAACTCATTGAATGATATTACACCTCAAATCCGTGGAGCTAATGGAGATGTTTATATTCCTGGTAGTTCGATTAAGGGTGTTATTGATAGTGCTATTATTTCACATATGCTTCGTAGAGATACTAGATTTAGAACTACAGTACAACAAAAGCTAAAGGAAATTTTATATAAATATAGAGATTTCCAATATGATAAGAGGCGTTGTAAACGTGAAATAGGTTCTGTATTACGAGAAGTGAATAAGATGATTGATCATAAGATACAAGCACTGTTCAGAGATTCAGAAAAGAGAGTTAATGGTATTTTAGCCAGTGCTTTCCGAGGCATTTCTGTTTCTGATGCTATGCCTATGGCTGCGATTCAAACAGAGGTATTAAAGAAAGAAGATTCTTGTATTGATGAAGATGGAACTCATGCTATTTCAGTGCATCGTGAGTGTATTTTACCTAATCAAAAGTTTTCCTTTACATTAACTCTTGATACCGCTATGACAAGGGAAATAGGGATTACGAGTGTCAATCAAGTATTAGATATTTTACAAGAAGACTTTGATGCAATTCATAAGTTATTAGCATCTAAATTTAAGAAGGTGAGTCCTTCTATCTTTAAGGCTTTAGAATCAGCTAATGCCTATATTGGTAGTAATACCGGATTTGTTCAAAAGACTATAATTATGTCGGCTTTTACAGATGATGAAAAGACAGGAATTGATATTATTAGAGCTATTTTAGATGTGAACTTTCCAAAAGCTAAACATGATATTAAGGATAAAGTTATGGCACCTCGTGCACTTAATTTAGTAAAGTGGAATGGGCATTATTATGAGATGGGGGGCATTCATATTGGCAGATAATGTTGAAATTATGGCCATAGAGTTAGGAATAACAGCAGATCCATCGATTAAAATTGTGCAGTCCATAGGTAGCGTACTACATGGTGTATTAATGGAGTTAGTGGGGACAGAATACGCTGGTCAGTTGCATGAAATGGGCCTGCGCCCTTATAGTCAATATATATTTTTTGATAAAGAAAAAGGTCAATATATTTGGCGACTTTCTGCCGTAACAGCAGAGGCAGTAAATCGTATATTACGTCCAGTACTCGATATGCCTGAAAAGATTTTTTTGAAACAAAAACGAGGGTACATCTATATTCAGGATAGAACTATCTTAGAAGAAACCTCCTATGAAGCTTTAATGGCTAAGTTCTGGAGTGGGGAAGCAGAGTATGCACAAGCTAAATTGAGGTGCGTGACTACAACAAGCTTTAAGGTAGACCAACAGTATGCAATTTTCCCTGAAGTGTTCCGAATTTATCGTTATTTGTTACGTCAATGGAATCAATTTACAACGTTTGAAATGATGGATTCTGATGATTTATTAGTAGCACTTGAATCGGCGGCTTTTATTCGTGATTATAATTTGCGTATGGGTATGTATGGGTTAGAGGGCGTTAAAATTCGAGGGTTTAGAGGGCAGATTGTTATGCAATTTAAACGGAATTTGGTGATGCAACGCATCTTAGCTCTATTAACCTACTATAGCCAATTCACGGGATTAGGAATAAAAACTGCATTAGGTATGGGGGGCATACAAAGCGAGGTAGTACAATGAGAATTCTTTATACTCCTGTGGGAGATACGGATCCTATTCGTGGATGTTATGATGGTGCAATGCTCCATATTGTAAGACATTATAACCCTGATGTGGCAATCCTTGTATTGAGTAAGGATATGGAGAAAAAAGAAAAATCTAATAATCGATTTTCTAAGGCTTTAAAACATGTGAAAGCTGATTTAGATATTAGGTTTGTATATACAGGACTAGAAGAGGTGCATCGCATTGATAAATTACAACCATTTGTTGACCATTTCTATGAGACGATTTCAGAATATTCTGATGCAGAAATTTTACTTAATTTAAGTTCTGGTACACCTCAAATGAAGCTAATCATGTCTTATCTGAGTGTAGAGCATGATGTGGTGCGAGGTATTCAGGTTGATAGCCCTCAACGTGGTTCTAATCGCTCTGAACCAGCAGTTAATGATGACGAAGATATTGAAGTCGTTATTGAAAATAATTTTGACGATCAAGAGGATAGTGAGAACCGATGCCATGAGCCCCAAATGGGGTATATTAAGCGTAATAATATTAAACAATCTCTTCATACACTCATTTCTAGCTATAAATACAAAGAAGCTATAAGCTCTTATCATAGCTATAAAAGAACCTTTGAAGCAGGTGTTGTTAATGATGTATTACCAATATTAGAACATGCTCAGTTACGACTAGGTCTAGATTATGAGGGAGCTTTACAAAAAGTTCGTAAAGTAGGTTCTACATCATTAGCTTCTATATTTACTGAAAGGGAACCACGTAAATTATATGAGTTTTTAATGCTTATGGAAGTACGATTGAAACAAGGTCAAATTGAGGATTTTATTTTAAAAATTACTCCTTTTATGTATGATCTTATGCGTTATTACTTTTATAAGGCACTTCGTGTAAATTGGCGACAAGTTGAGAGAAAAACACCCATGGGGACACGCTTAGATATGCTAGCCTTTGAAAATCAATATCCTGAGTTATATAAATCATGGAGAGCTAATACTAAGACACCTCAAATGCAAGAGATTCAATTATCCTTGTATCATATGTTACATATGTTAGAAGATTTGGATACAGTTGATAATTCTTTATTGGAACAGTTACAAGAGATTCGTAGTATTGAGCAAAAAATTCGTAATAAAATGGCTCATGAGATTGTAGTATTTACAGAACAAGATATATGTAGTGCTGTAGGTATTCAATCTTTACAATCTTTTTTGCATCAAATAAAGGATATATTCTTTTTTATTACTGAACAGAAAAAACAAAATAAACTAATTTATGATGTTATTAATCAATATGTGTTAGAACAGATACAATAGATATAATGGCGTAAAGGAGGCGACTATATGTCATCCTTATATGTTACAGAAGCTGGTTCGTTTATAAAACGTAACGGTGGTCATGTTGTAGTAGGGCGTAATAATGAAGTTTTATTTGAAGTACCATTAGAACGTATTGAAGATATTACAGTTTTTGATACAGTATCTATAACGAGTTCTCTTGTTACAGACTTTATTGAACGGGGGATACCTATTACTTGGTTATCTGGGTATGGAAAATATTTTGGTACTATCATTAATACGAATACCATTGATATTAATAAACATAAGAAACAATTTGATTTGCTAGACAATCATGAATTTAGATTAGCTATGTCTCGTAAAATTATTCGTGCAAAGGTGCGAAATCAATTAACTATATTGCGTCGTTATGCTCGAAATTTAGATGAAGATAGTATTATTAGCCGTCTCTATTTCGAGGCATTAGGTAAAATAGTGCCTCCTTCATTTTCCTTTTCTAAACGATCTAAACAGCCTCCTCGAGATGAATTTAATGCGATGTTAGGCTTAGGATATAGTATGTTATTTAATGAAATTCTAGCAGGTCTAATTAATGCAGGGTTACATCCATTTGTTGGCATTATGCATAGTTTAGGAAAAGGCCATCCTGCTCTTGCATCAGATTTGATTGAAGAATGGAGAGCACCGATTATAGACTCTATGGTTCTCTCTATGGTGAGTCGCAATATGGTTGAATTATCTGATTTTGATAATTCAGATAAGGGGTGTTACCTAACTACAGAAGGGCGAAAAGGATTTTTGGTAGCTTATAATAAAAAAATTCGCTCTGAAAATCAATATATTGATGATCGAAAAAGCTATCGAGAATCTATTTATAAACAATGTAAGCAATTTGCTAGTGCAATTATACATGAAGATGTAGATTTGTATACACCATTGGAGATTCACTGATATGAAAAAATTTATAGTATTAGTTATCTATGATGTAGTTGATAATAAAACACGTAATCATCTTGTAAAATGTTTAGAACGATATGGCGTACGTGTTCAGAAATCTGCATTTGAGGCATTGCTCAATAGAAAACAATACGATGTAATGATGCGTCGGGCAAGTCGAATTATTAATCCAGTAGAGGATTCTCTACGAGTATATATACTTGATGATATTATTAATATTTATACATGGGGAATTGGCGAACGAAAAGAGCAAGATTGTATCATATTGTAATGCATTGATTAGAAATATTATTTAATAACCAATAGTAGAATTATCTTTGTTTGATTAGCTGCATATATCTAATGTACTGGCATTGGTGATTCTACTATTGTATTTTTTTTGTTTTTTTATGCTATAATATATCTAGATTATAACCTTGTGAAATACAATCTCCGCCGTTGTGATAATGGTGCGGTTTATAGGTGTTATTTTAGTGTGCTAAAGTACTGTTTGAGGTCGATTTATGATCTCCGCCGTTAATGGTGATTTATGGCTAGATAACATCGGTTGTTTCAGATACAGGGTTAAATTAAATAATCCCCTGATGGGGACGGAAACTCATATCCTAGCATTATAAAATCTTCGCCATTATTGATCCAACTGTAGAATTTCATATATTGTTTTGTGTGGGTGTTCATGTTAAATTAAATAATCCCCTGATGGGGACGGAAACGTTTAAATTCCATAATAATTTATTCCTTTCGTATCATCTAAAATTAGTTAAATTAAATAATCCCCTGATGGGGACGGAAACAAATTTTCATATATAATGTAGTCGCAATTTTCTATAATGTTTAGTTAAATTAAATAATCCCCTGATGGGGACGGAAACGTGTTATAGTTGTTTGACCACTTCTATTCCAATATTCTAAATCGTTAAATTAAATAATCCCCTGATGGGGACGGAAACTAGACCTCTTTCCCCGCTTTGTTGCGGTATTAATTATTGATTAGGGTTAAATTAAATAATCCCCTGATGGGGACGGAAACTATACCTCCATTAGTCAAAACAATATACATCTTGATAGCTTGCAGTTAAATTAAATAATCCCCTGATGGGGACGGAAACACGAACACCAAAATATGTGTTCTCTTCGTTTTTGTAAATTCTGTTAAATTAAATAATCCCCTGATGGGGACGGAAACTATAATCTCTATATAATTCTTTTTGCTCGTTCGTTCCGTACTCGTTAAATTAAATAATCCCCTGATGGGGACGGAAACTACCGCAAGACATCGACCACTTGCAAGCCGTCAATAATTGCACGTTAAATTAAATAATCCCCTGATGGGGACGGAAACTCTTTTGTTGTATCAATATGTAATGTCATTGTTTTATGTTCCTGTTAAATTAAATAATCCCCTGATGGGGACGGAAACTAAATATTTCACGTTTAAGCATATAAATATATTCGTTCCATGTAGTGTTAAATTAAATAATCCCCTGATGGGGACGGAAACAAATCAACAAAATTATATATCATTGCTTTTTCACAATAGATGATGTTAAATTAAATAATCCCCTGATGGGGACGGAAACTTCATCATATCTAAAAGTACAATACCACATAGAAATATAATCTAGTTAAATTAAATAATCCCCTGATGGGGACGGAAACGTAGTATTGGCAACAGGAATTACAAAATTCGAGCCTTTCGCGGAGTTAAATTAAATAATCCCCTGATGGGGACGGAAACCTAATTGTGCTGTTTTAGATGTTTTCGTAGTTTTAGCCTCTTTTGTTAAATTAAATAATCCCCTGATGGGGACGGAAACGAAATGCCCTATTCTACTTTACATTCTATTCTTAAGAACGTGTTAAATTAAATAATCCCCTGATGGGGACGGAAACTTTCTTCGCCCCAATCAAGCAGTTCTTCAAGCGCCATTTCATAGGTTAAATTAAATAATCCCCTGATGGGGACGGAAACTTAACGGCGGTTATATCTGTATGAGATTATCAAAGACCCTAGGGAGTTAAATTAAATAATCCCCTGATGGGGACGGAAACGTGATACTTCTAAGTTTAGTGGTAAAGTATATGATGCTGTTAAATTAAATAATCCCCTGATGGGGACGGAAACAAGCACACTATATTTTGTGTGGTGTCTAACTATATTTATATAGTTAAATTAAATAATCCCCTGATGGGGACGGAAACTGTGTGCTTCAATGACATTACTACCACGAACACCCTTAAGTTAAATTAAATAATCCCCTGATGGGGACGGAAACACGTACTCATACATCTTACTGCAACGACTACCAAAAGTATAACCTGTTAAATTAAATAATCCCCTGATGGGGACGGAAAATTTGATATGTACCCCCTTTACTGGACACTCAGTAAAGGGGGTATTTTCATGAGATATAGTTATGAATTTAAAAAGAAAGCAATAGAATTATTCTATCAAGGTGAATGGCCAGAAACACCAAATGGAGTATCGCCTCATTCTTTTCATGAACAAATAAGGTATTGGGCTAAACAAGAGGAGTTGCATGGTC
>PPYF01622160.1_pt1 | contig 14463 bp, 9 predicted proteins | sample 1559871 | NCBI WGS metagenome assembly PPYF01 (sample SAMN08240021, study PRJNA423297) | Human gut metagenome, whole genome shotgun sequencing project. | reverse complement strand
CTGAGAAAATGAATTGTACCCAGCAGTATGTTTCTAAAGTGTTGAAAGGTCGTGAAAATTTGTCGTTGGAAACCTTATGTAAAATAGAGAATGCATTAGGCATCAAGATATTGCAAGTTAGAATAAATAAGTAGTAACACCATAGCAGGACAAGAATATGTCAACACAAAGCGAAGCGGCATTGGAAGCCGGACTGATAGCCACACTCCGACAAATGGACTACGATTATGTCCAGATTGTCGAGGAAGATAATCTTTATGCCAATTTCAAGCGGCAGTTGGAGATTCACAACCGCAAACGATTGGAAGAGCACGGACGTACTGGGTTTGCGGCGGAAGAGTTTGAGAAGATTCTTATATACCTTGAAGGTGGTACTCGCTTTGAAAAGGCAAAGAAACTCCGTGACTTATATCCGCTTGATACGGCTGATGGACAGCGTATATGGGTAGAATTTCTAAATAGGCAGCAGTGGTGTCAGAATGAATTTCAGGTTTCCAACCAGATTACGGTGGAAGGACGTAAAAAATGCCGCTATGATGTGACGATTCTAGTCAATGGTTTGCCACTTGTGCAAATTGAATTGAAACGTCGTGGCGTGGAACTTAAACAGGCATACAACCAAATACAGCGTTATCACAAGACTTCGTTTCATGGATTGTTTGATTATATCCAACTGTTTGTCATATCCAACGGTGTTAATACTCGCTATTTTGCCAATAATCCAAATAGTGGGTATAAGTTCACATTCACCTGGACAGATGCTGTCAATCATCCGTTCAATGAATTGGATAAGTTTGCCGTATTCTTCTTGGAAAAATGTACGCTTGGCAAAATCATAGGAAAGTATATTGTGCTTCATGAGGGCGACAAATGCTTGATGGTACTTCGTCCTTACCAATTCTATGCGGTAGAGAAAATTTTGGATCGTGTACAAAACTCCAATGATAATGGTTATATCTGGCATACAACAGGTGCCGGAAAAACATTGACCTCATTCAAGGCTGCACAACTTGTATCAGAATTGGATGATGTGGATAAGGTGATGTTTGTTGTTGACCGACATGATCTTGATACCCAGACTCAATCGGAATACGAAGCATTTGAATCAGGGGCTGTAGATAGTACTGATAATACAGATGAACTAGTGAAACGGCTTCAAAGCAACTCCAAGATTATCATCACTACCATTCAAAAACTTAATGCGGCAGTTAGTAAGACGTGGTATAGCAGCAAGATTGATGCTATCCGTCATTCACGTATCGTGATGATATTTGATGAGTGCCATCGTAGTCATTTTGGGGATAGTCATAAGAAGATAATGAAGTTCTTTGACAATGCCCAAATATTCGGTTTTACTGGAACACCTATTTTCACCGAGAATGCTGTTGATGGACATACCACGAAGGAAATATTTGGAAACTGTCTCCATAAATATCTTATTAAAGATGCAATAGCGGATGAAAACGTGCTTGGCTTCCTTGTGGAGTATTATCATGGCAACGAAATAGTTGATAACGATAACCAAGCTCGTATGGAGGAGATTGCAAGATTTATCCTTAACAACTTCAATAAATCTACATTTGATGGAGAGTTTGACGCATTGTTCGCCGTGCAGTCTGTTCCTATGCTTATACGCTATTACAAAATTTTCAAATCGTTGAATCCTAAAATCCGTATAGGTGCAGTATTTACATACGCAGCCAATAATAGTCAGGATGATGAACAGACCGGTATGGGTACAGGGCAGTATGCAAAAGAGAGTGTGGGTGAGGCGGATGAACTGCAAGCCATCATGGACGATTATAATGAAAATTTCGGCACATCTTTTACCACAGAGAACTTCCGTGCTTACTATGATGACATCAATCTGCGCATGAAAAAGAAGAAGGCGGATATGAAACCGCTTGATCTTTGTCTTGTTGTGGGTATGTTCCTTACAGGCTTTGACAGTAAAAAGCTGAATACGCTCTATGTGGACAAGAACATGGAATATCATGGTTTGCTGCAAGCGTTCAGCCGAACCAATCGAGTATTGAACGAGAAGAAACGTTTTGGTAAAATAGTTTGTTTCAGAGATTTGAAAAACAATGTTGATACGGCTATTAAATTGTTCAGCAACTCTGATAATCCTGAAGATATAGTACGTCCTCCGTTTGAGAAAGTAAAGCAGGAGTACAAGAGTTTGGTAACTGATTTTCTGCAAAAATATCCGACACCAAGTAGTATAGACTTCCTGCAAAGTGAAAATGACAAGAAGAATTTTGTATTAGCGTTCCGAGACATTATCCGTAAACATGCAGAAATTCAGATATACGAAGATTACAGCGAGAATGCTGAAGACCTCGGTATGACTGAACAGCAGTTTAATGATTATAAGAGTAAATACCTTGATATTACAGTTGGGTTTGTTGATCCACCTGCTGCACCGACAACTGTAGCTGAAGATCCAGCCCCATATGGAAATAATCAAGGGTTGGAAGATATTGATTTCTGTCTTGAACTTTTACATAGTGACATTATTAATGTGGCTTATATTCTGGAGCTCATTGCGGAACTAGACCCATATAGTGATGATTATTCAGAAAAACGGAAGCATATCCTTGATACAATGATTAAGGATGCCGGAATGCGAGGCAAAGCAAAACTCATTGACGGCTTTATTCAAAAGAATGTAGATGAAGACAAGGAAAACTTCATGAATGGGCGCAATAGAGCAGATGGAACTAATGAATTAGAGGAACGTCTGAACCAATATATTGTGTCAGAACGTAATAAGGCAGTGAGTGGTTTGGCTGACGAAGAACAAATTTCTGCCGAAGTGCTTAATCTCTACATAAAAGAGTATGACTATTTACAAAAGGAGCAGCCGGAGATTATACAAAAAGCATTGAAAGAGAAACATCTCGGTCTTATCAAAACTCGAAAGGCTTTGACGAGAATAATGGAAAGATTGCGTAGTATTATAAAAACTTTTAGTTGGGAATAATATAGAAAATAAGTTATGGCAGAATTAAATGTTAGTAGAAAAAACATACAAGGTCTATTAAGTTTAAACGATCCTACAACAAAAGGAAAAATATTTGTTATCCCAGAGTACCAACGACCATATCGTTGGGAAGTTGATACTTGTGATGTCCTTTGGAATGACCTTAAAAATTTTTTTGAAGAACATAAAGATGATGATAGGGAATATTTTCTTGGTTCGATTGTTACTTGTGATGATACAGATGAACAAAACCGCATTAATATTATTGATGGGCAGCAGCGTATAACGTCATTTTTATTATTACTCCGTGCGTTTTACTATAAATTGGAAGATCAGCTTGTAGATAATCCTTCTGATGAAGAAGTAGAGGGATTAATGAAGTCTATAGAGCCGTGTATCTGGAAAATTAATCCGATGACAAAGAAGGTTTCTAACAAAAAAGAGACCCATATTAAGACTTTGGTTGCAACAGATGATGATAAAATTGATTTTGATTTGATTTTGGAAAAAGGACAACCTCGTGATAAATCGGCTTCTTACTATTCCCGTAACTATTCTTATTTTTTAAGCTGTTGTGATGAATATGCCAAAACCCATTTGAACGGTTGGAAAGAGTTCTGTCTGTTCATTTTAGAGCGTTGTATAATCCTTCCAATTGAGTGTTCAGACTTAGATTCTGCACTTACGATATTCGGAACATTAAACAATCGAGGTCTTCCTTTGGCAGATTCAGATATATTTAAAGCCGAATTATATAAAACTCAGCCATCTAAACAAACTTTTGCAGATAAGTGGAAAGAATTAGAAGCCACTATTTCAGGAGCAGGATTTAATCTTAATGATTTATTTCGCTATTATACTTTTATTGATCGAGCAAAACGTGGCGATACAAGTAAAGAAATAGGTTTGAGAAGTTACTATTCAGGCAAAGGGAATAAGTATCCAATATTCAAAACACAAAGTTTTTTTGATGACTTATGTGATTTGGGTACCTTTTGGACTTCTATATATACAAACGATGGCGGTTTCTGCGAAGAAGAAGCCGCTAAATATATTCAATGTTTATTGGCTTATCCTAATGAATACTGGAAATACCCTATATCTGTTTTTTATCATAGAAATAAGACACTAAGTAGCGAGGATTTCAAAAAAGCATTTACTCCATATCTTAAAAAACTTATGTCCTTTATGCTCGTAAGGTTTATTGAATCTCCGATGGTAAATGCAGTTAAACAATATGTTTTTAATTTCTGTGTAGATACATGGAGAAATGGAGAAATTGATTGTGCTGGATATCAAATTCCTAATGATTTTAAGACTAGAATAAATGCGTTCTCTTCATCTAGAATCACAAAGTCTTTGCTGCTATTGAATGCATATCTTTTTGATGATAAACAAACTCTGATTATTGGAAAATCTGAAATAGAACATATTTTTCCACAAAGTTGGCAGGATACTAATTATAATGGATGGGAAAAATCAGATGCAGAAACACATTTAAATATGCTTGGAAATAAAATTATTTTTGAAAAGAGATTAAATATTCAAGCGGGAAATAATTATTTTGGAAAGAAAAAAGATAGGTATAAAGAATCTAAAATTCTGGAAGTACAATCCCTGTCCAAATTATCTCAAAATGATTGGTTAAAAGATGATATTGAAAGACGCAATATTAGAATAATAGAACGTTTATATGATTTCTTTATGTCTAGTTTGCCTGTGGATTCTAATGAAGATATCACTCTTTTGTTTGAATTAAAGGTAGGAGAAGAGATATTTCAGTTGTATCAGATTGTGGATAATGACACAGGTGGAGTATTTTATCGTTTGAATAAACATATTTATGATATGAATAATGCTGATATATTTAATAAAAAAATGATAGATGAGTCTGATGTTTATTCTGATTTATTTATGGCATTACAATCAATAGATAAAAAGGCATTTATTAGCGGTAATCTAAATTTAACTGATGATAAATTTCAGAATGACATTTTAAATTATATACGTTCTTGAAAATACTACACAATATGAGCGAAGAATTACAACAGAAACTCCGTGACCAGCTTTGGGAGGTCGCAAATCGTTTGCGTGGCAATATGTCGGCAAGCGACTTTATGTATTTTACATTAGGTTTCATTTTCTATAAATACTTGTCAGAGAAAATAGAAAAGTATGCCAACAATGCTTTAGCGGATGACGAAGTGACCTTTAAGGAATTGTGGGAAACGGATGATCCCGATGCTGTTGAACTACAAGAGGAAGCCAAGAACCAATGCTTGGAGAATATCGGCTATTTCATTGAACCGAAATTTTTGTTTTCGTCAGTAATCGAAGCTATCAAACGAAAAGAGAACATTCTACCTATGCTTGAACGCTCATTGAAGCGCATTGAGGATAGCACTTTGGGACAAGATAGCGAAGAAGATTTTGGCGGATTGTTTTCTGACATAGATTTGGCTTCTCCTAAGCTGGGTAAGACAGCCGATGACAAGAATACACTCGTCAGCAATGTACTTCTTGCGCTAGATGATATAGACTTCGGGGTAGAGGCATCACAGGAAATTGATATTTTGGGTGACGCATACGAATACATGATTTCACAATTTGCTGCCGGTGCCGGAAAGAAAGCCGGAGAGTTCTATACTCCGCAGGAAGTCAGCCGCATCTTGGCGGAGATTGTTTCCATAGGACACCAGCGTTTGCGCAATGTCTATGACCCTACTTGTGGTAGTGGCTCGTTATTGCTCCGTGCGGCAAGTATTGGAAATGCTGTGGATATTTATGGGCAGGAAAAGAATCCGACAACTTACAACCTTGCCCGAATGAATATGTTGCTTCACGGCATCAGATTCAGCAACTTCAAGATTGAGAACGGTGACACGCTTGAATGGGATGCGTTTGGCGACACTCAATTTGATGCAGTTGTAGCAAATCCTCCGTTCTCTGCTGAATGGAGTGCTGCTGACAAGTTCAACACCGATGACCGTTTCAGTAAAGCCGGACGACTTGCTCCACGCAAAACCGCTGACTATGCCTTTATCCTTCACATGATTTACCACTTGAACGAAGGCGGTACAATGGCTTGTGTAGCTCCGCATGGTGTATTGTTCCGTGGTAATGCAGAGGGCGTTATCCGTCGTTTCCTCATTGAAAAGAAAAACTATGTGGATGCCATTATCGGCTTACCTGCTAATATCTTCTATGGAACAAGTATCCCGACTTGTATTCTTGTATTCAAGAAATGTCGCAAAGAGGATGACAACGTCCTGTTTATCGATGCCAGCAAAGAGTTTGAAAAGGTCAAGACCCAAAACAAACTCAGGGAACAGCATATCCACAAAATTATTGAAACCTATCGTGATCGTAAGGAAATAGAAAAGTACAGTCACCTTGCATCTCTGCAAGAAATAGCTGAGAACGATTACAATTTGAACATCCCTCGCTACGTTGATACTTTTGAGGAAGAAGAACCTATCGACATCAAAGCAGTAATGGCAGAAATCAAAGAGTTGGAAGCCAAACGTGCCGAGTTGGATAAAGAGATTGAAGGTTATTTGAAAGAGTTAGGTTTGGTAGAATAATGGAACTATGGCAGAGATAGATAACATCCCAGAAATGCGTCCCACGTTTGACAATATTCGTCGCCAAGATGAGAATGGCAATGAGTATTGGAGTTCACGTGACCTTTGTGCTGCTATGGGTTATTCGGCAAATTGGAAATTTCAAAGAGTCATAGACAAAGCAATTAAAGTAGCTGGCGAAAAAGGGATGAATGTGGACGACCATTTCAACCAATCGGTTGACATGGTTAGGATAGGTAGTGGTTCGTTTCGCAAAGTCAGTATATTCCGCTTGTCACGTTTGGCTTGCATGATTATTGCTCAAAATGCCGATGCTAAGAAAGTGTTGGTACAACAGGCAAGGGATTACTTCTCTCAGACTATTCCGACCGATGAATTGATGCAAAATGCGTTGAGCTCTAATATATTGCTTTACAAAACAGCACAAGGCGAAGCCAGAATAGAAGTGATATTCAATAGCGAAACATTTTGGATTTCACAGAAGCGTATGGCTGATTTGTTTGGGGTGGATGTACGAACTATCAACTATCATCTTAGTCAGATATATGAGACCGGAGAACTGACTAAAGAAGCAACTATCCGAAAAATTGGGATAGTTCAATCGGAGGGGGAACGAGATGTGGAACGCACACCGATGTTCTATAATTTGGACGCTATCATTGCCGTTGGCTATCGTGTCAATAGTTACCAAGCCACTCAGTTCCGTATTTGGGCCACTTCTGTATTGAAAGAGTTTGTGATTAAAGGCTATGCCCTTGACGATGAGCGACTGAAACAAGGAAAGCACTTTGGCAAAGATTATTTTGATGATTTGCTGGAGCGTATTCGTGAGATACGCACTTCCGAGCGTAGATACTATCAAAAGATAACCGACATTTATGCGGAATGCAGTGCCGATTACGACTCCAAATCCGAATGTACCAAATTGTTCTTCAAGATTGTACAAAACATGATGCACTTGGCTGTAACTCATCGTACTGCAGCTGAAATCGTGTATGAACGTGCTGATTCCGAGATGCCACACATGGGATTGACCACTTGGAAGAAAGCCCCTGATGGCAGAGTGCAAAAGTCTGATACGATAGTGGCAAAGAACTATCTGTCAGATCGAGAGGTTTCGGAACTTAACGGCATTACTACTTCTTTCTTAGAATTGGCGGAGCTTCGTGCCAAACGTCACATCATTACTACTATGGCAGATTGGAAACGGTACCTTGAACAGTTCCTCGGTGCGAATGATTATAACGCACAAGATACAGCAGGCAAAGTTTCGCAGGAAGAAGCGCGAGAGAAAGCATATAGTGAGTACGAAAAATATAAAGTGATTCAAGACAGGTCATTTATCTCCGATTTCGACCGCTTTAATGGTGACGACAAATTGTTGCCCTTTGACATTAACCCCAATAATGAGTAATGATTATGGAAAATAATAACGATAATAAAGTCCTTAATGTTCCCCATTTGAGATTTCCGGAGTTTAGTGGAGAGTGGAAGAAATGCAAGTTGGGAGATTTGTGTAATGTATTAATGTGTAAACGTATTTTAGTTTCTCAAACAAACACAGAGGATGGTGTTCCTTTTTATAAGATTGGAACAATTGGTAGTACTCCAGATGCCTATATATCGAAAGAATTATTTGACGACTATAAGGTGAAGTATAACTATCCTCGTAAGGGAGAGGTTATGATAACTTGTGCAGGAACAGTAGGAAAATGTGTCGTCTATGATGGGGAAGATGCAAAAGAAGAACAGCAAAAGATAAGTCATTTACTGTCACTTCTTGATGAGCGCATTGCCACCCAAAACAAAATCATTGAGAAACTGCAATCCTTAATTAAAGGGCTTGCAGTTGCGCTAACTACCAAAGAAAAGGCTAACATTGCAATTTCTCAGTGTTTAGAGTGTCATAGCTCAACACTTCAAGAGAGCGAGGTTTTGTCTAGTGGACTATGCAAAGTGTTTGGTGCAAATGGATTGGTTGGTTATAAAGATGTGCCACAAATGAACGGTGATGCGATACTGGTAATCAAGGATGGTTCGGGTGTTGGTACAGTTTCCTATGCACAGGGCAAATTTTCGGTAATTGGCACACTCAACTATCTTACTGTCATAGGCAACAATGATTTGCGGTATCTGTACTTTGCGCTGTCAGTGTTCAACTTTCAACCGTACAAAACTGGTATGGCGATACCACATATCTACTTCAAAGATTATGGTAAAGCGAAAATATATTGTCCTTCACTTGCTGAACAAAAGCGTGTCGCAAACGCGCTTGACAAATTGGAGAGCAAACTTTTTGTTGAGCAAGAACTTCTTGCGTCATTCAATCAACAAAAACTGTATTTGTTGGGGAAGATGTTTATATGAACATCTTCCTTAATAGATATTGTTTCTGTATTTGATATTTCTGTAATAGTTGCCTTTCAACATCCTCTTTAAGCGATAACACTGAAAGAAGATGACTAATTTCTTTTTGCCTATCTAAATCTGGTATTGGGCATTTTATGTGATTTATATCCTTTAGGTAGGCTGTTTTCATCGTACCTTCAGTTACAACACGTTCAACTTCTTTTTGAAAATATGAAGATTGCATAAAGTAATAAAGAAATTCAACATCAATATTTGTATTAGGGACAATACCTAAAATTCCTTGTTTGGTACAGACTGGATATTTGTTTATAGAAATAGCACCGATTGTTGCTCCATTAGAGTATATAATGGAGTGCGTAGGAATCAGCCATGCTGAAGATTTTTTGAGTCCTAACTCTGTAATATAGTCTTTGTTAGCCGATAAATATTTATTGCTCAAATCGTCTATTTTTATGAAAGGAATGCTGCCGTTATCATAAAATTCTGTATTTGACGTAGTGGGTGTTCCACCCTCACCTGCTTTACTATATAATGTTTCAAATGCCACTAACTGCCCACATTTCAGAGTTATTATATCATCTATAAGCCCTTTAATTAAGGATTGCTGTACGGTAATGTCTGCAATTATTGAAAAAACATTTAATGAAAACTATTCCAATAAGATACGTTTGCGTGATGTTGGCTCATATATTCGTGGTTTGACTTATAGCAGCGATGATGTTGTTGAAAGCAATGGAATTTTCGTTATGCGGTCTAACAATATTATCAACGGAAGCTCGCTTGATTATCATAATAATATAGTGTCTGTAAACAAGCAAATACTAACAGAGCAACAGTTGCAAACTGGTGACATTGTTATATGTATGGCAAACGGAAGCTCCTCATTAGTTGGAAAATCCTCATTTTACGACGGCGATTGCTCAACCCCTATAACTGTTGGTGCTTTTTGCGGTATATATCGTTCAAAGGAACCTATTGTAAAATGGTTATTCCAGACTAATAAGTACCGTAGGTACATTTGGAACTCATTGCAAGGTGGTAATGGGGCAATAGCCAACTTGAACGGGGACGATATACTTCGTATGTCATTTTCGATTCCTGCCACGCCTGCCAAAGACAATAGAATAAAGCTACTTACCTCAGTTGATACTCTATTGGAAAGTAATATATCACTCTGTGATTTATACATTTCGCAAAAATTGTACTTGCTCCGTCAAATGTTTATATAAACAATTGACGGAGCAAGTACTGCTTCTGTTTTGATAAATAGGACGCATAGAGTTCTTCGTTTTCGATTTTCTTCTCAATATTTCTAATAGTATCCACTATATGACGTTGTTGTTCTTTTTGTGGAATTGTAGTTTTCATATCAAGCCACTCTTCAACATTTATCGAACGCCCATCTCGAATGCCATAAGTAACAATAATCAGCGATTTGATAAATTTTTGCGAGGTGAAATAATATGACAGATACCTAAACTCCAACAAATCATTCGGACGCAATATTGTATATGCAGGACTGCATACGCCAATCTTATCAGAAAACGCATAACCTCCTTGAATTCCTTTTATTGCAGAATAGAGCTGGTCAATAATTGCAGACTTTAGTTTTTTCAAATCCTCAATGATTTTGTTTTGGGTAGCAATACGTTCATCGAGTAATGTCAGAAGATTTGAAATTTTATTTTGTTCATCCTTATTCTTGGGGATAAACACTCTCATCTTTTGGAGTTCATCAGATGTGATACCTTTGATAGATGTTCCCTGTACTTCTCTTGATTTTCGCTTCATTGTGCGAAGTAAATTATACGAAAGAAATACTGGATGACATTTTATCTCTATAATATTACAGAAATCTTGGCTAGTGCATAAAGATGTGTGTGATAATGCTACTTTTCCAACACCTACTCTTGATACGATAAGAATGACTGGCGCAGGACAATATTTTGTAGCAGATTTTTCGATAGCTTCTTCTGTAATATAACGGGAGATAGATATATTATTAATGTTATCCTCTTTAATATCAGATGATGAAATCCAAGGAATTGAACCTGTCCAAAAGGATAAATTTGAAGAAGATGGAGTACCTCCACCTATGAATTTACCTAATTCAACTAATTTAAAAGAATCCCACTCCCCACTAAACTCGGGGAATCTCAAAGGGGGAACATCAAGGCATTTCGTTTCTCTAATTATATGTTACAACATATTTATATACAATTATGGGACATAAAACAATTAGAGAAATTGCGGTCGTATGGAAAGATAGCAAGCGACCGTTTGTGAAGCAGTCTACAATGGCAGCTTATGTGTTAATCTTGGAGAACCACATCCTCCCTACTTTTGGAGAGTGTGATTCGCTACATGAAAAGATTGTGCAGGACTATGTCTTGCGAAAAATCGAGAATGGATTAAGTGTAAAATCCGTAAAGGATATTTTGATCGTCCTAAAAATGGTGATGAAGTTCGGTATGAAAAACGAGTGGATGGACTATTATGAATGGGATATCAAATATCCAACCTCATCGACAAACAAAGAAGTGGAGGTACTATCGGTAGCCAATCACAAAAAGGTTCTCAACCATATTCAAAACCATTTCTCCTTTACCGGACTTGGTATTTACATAAGTCTGTGTACCGGGCTTCGTATTGGGGAAGTGTGTGCCTTGAAGTGGAGTGATATCAACATAATGGAAGGAACTATTACTGTAAACCGAACAATCGAGCGAATTTATATCATTGATGGAGTACAGAAACATACTAAATTGGTTATCAATACTCCCAAAACGCAGAACTCATGTAGAGAGATTCCAATGACAAAGGAGTTGCTCGCAATGATGAAGCCTCTAAAAAAGGTGGTCAATGATGATTTCTATATTCTAACCAATGATGAATATCCGACAGAACCACGAACCTATCGGAATTATTACACCAAACTGATGGAAAAATTGGGTATCCCAAAACTAAAATATCACGGACTCCGCCATAGCTTTGCCACTCGCTGCATAGAAGCCGGATGCGACTACAAGACAGTCAGCGTATTGCTGGGACATTCCAATATCTCGACGACTCTGGATCTCTATGTCCACCCGAATATGGAACAGAAAAAGCGTTGCATTGCAAAAGTATTCAAGTCTCTTGGTAAATGACGAATAAAGAGTGGGAGGATATTCAAATGCAATCCTCTCACTCTCGATTCCAACATGATTGGCGATTTTTGAGTTCGTAAAAGCGAGTCTGCAAATAAGCAACTGGTTGAAATTTATTAGCAAATGTACAATCTTACATTTTACGCAGTGGACTGCGTATTTTTACGCACTACAAAGAGGATAGGCTATTTCCTATTTTAGGATGCTATTCGGAAGTTGGCTAAATCAATCTTAGGAATCTGGCAGGTTGATGTCGTTAAATTGGCAAGTGTTCGGACAATAGTTTTGTGTTCATCATCTAGTATCCGCATTGATGGTGGCCGACGTTACTCCAGGATACCACTTAAAAGCAAGAAAAGAGTTCATATAAGAGTTCATAAAAGAACCAGTAGGGTTCACAAAAGAGTTCGTAAAAGCACTACTGAAATGCGCTCCATCATCGCAATAAAGCCAAATTCTGCTTGCCAGGGATTGGCAACTTCTCACGAGCGATTTATCGCTTGGGGTATTGAGTTACCCTAACTCAATAGAGGTCGTATAATGGGCAAGCCCAAGCGCAATTAAGTGTGCAAATTTTGTTTTTTTCGAGAAAGAAGAGGAAGAGGTTGACGAAAAGAAGAAGTGCTCAAATAACGCTATTTTTCATCCAATCAGCTTGCTGGAAAATTGGCATTCTCAAACGGCCGATTGGTCGCTTGGGGGATTAGGCTCCCCATACAAGATAATGTCTGTACAACGGGCAAGCCCATGGCTTAAAAAAGACGTGTTTTGAAGTAAAATGTTTGATATTTATGGCTTTGTTTGACTGTCAAAGGCGATTTAGAGAGTGATTTTGACGTATAAAGGTGTGAATAGATGGCAACTCAAATGGCATTAATGTCACATTTAGTGTCACGGTAGTGTTGATTTCGGATTTCAATATAGTGTCAGAACATTCAATCAATAGAGGCAATGGGCAAAAGATTGAAATAAGTTCGGCATTTAGTACATCGCTATGCCGATATTCAAATACTGATTCTTCCAGCACATTTGCCGAATTTTAATAAGGATTCATATTGAAGAACAGCAAAATAGAAATTACTTTGTTAGGAATGTGTCATTTTATGTGCCAATCTGAAGATTGCGATTTTGACAATTACTGTATTGAACGGACATAAAAATCTACAAGTGGCAGAAAAGGAGTAATCTTTCCAAACAGATTGCCATAACATTCTAAAACCGGATTGTCCACAATAAACTGGCAAATAAAATGGCAACGACCGATTCTGTGAATTATCATGAAATCAGTCGTTGCACTTAAACTTTGACTTATCCCGAATAGACACTTTGGAATAAAGTCAAGTGGAGAGTCAATAGTGGTAATCCGGCATGAACCGATAAATGCCACGGCTTTCCTGAACCACCATCCGTTTGTTCGTGAGAAACTTAATTATCTCCACAATCTTGTTGTGATTCAATTTCGTCCCTGCCAGTTCGTAGGCTGTGGTCAGTTCTTCTTCCAAAGCCTTATATCCCGAAATAGTTTCTCTTCCCTCAAAAGCCAGTTCAAGAGCCTTGCGATGGATTGTTTCGTGGATGTCTCTATAAGGGGAGAAGGGTTCCTGCTTGGGACGACCTGCATTTTTCTTGGTCGGCACATAGTCCGGCAGAAGTTCGGGAAGTGATTGGTCATTGATGCAAAACGCAAATGGCAGAAAGTCCTTGGAACGGGTATGCACACTTTCCACTTTGCTGATGTTACTATCGTCTTTGTCTTTCTCGATTTGGATGACTGTTTCAGCCTTGTTGTTGATTTCCGTGCCGATGTGACCACGGGCATTTTCATCGCTTTTGTTCTGATGAAGGATGGTGTGGAGATGGATCTGATATTCGTCAGTCCACTGCATAAGTTTGGAAATTACGCAGGTGGCTTCACTTGGTGAATTGATGTCATAAACTAGGTCACGGATTCCGTCTATTACCACGAAGCCGAGACCCTCAATCTGGCTGATGGCATTGTCTATGATAGCCAGACGCTCTTTCGGATTGAACTTTCGTAGGGCGAGAAAAAAGAAACGGTCGCAATCCTCATTGGCTGGCAACTCTGCCAGTTTCATGATACGGTGCATCACAATCATACAATGGTTCTGACTCTGTTCGGTGTCGATGTAAAGGATGCGGTTCTTGCCTTCAGGGAAATCCGTTGTGTAGTTAAGGACTTCCTTTTCGGACAAAGCTGCTGCCACCATAGCCGACACATTGAAAGTCTTTTTGCTTTTAGCCTTGCCTATGGATGCGCTGAAATTCCCCAATGTTCCGATAGGTACTCCGCCTATTTTCAGAACTTCCGGCTCCTGTTCGTATTCCTTTTCCAAGCTGAGCATTGTATCTTGCC
>PPYF01309381.1_pt1 | contig 14465 bp, 16 predicted proteins | sample 1559871 | NCBI WGS metagenome assembly PPYF01 (sample SAMN08240021, study PRJNA423297) | Human gut metagenome, whole genome shotgun sequencing project. | reverse complement strand
ACATAGCCAATATATTTAAAGAGGAAGAACTACAGCAAGACACGACAGTTGCAAAAATTGCAACCGTCGTAAATCGAGGCATAAGAGGCGAGGTTGAAGAGCTGGTTGATTTCTATAATCTTGATATGATTATTGCTGTTGGCTACCGTGTATCTTCTCCAAAAGCTACCAAGTTCCGTCAGTGGGCTACCAAGATTCTGAATGAGTATATCAAGAAAGGCTTTGTGCTTGACGATGAACGCTTAAAACAGGGAACGGCAGTATTCGGAAAAGACTATTTCCGTGAATTGTTGGAAAGGGTACGTTCCATCCGTGCTAGTGAACGGCGTATTTGGCAACAGATTACCGACATATATGCAGAGTGCAGTATTGACTATGACAAGAACTCGCCTACCACACACGATTTCTATGCCATGATACAGAATCGCTTTCATTATGCCATTACAGGGCAAACGGCAGCAGAAATCATCTACACTAAGGCTGATCATACCCAAGAACACATGGGGCTGACCACATGGAAGAATGCTCCCGATGGGCGTATCTTGAAATCGGATGTGTCAATAGCCAAGAACTATTTGCAGGAAAATGAAATCCGTCGGTTGGAACGTGCAGTAACAGGATATTTCGACTATATAGAAGACCTTATAGAGCGTGAAAACACGTTCAATATGGAGCAGTTTGCTGCCAGTGTCAACGAGTTCTTGACCTTCCGCAAATATCAGATATTGCCGGATAAAGGACGAATATCTGCGGCACAAGCCAAGACAAAGGCAGAAAGCGAATACGATATTTTCAATAAAACTCAACGGATTGATTCTGACTTCGACAAAGAAGTTAGGGGAATGTTGGGTGAAAAGTAATCAGATGAAGTGATGGAATTGAAAAAATATAAAAAGAAAAGGATTACACCACAAGGTTGGAAAGAGGTAACACTTGCAGATGCTTTTAACACATCCTCTGGTGCTACACCATTGTCCACGGAAGCAAGCTATTATGAAAACGGTACTATTCCTTGGATTAATAGCGGCGAATTAGCAAGTCCGTATATTTATGGCACAACAAATTTTATATCACAGGCTGGATTTGAAAATTCAAGTACTGAGATATACCCTATTGATACGGTGCTTGTAGCAATGTATGGTGCTACAGCAGGTAAGGCATCTTTGCTTAAAATGGAAGCGTGTACAAATCAAGCTATTTGTGCGATTCTTCCAAACAAAGACTATAGTTCTACATTTCTTAAATATAGTATTGATACGCTTTATGATCATCTTGTCGGTCTTAGCAGTGGCTCTGCAAGAGATAATCTTTCGCAAGCAGAACTAAAAAAGTTGAAGTTAATAATGCCTCCTACTAAGGATGAACAGAATAAATTAGTATCTATTCTTGCTTTAATAGACCGCAAAATAGAACTTAATCGTGCGATAAATCAGAATTTAGAGGCTATGGCGAAGCAACTCTACGATTACTGGTTCGTGCAGTTTGACTTTCCGAATGAGGAGGGTAAGCCATATAAATCAAGTGGCGGTAAGATGGTTTGGAATGAGAAACTAAAGCGAGAGATTCCGGAAGGATGGAAAGATATTACGCTTAATGCCTTTATAGATAAAAATAAAGGCGGAGATTGGGGATATGATACACCCAAGGATGGGACAATAAAAGTAGGTTGTGTCCGTGGAGCTGATATAATTAAACTGAATGATGTACCTACAAGACATATTACATCGAAACATTCTGATCGACTTTTAGAAGATGGAGATATTGTGATTGAAATTTCCGGTGGTAGTCCAGTACAAGCAACGGGTAGAGTTGCATTGATAACAAAAGGAGTAATCGAAAGAAATGAAGGAGCCTTAGTGTGCTCTAATTTTTGTCAGTCATTTAGTATGAAGAAACGAACGTATTCTGAGTATTTTTACTACCTATGGCGAAACCTCTATGATAATGATAACATGTTTAATTTTGAAGGTAAAACCTCTGGTATTAAAAACTTTCAGACAGATGTATTCTTAGCAAATCATTGGTTTGAAGCTCAAGAACAGCTCATTGAAGAATTTCATGTTATTGTTTCGCAATATCATTTAATGATTGATCAAAATATAAGTAAGAATAACATTTTAATTAAGCAGCGAGACGAACTTCTACCGCTCTTAATGAACGGTCAGGTGACGGTAAATTCTGATTTATCCGCTTATTAAGCTCAATTTTTTTATCTAATGCAGAGAATATTTCGCCAATTTGTTTCTGTTCATGCAATGGGATTATTGGAACAGGAAAAGAATTGAGTGCTTCTACGGATAACGCATAACGTTGTCCGCTTCCAGAGGCATTGCAAGCGAAATATTTCTTTGCATAGTCCGTATGCAGAAGAGCGTTCAGATAACGTCCATCTAAAATATCCTTATTTGGAGTAACCAGAGCGCAATGATAGCCCAATATGGCATCATCAAAATCATCTGCAATATAAGTAGGAATTCCTATGTCATCACGAGTTTCACTATCCTTGGTTAATGCAACTTGCCCTTTCTTCAATTTGAACTTAGAAATCTCATTAGGACGGGCGGTAGCAAGCATAAAACTATCATGCTGAGCTGTGGTAATAGCCCAGTTGTAATATACATCAACAAAGTTGCAAAGACGAATCTCTTTTTCTCCGTCTTTGATTTTCTTATCTACTCCACTGATTTCAACAGTGGCAATGTCTCCCAATTTATATTTTCTCATTTGCATCCAAATTTAGATGCAAAGTTACACATTTTTAGGCAGATTCTTGTGGTTCAGTTATCCCAAATATTTCTTATGCGCCAATTTTACATTGTTTTGATTCACAATGGCATAGTGCAGTGTTGTGTCAATGCGTACATGACCAAGTAGTCGCTGCACCTGTTCGATGGGCATACCTTTGTCGATAGCCGTGGTGGCAAGGGTGCGGCGGAACTTGTGAGGATGAACTTTGGGTATAGAAAGAGTGTGTCCTAATTTTCGGATTCTCACTTCTACACCGCTGATAGTCAGTCGTGTGTGAGGAGAATGGAGAGAGACGAATAAAGCTGGATTGTCGTCAGTACGCCCATTGAGGTATTGTTGCAAGTGCAGCTTGGTTCGAGCATTGAAGTAAACAATACGTTCTTTATTCCCTTTTCCAAATACCACACACTGCCGTTCGTGGAAGTCTATATCTTCACGGTTTAGTTTTACCAATTCACCAACACGAATACCCGTGGATGAAAGAAAGTCTATAATAGCAAGATCTCGTTTGGTTGTGCAACTATCTCGAAGTTGCTCCAACTGCTCGTCAGAAAGCACCTCTTTTACAAGTGAATCTGTCTTAACTTTATGAATGCGTCTTACCGGGCTTTTGGCGATATAATCTTCATCTTCTAACCATGCAAAGAAGCTGGAAAAGATGCGTCGCATATTGTCAATGGTCACTTTGCTCGATTGGTGTTCTTCTTGATAATCGGATAGATAAGTACGAATATCTGTTGTCGTAATGTGACAAATTGCCAATGAAAGCGTGACTAACAACCGCTCAATGGTATTACGGTAGTAAGCTAATGTCTTATCCGAACATCCCTCTATCTTTTTGGCTGATATAAAAGAGTTAAGAAGATGTTCATTCTCCTGCGTTTGCTGTGTGGCACAATCGCTCTTTTCAATGATTTCTACATTATGCAGTTCTGATGTAAGCACAGCTTTAAGCCGTGCCATTTGTCGGCAATCTAAGTCACGCTGCATTTCCGCAACTATCGCCTGAATGATGTTCTCTTTCATAATTCTGATAATTTTGTTCTTATATATAATATAAGAGGCTGATAAATCAGAATTTAGAGGCGATGGCAAAACAACTTTACGATTACTGGTTTGTGCAATTTGATTTTCCTGATGAGAATGGACAACCATATAAGTCAAGTGGCGGCAAGATGGTTTGGAATGAGAAGTTGAAACGAGAGATACCAAAGGGATGGAATGTTGCAAAGTTGACAGATGAAATTGAACTTCAATATGGTTTTCCATTCTCTACCGACTTGTTTACCGAACAGGTGACATCTGTTCCTGTTGTTCGTATCAGAGATATTCTTGATAATTCTATCTCCGCTTATACTACTGAAGAAGTTGAAGAAAGATATTTGCTTCAAAAACAAGACTTGCTAATTGGTATGGATGGAAATTTTCACATAAATTATTGGACAGATAATGTGTCATATCTTAACCAACGAAGTGTTAGGCTACGAGCAAAGAATAACTCCAACGTGTCAATTGTTCAGGCAAAATATGACATACAACCATACATAAAAGCCAAAGAGACAAGAACAAAAGGCTCAACTGTCGGGCATCTTTCTGACAAGGATATGAAAGAATTATATGTATTGGTTTGTCCTAATGAAAAGGCAAGAGAAAAATTGGATTCAATACTATCAATGATTGTAAAGAATCGAAACGAGGTAACTTTCCTCATTAAGCAACGCAACGAACTTCTACCATTGTTAATGAACGGACAAATAATCATAGAATAAATGGCTCACATTCTCTATAAATATTTAGATATAATTGGTGCAAAGTGCATGATTGGAAACCAGAATCTCCAATTCACTAATGCGTCTCAACTGAACGATCCTTTCGATTGTCATCCAAAACTAATTGACTACTCAAATGTACCTAATACTAAACTTCAAGGATGGATACCTAAGGAATGGTGGATAGACAAAGAAGAAAACGATGCACTCAATTTGCGTAATGATACATGGTTATGTAGTTTATCAAAAATCAATGATTCATTACTCATGTGGAGCCATTATTGTTATAACCATAAAGGTATTTGTATAGGACTTGACATAGACAAAGTGTTGGAATCTGTTCCACCAATGTTTGGTACAATATATTTTGAACCGCTTGTTCTTGATGTTCAATATCAGGATATAATAGAGCGTCCAAACGCATATAATAGCGCAAATGATAGATTAAGCTACCAATGGGGGACAAAAGCAAAGGATTGGGAGTATGAACAGGAAGTAAGGTTGGTAATGCCTAATCCAAGTCCCATGTATGCTGCCTTTACACCACAACAAGCTGAACAGAATCGAAAACAACCTAATAAGATTTGGGATAATCGTGAAATACACCATTTTTTGCCACTGAAAAAAGAATGTTTTGAGTCTATCTATTTTGGTGTCAATATAGAACAAACAGAAAAAGAAAAAATTATTCAATATGTTCAGAAGAAGTTACATCCACAAATCAAGTTATACCAAATGGAAGTAGATGAGAATGCTTTTAGGTTACGACCAGCAATCATATGAACGGCCAAGTATCTGTAAATTCTGATTTATCGGTATATAAGAAAAGGAGAGGAAAAGTCCCCTCCTCAATTCTAAACGATGTGTCAGACATTTAAGTCTTTAATAGGCAATCCATAATTGTTTTGGTCAAAGATTCCTCGATAGATGAGCTTTAAACCGAGTGTCTGATAATACTTGTAGTTATCACCTTGCATTTTGCATCACGCTACAACTGTTTCTGTAGCCGAACTTCTCACACAAGTAGAGATTGAAATCAAGAATCAAATCTTCCATAAATAATTGAATTTAAAGTGTTAATAAAAAGTGGATTATAAATGAAAGCCTCGCTTGCGCTTAGCCTTTTTCTTTTTCATCAGCCGATTGAACTCGGCTTCTTCTGCGGCAGTGGCATCGTACGACGAGTTGCCGTTTAGCAAGCCGAGACTGATGCTTGAGCCATCATCGGAATGGGAAACGCTTTGTTGTACATTATCTTCCTTATGTCTGGATTCCTGTTTGGGTGATTCAAACAAGGATGCACAAGCATTTTCTTCCAGTCGGTTGTCGATATTCAAGTAGCTGAACTCTCGGCTAATCTTAGAGCCGGAGAAAGAAAAACCGTTGTACTCAAATTTTACACCCTGTATTTCCCGTGTAGTTCGGCTGACCTTGAATTTCATATCAATGTCTCGGTCGGCAAGTGCATCCTTTAAGTCAGCCCAATTTTGTACTTGGGACAGTTCCTCTTTCAACGCTTTGTATATCTCATGCTTTGCTCGGTCATAAGGGCGCAATCGTTCCTCCTTGATATGGTCTTTACCATTGGCAAAATGCAAGCGATATTTGGCGGTCAACATTTTGCAAACTTTCTCATTCCTGCGAAAGTCATTCTTGTCGCTAATCGTTTTGCCGTCATTGTCCACTCGATTAAAGACGATGTGGCAATGCGGATGTTCACGGTCGATGTGCCGGGCAATAATGTACTGCGTGTTTTCGATTCCCATCAGTTTCATGTAGTCGTGGGCAATTTGCAACATCAGTTCATCATCATGTTTCAAGCGTTCGCTATCTTCCGGTGAGAAGTTGAGCGAAGTATGTCCGACAATATTCTTTACCTTATCATTGAGTAGCGATTGTAACTCAAATTGCTCCGCAATCTGTTCGGGTGTACCTTCTACTCCAACTGCTTCCAGCAATTTGGATTTCTCCTCTTTGAGAACATAGCTGACACAGCCACCGAACGATGTCCCTTTAGTCTGTTTACCTATCATCTTTCAACCGTTTTATAAGTAGGTTAATGTGCTGAGCCATTTCCTTGCATCTGTCAGCTACGGCGAAGAAACCGTAGGTGTTTGCCTGTCTTGCCAACTGGTTAAGATTAGTACTTTCGCCAATCAGTTGACGGATAATGTGAATATGCTCTTGCGTGATTCGTTCACGTACCGAACCGTTTTCGATGAGCGAACGGATCACTTCGCTTTGGGTCTGCTTGCTCTGTCTGCAAAGCGCACCAAGCCATGCGTATTGCTGATATGACAGACGGAGTGTTACTGTATATTTCTTTTCCATTTGAATCTGTTTTTAGTGAATAATGTGTGACCATCGGGAGCCGCCTCCTCAGACTTTTTGAGGAGCAAGTGGTCGGGGAATGTAATACACCGACATTAACTTGCTACAGTAAAAAAGTCTCGATTCTTCTCCCTGAGTTCAAAGTCTGAATCCTCGCTTCTTGGGTGGTAAAACCTTCGGTTGTGGAATGCCTTGTTGTACGCTGATGAGCTTTAAATCGAATGTATCTATCAGTGTTTTCAAGACGGGATTCTTCCTTATCATTTGTTGAAGGATGGCTTCGTCAGGCTTCACTTTGAGTAGATAATCAGCTATGTCGTACCCCTCCTTGCGTTCGTCTTCGGTTGCGTTGGCTTCCAAATAATCGAACATTTGTACTTCAATTCCGCAGCTTTTCATCAGGCTGATTTTGCTCTGCCAATAGTCGGTTGCACCTAAATCAGGGAATAATACAACGCTTCTTCCTGCCAGAACGGATAGGCTGTTGACATTGAAGCAACCGTTCTTTCCACCTGATGCTATCCATAGGAATTGCGGCAGATAGTAAGATGCAATAATTGCCGTTTTCTCGCTTTCGACCAGCGCAACTGGACGGCTTTTGTCTTCGGAAAGCAGATGCTCACCGAAGAAGCACTGCTTCAAATTGTAATCACCTTTGTGTAATACGGAGTGCACCCACGTAACATGATTGTATGGTTCTTTTATTCGCTTACCCGTTTCGGAATTGTAAAGCATTATCTTACCAGTTCTGACTTTACTCTGATTGTCCGTTTGCCAGAATACGGTTGCACCATCCCAATACTTGGATGTACCAACCTTGTATCTCTTCATAAGATTCAATGTTTCCGTCTCTCCGAATTGGGCCGATAGAAACTGAAATAACTTGTTCGCAGAATAGCCTCGTAATGATTGGTTGACTATATCCAAATCCATGTAGGAGATGGCTATCGGTTTTACTTCTTTAATAGGTGTATAACTTCCGAAGCTATTCTCAGCAAACTTTTCTTTCTCAGATGGATTCTGCTCAAAGTAATCACGAGGCGTGAAGTGATAACCGCATTTCTGCTCATGGTCACAACGCCCCACGTATTCTGGGAACTTGATTTGCTTCTCTGTATCAATGTATTTGGAAAAGCATCTTTGGCGGTGACAGTTCGGGCAAGTATGCCGAGTGCTGACACCTTTGTAGGGTTCTAATATGAATCTATGTGTACTCATTGTATGTCTCTTTTTGGGTGTGTCACTTTTGTCGTTATTGTCGTTTTCGCTTGGATAGTGTCAATACCGACAAAAATGTCACGGGTTAATCTTTGAATATTCTCCATGTTTCTCTTTGCGAAACAATGTCCCGATGTTGTCATTGAGAAAGCGTTGAAACGTGCGCTCCTTCATCCCATTTTGCTCAGCTATCTGTATAGCTTGGGCGGTTGTAAAGGATGGAGGAAGCAGATTGACTATTGTCTGTTGTTGGCTGTTGAGCGTATTTTCATTGAGGACATTTTGAACATTCAATGCAGACTCTTTGAAATACTCCGTCAGTTTGATTGCTCGTTCCACTGTCAACAGGTCGATACAGGTCTTATCACACTCTCCGCAAGTCCATCGTGCTAATTGGATAATCAGACAGAAACGGATGATGTATATTTCCAGCTTGCAATAGATACTTACGATGGTGTCGTTTGTTTCCCGGTCGCATAACTCAGAGAAATGGTGTTGCCATTCGTAAAGCCGTCTTTTGGCATCCTCTGTGAAGAGAAGAATCTGTGGTTCTATCTCTCCAAACTCATTGAGGGCATATTCTTGTTGTATCAGCTTGCCAATAATACCATTCCACTCTTGTTCAATGTTCTCCGGTAGTTCCTTGTCATTCCAACGTGCTTTCTGTTGCAGGTTGGGCATCACAAACAGAATACGGTCAATGAACCCATTGCTGGAACGTTCACCCTTAGCCAGTTCACTGAGAATTTTCTTTTGGATGGTGCCGATAACCGAGATATACGGTCGCTTGATGAAGATGGAACTCTTGGCATTCTTGCGGTCGGATATAGTCGTCTTGGCACTGAACACTGACAACCAGAATTGTTCTTCTGAACCATTGTTGTAGCGGTTGAAGTTCTTGAACCAAGCGGACAATTCATCAGCCCACAAGCATAAACCTCGTTTGTTCTGCGCATGAATAAGGCTCAATCCTTCGGGCGTTACATCCGAAATCAAGAAGCGTTTGCGGATAGGCTCTTGTGGAAATTGCTCACTACCGCTTTCCGCACGTTCCTTGCGACTCATGCTCATCAGCTCATCGTACTTTGCAAGTGCCTTTTCAAATTCCTGATTCTGTCGGTAGTCATAATCAAGAAACGGCTTCATCGCAAAGCTGAGCGGATGGCTTTTATTAGCTCCCGGTCTTCCAATCAATGCCATATATAGGATGGGGCTCTCCGTCCATCCTTGCTTGATTTGGGCAAGGTGCGTGTTGCCTATGCCAACTGCTATTGCCGTGAGGATGGCTGCGGCAATATAGTCAGTAGGGTAGTTATGGCATTCGTGTACCTCACGGATGATGCGTTGGATTTTGTTAGGGAATATGCTGACGGGGAATGCCGTACCGGACAATCTTGTGCTTAAATCAATCGCTTCATCAATGATAGATACCGGATTAATAGAATACGTATCCATAGCCACACCTATTAAAGTTTCACGGATGATTTGGGCTTATGACGGATGCCGCCTTGCATATTGGCAAGCATCTCTTCGTATGTTGCTACCATCTTTTTCAACTCGATGACCTGTTCGGTCAGATAACCTACCGCTTCGGGCAGCTTATCAAATGTTACTGTTTCTTTTTGCATACGTTGCTCGTTTTTAATTGTTCGACGGCAAAGGAAACAGGTGTTTCAATGGTGGAATCATTCACCAAAACATAACTGATGAATAACCTTTTGATGGTGATTGGTGGTGATTACAAGGAATTTAAGTACCTTTGCGTTTGAAAATACCAATGGTTATTGAAGCTATAATATTAATTTGTTGTTTATGATACCGCAATTTGAAGAAATAAGGATACAGGCTTTGAAAGAATTAAGCTCAGGGGTTGTTATGAGAGCGAAAGAATTACGTATCCCTCTGGCTAAGCATTTTGGACTGACAGAAGAGGAAATGAATGCTTGGTATCCTTCCGGTAATGGCGAAATATTCTTAGATCGTATTTCGTGGGCTTTATCGTATCTTTTTATTGCAGGTCTTGTAGAGAAACCTCAAAGGGGAGATTATAAGATTAGCGAAAAAGGCTTGTCTATGCTTTCTTCATGTACAGAGGAACAAATAAATGAGTTCGTCAAAGTAACTGTAAATGCGAAAGCTCCAAAGAAAGATAAAAACAAGGAGGCTGGCAATATTGCTTCCCATGTGGAAAATGATGAACGTACACCAGAAGAAGAATTGGCTGATTCCTATGACAGAATAAAGCAGAATGTGCAGTCTCAAATTCTGACAACTATATTAAGCAAACAGCCGAGAGAATTTGAAAGATTAGTCGTGAAACTACTTCAAGCAATGGGGTATGGTGGCGAGATCAAAAACTCTGGTATAGTAACTAAACTTTCTAATGACGGTGGTATCGACGGTATTATCAAAGAAGATATTTTAGGCTTCAATCATATTTCCATACAGGCAAAACGATATGCCTTGGACAATAATGTAGGTCGCAACGAGGTTCAAAGTTTTGTAGGAGCTGTTGCCGGAACACCATCCAAGAAAGGAGTATTCATCACCACTTCTGATTATACTAAAGGTGCGATGGAGTATGTGGAAAGCCTAAACGGTTCACCAACCATTATCCTGATAAATGGTCAGCAATTAACAGAATACATTTATGACTATGGCTTGGGATTGCAAACAGAGAAAGTTCTTAAAATAATGAAAATGGATATGGACTACTGGGATGCAATGGATAATGCTTAATGGCATTGCGACTATGCAATTTTTCTATCCAGTTTAATCCTACATTCTGATTCCGTATGCGACATTTTGCGTTCAATGGTGGATATTTCTGAATCACGGAGAGTATGAGCAAATACTCTCTTTATAAATGTGGCAGTCTGTAGGCGTGGCTTGCCGAATGCTTTGCCGATATTCCAACCAAAGTGCATAATGTCAATGGTTTTTAATTGAGCATCAACCTTTATCTGCTCAACTTTAGGCAGAGAATCTGAGAAGTAGTATTCCGTAATATATTCACATAGACGATTGAGGTCAGTTTCGCTAAGATAGAGAACCAAGTTCTGTTTAGTATATGAGAGAACCTTATCTAATTTTTCTTGCGATGCTCGTTCCTTCTCAGCCATAGCGTTGGCACGGAATATTTCGTATTCTATTGGCTGATTGGATTCTTCGATGGGTATATTATTGATGGTAGAAGATGTGGCTTCTTCCTTTGGAAGTTCTGTCACGTCTTCGTTGAGTTCGGAACACGATGGATTAGAAACTTCTTCTGTTATGTCAGATGTAGTTTCGATTTCAGTTTCGGGTTCAGAAATGATGGATTCTGAAATAATGGTTCTTTCGGCAAGTTCCGTGTGTACCACTGGAGTTTCTACCGCTATAACCTTATTGCGATAGCACTCAAATCTTATAAAGCACTTCTCTATTGTTGGTGAAAGGAGTTGGCTGAATACCATTTGCAGATTAAGATAGATTGCACCTATGACAATGGAGCATACCATAAAAATAAGGTAGCTGCTGAACTCGTCCCAACCATAGTGTAGTGCGGTCTGACGGGCTAAAACACCAATGATGATGATTGTTCCGAAAACAATCAGATGCAAGGTAATATATTCTGTCTTTTTCTGCTCCATAATGATATATGTTAATCGTTTGTGTGCAAATATATAGGATTTATTTTTGGGAAAATCCATAGTTTTGCTTGCCAACGGACTCTTGACGATATATTTCATCACATTTCATCACGTTACACACCTAATAATAAGCGTGTTGTAAAATTCTTTGTTCCCGGTGAAAATAGTTGGTACAATAGGGTTGTGTACCTCTAAATAAAGATTATCTGCATCGTTTCTGTCTAAACAATGCAGATAATCTGATGATTGAAAGGTTGTTTTATTAGCAATACAATGTACTGTTCGCCCCCTCATTAAGGTATAGTAGGATGTTGCAGTTCTGCTTATGAACAACCTTGCTTATTAGCCATTTTCTGAATGTAGTGGAATGTCCTGTATCTACTTGATAGGATGAGGCAATAATCATGTCGAGATTATACGCATCAGCACTACTCCCATTCTCTAATCTGATACATTGGCGTGCTTCATACTCCTTTAAGATATTGGCTTTCAATATCGCTTTTATACGGGAGTTGATTGCTCCAACTGTTGTATAGAACAAGTCGGCAATCTCCCAAGCGGTCATCCATACTTCGTCATCTGAAATATGAATGCCTTGTCCGTTGTTTGTTATGATTCCTCGTGTCATGGTTATATCATTTTAATGAAATCTTATTGGCAGTCTCTCGTTTCTTCACATTTACCAAATCTGCGTAGATTTGAGTAGTGGAAACGTTCTTGTGAGTTAGCATCTTTGAAACAGTGTAAATATCTGTACCTAAAGAGATTTGGATAACTGCGTAGGAGTGACGAAATCCGTGAAAGGTTATCGGTTTCGTTATTCCTGCCTTTTTGAGCCAGTTCTTCAGCGGATAGTTAATCATGCTCCGTTTCAAGCCCTTGAATACTTTGCCTGTGCCGGGCGTACCACATAGTTCGTAGGCTTCGTAGCTGATGGGGAGTGTCGCTTCTGTTTGGGTTTTCTGTGTTCTGATACGCAAGCAATAGCCTTGGTCGGGAGCAATGGCAAAATCTTCCCATTGAAGATTGAGAATATCGCTGATGCGTAAACCTGTCAGACAAGCAAACAAGGAGGCGGCTTTCAGAACGGGGATGTCACAAGGAGTGGCGGCAAGTTGTTTCACTTCGTCCAGTGTCAGGTACTCTTTTTTCACATCTTGTGGTTCAATCTTGTCAAGATAGTCATTGATATTCTCCCGAAACCATTTGTCCCGATAGGCAATCTTCAACAATCCTCTGAAAGTGGAGTAGTAGCCGGATGCCGAATTGAGGGATATGGGGCGGTTGCAATGTTTGAGCTGCTTGGCATTCAACAGGTACTCACGGAACTTTTTGCACAAGTCTACATTCACATCGCCGAAGGTGCATTGTCCTTTGACGAAGTTGTAGAAATGCTGATAGACGAACATCCATTTCTGGTCTTTGCTTTGGCACATCTTCTTGAAGTAGGCAAGGAAATCGGCTTTCTGCTTGGTCTTATCCAAGAAACCGAACTCTTCATTGATGAGTGATTGTACTCTGATGCAACGGATAGCCTCTGCCTTGTTCAACATATCATTGTTGAATTCCCGTTCCATTTCGTTTTTGGGGTGGGCATAGATGTAGATGCCGAGGTATTCTCGACGGCTCATCTGCATTGTCTCAGGGTTACGGACTGCCGGATAATAATCCAGATACAAGGAGATGCGATTATTCCGAATTGCTCTCTGACGAACTGTTACTTTTGTACATGTGTGTGTCATACTGATTAATATTTAGAGTTTTACATTTGTTTGATGCAAAGGAATATGGTGATTCAATGGTGGCAACATTCACCGATAAATAACTTATTCTATCTTGGGGGCTGCAAGTAATTTATCCAATTCAGGCTTGGAGATAAGCGTGTATTTGCCCTTCTTGACCTTTGGGATATTATGATACTTCGCATAGTGATAGAGTTGGTCACGAGTTAGATTGAACTTTTCCATTGCTTCGGCTACTGTATAATACTGCGGTTCTTCGGGTGCTACCACTCCTTTGGCTATATCCACGTGCTTCTTGGAGTAGTACACCATGATGCCTTCCTTCTTCTTTGGGATAGCATTCTTGGAAACGAAGGTGTAGATGGCGGATAAAGTCATGCCGAATTTATCCTGCATTTCCTGTGTGCTGTACCATTCGGTAATGTCGGGATTCGGGGCTTTCTTGGCAAAGTAAGCGTCTATATGCTTCTTGCTCCAGTAGGTCTTGCCACGATTGAAAGTACGAGGGATGTTGTTCTTCTTGGCTACTAAGAATATCCATGATTCGTTTACATGGTATTTCTCTTTGACTTCGGCGGTGGTGTAGAAGTCGGTGATAGGGGCTTTTTCTTTTAACTGTTTGTTCTCTGTTTCTGGAACAATAAAGACTGTCATATCTTCTATATCAGCTCTACGAACAAGGGTTTTTCTTTCAAATCGGATTACCTTGATTACTCCATTGCGGATATAGCGATATATAGAAGTACGGCCAATGTTTAATAACACGGCTACTTCTGACGGAGTAAGATACTCCTTGTTCAAATTAGGAGGTGTCTTTATGCTTTTCCCTAATTCGTGTTGCAGACTTTCAATGCGCTGTTTCCTGACCTTGTCTTTGTAGGCAAGGTTAGCACATCGGTGTGAACAATACTCTGTGGTTGTCTTATGGGCTGTGAAAATAGCACTGCACCACTTACATCTTTTCTGAATGTCGATTTTACTACTCATTATTTATCCGTTTATTTCGCCAAATCTGTTTCATCGCG
>PPYF01242461.1_pt1 | contig 14469 bp, 11 predicted proteins | sample 1559871 | NCBI WGS metagenome assembly PPYF01 (sample SAMN08240021, study PRJNA423297) | Human gut metagenome, whole genome shotgun sequencing project. | reverse complement strand
GTAGATATCCCCGCCCTGGGCGAACACCTCCTGCCGCCATTGCTCTCCGGCAATCCAGGCGATGACCCGCGCTTCGATGGCCGAAAAATCCGCCACGAAGAAGCGGCACCCCGGCTTGGGGATGAAGGCGGTGCGGATCAACTCAGAGAGCACCAGCGGGACGGAGTCGTAGAGCAGCTCCAAGGCGTCAAAGTGCCCATCCCGCACCAGCGTCCGGGCCTGCTTCAGATCGGGCAGGTGGTTCTGCGGGAGGTTTTGCACCTGGATGAGCCGCCCAGCAAATCTGCCGGTTCGGTTGGCTCCATAAAACTGGATCAGCCCGCGGGCGCGGTCATCTGAGCAGACCACCGACTCCATGGCGGTATATTTCTTGACACTGCTCTTAGCCAGTTCCTGCCGCAGGGACAGTGCCAGCTCCACCTCGCCGTACGCTTGGGACAGAAGCTCCTGGACGGACGCTTTGGAGAGAGAGTCAGTTTCCACACCTCTTTCCATGAGCCATGCCTTGAGCTGGGCGGGGCTGTTGGGGTTCTCCAGGCCGGTCACCGAGTGGGCCTGTTCCAAATGGGTGCGTTTGAACTGCTCATCGCAGCGGATGGCCTGTGCCACCAGGGTGCGGTCCAGCAGAATTCCCCGGTCGTTGATGCGCTGGTCGAGATGGTAGTTATCCCACTCTTTCGGGGAGACCGGGAATCGTGACAACTTCTGCTGAATGGACATCTCCGTCTCCACATCCCGGAGGTTATAGGCTTTGAACGCGGCCCACTTCTCCGGCGCGTCTGCGGGAAGGTGGCGGAATGTGGAACCGTCCCTGGCCTTCGCCGGCATGCAGAAATAGCGCACCAGGTCTTTGCCCTCCTTGAGCTTCTGCTTCTCCAGTCCCAGCACGGCGCCGGCTCCCTCCAGGGAGAGGGGCAGGCCCAGGGTGGCTGACCACACCATGGTGCAGTACCAGGAGTCGGGGTCCAGGTATTGTCCGACAGGGTACCCCAGGTACCGGGAGAGACACACCCGCTCGAACTGTGCGTTGAAGGCCCACTTGAATACCGCTGGGTCGGTCAGCGCAGCCAGCACATCGGCGGGGATGCCTTCGCCGGCGGTGAGATCCACCACCCGGACGGGGCCGCTGTCCACGGAATAGCCGAACAGCAGCACTTCAAACTCCGGGGCCTGGCAGTAGCGGTACACGCCGCACTTGGCCAGCGGCTCCGGGGAAAAGGTTTCAATATCGATGGATAGCGTTTTCATAGAACCTCCTTTCCTGTGGCATAAGGGCGGCAGAGGTCGCCCTCCGCCACCCTCGCCGGATGCTCGTTAGGAAAGGAAATCGTCATCGAAATCGGTGGAGAAGTCATCAGCGGCAGAGGAACGACCGCCCAGAGGTTCTCCGTCCCGCACCTTCTGGATGTTGCCCAGGCCGCAGGCGATGCCGCGGTTTCCGTTGGAGTTGAAGGCGTAGAAGTTGATGGACACACGGGCGTAGCAGCCGGAGTAGACCTCGGCGCGATCCAGGATGGGCTGCACGGAGCGGTCCACGATCTGGGGCGCAGTGGTGCTGTTGGCGTTGACGAAGTAGGCGCCCTTGTAGGCTTCATCGTCCCGCTCCAGATCACCGTCCCGCAGGGGGAGCTTCAGCGCGGCCTTATTGGGAATCTTACCGCCGAACTTGGCGGCTCCGTCTTTGATAGCGGCGTCCACGGCGGCGTGGATGGCATCGATGGTTTTGGTGTCGGTCTTGGGGATGATGAGGGAAACGCTGTACTTGGGGTTGCTTCCGTTGATGGAAGCCGGCTCCCAGACGTTGGCGTAGGACAGGCGGACAACACCGGTGACCACCTTGGTCGGGTTCTTGTGATTGACAGACATATCGTTATACCTCCGTAATTTCAGTAAATTCTTGGGCGGCATCCATGGTGGTGATGGCCGGACGCCGGTCGGATACCGGAACCAGGGTCGGCCTGCCCTTGGGCTTTTCGACCAGGCTGCCGAGGATCTCGGCAAAGGCCTTTTTACCCATGAGCTTCTCCATCTCGGTGATGGGGATGAGGGTCTTCTTGAAGATATCGTGGTACCCGGCGGCGTTAGCGGCGCGGATCACGGCTTCCTCGTCTGTGTACTTGCGGTTGGTGCGGCTCTCCACCAGTTTGAAGCCATGCCACACCTTGCCGTGGTGGATGGCGGCGTCCTGGGCGTAGGCTTCGATCTCACCGGCCCACTTGGTCAGGCCGGGAAACCGGGAGAGTATGTCCTCGATCTCCGCATCGGTGAGGAGCGGCGGCATGGCGAACTCATACTTTGCAAGTTGGAGCTTGGCTTCCGCTCTGGCGCGGCACTTCACCGCCGCTTTGCAGAAGGTACACCAGGGGCCAGGGACATAGTCCCCTTCACCCTGGTAGGCCATTTCCGCCTTGGGCTTGAGGGTGTGTTCCGCCCAATCCATGAGCTGCTCCACGGTGATGATCCAGGTGGACACGTTCTCCCGGCGGGGCTGGTAGATGCTCATGGCGACCTGGGCGATGTCGTAGAGGTGGTCGAACTGCCGGAGTGCGCCCAGTGCGTACAGCATCATCTGGGGATTCTCCTCTGCGTCCACCAGGACGCCCTGCCCGTACTTGAAATCGATGATGTGCAGGAGCTTGTCCGCCACGATCAGGCAGTCACCGGTGCCGAAGCCGTCCGGCACATAGCAGGAGAAGTCCAGCCGCTGTTCGATGAGGACAAGAGGGTCGGCGCAGAGCGCCCTGGCTTCCTCCAGCTGTTCCAGCACGAACTCCACATACCCATCGGTGTAGGCGTCCATTTCATCGCAGTCATATGGGCTGACGGGCTTCCGGGAACGCAGCTTCAGCGCCTTTTTGAGCTTGTGCTCTGCCAGAGCGTGAGCGGCAGTGCCTTCAGCTGCGGCTTCCGTCTCCCGGTCGGCAAACTCCAGCTCCAGCCGTGCCGAAGGGTTACAGTGGAGCCAGCGATGGGCGCCGCTGGCAGAGAGAACGGCGTGTTTGGAGGGTGGCATCAGAGCACCTCCGCATCCTTCAGCAGAGCCGGGTAGTGCTTGGGGTCTACCACCGACAGCTTCGGAGCGCCGTACTTCTGCAGCAACTCCCGCACCGCTTCGGTTTTCCCGTCATGGCTCTTCTCAGCCAGCACCGCCCGCACCTGCTCAAGCGTGACCGTCGGTTCTGTGGGAGGGGGCGGAGCGGTCTTCTGTACCGGCTTGGCTTCCGGTGTATCTCCCTGGGTCATGGCGTCCGCCAATGCCTGAAGACTGTCGGCAAGGGAGCGCATATCCGCCACCACATCCAGGAGGAGCTTGATCTTACTCAACCGTTGCACCTCCCTCCGGCAGTTCGGTGATGTCCAGGGATTCCACGGTGTTGCCGGGAATGAGGATCATCACTCGCTCTTTGCGGCCCAGGAGCCGGGTGAGCATCTTCTCCCGCAGGGTCACGCTGCGGCATCTGACCACTCCGCCGGTCTGCGGTTCCTTGGACACGCTGATTTTGAGTCTGTGCCTCATGGCGTTCAGTCCTTTCTGGAAGGAGGATTTCTTGCCCTTCCGAGATACGGCCAGGAGAACGGGCGGATATGAGGGTCAGCCCAGAAGTTTTTTTAGTTTTTTCTTCACCGTCTGCAAACGGTGAGAGATGGCGGACTGCGTCACGCCCATCCGGGCGGCGTAGTCGTTGACGCTTACGTTTTCAAAATAGATAGCCCGTACCATTTCCTGCTGGTCAGGGGAGAGCTGCCGGATGGCGGCATGAAGCCGCTCCTCATCGGTGGGGCCGGCAAAGAGGGCTTCCAGGCCGGAATCCTCTGCGGCGTAGTCCATACCTTCGTAGACCTTGCCCTCCAGCGAGTAATGCCGGCGGGTCTCCTTGTGGTCGTTGTTGTACTCCTGGCGATCCAGGTCGACAATCACGGCACCGATTTCCTCAGAAACCTCGACCTCCGCGACTTCCCCAGTGACAAATTTGTAGGTAATCTTCATTTTGTGTCCTTTCCGTCCGGGTCAAAGGACGGTGGGACACAAAAGAGCCTGTGGCTGAAGACACCCACAGACTCTGCCAATCCGAAAATGAACGCCAAAAGTCAACGGTGGGGCATCTTCACTCGGAACGCAGTTTATATCACTGTGTTCCAAGGTCTTATGCATCCCATCGTCCTAATGGCCATCTCGGACTATTGAGATTGATATAGGCAACCGATCATTCAATTGCCTGGCTCTATTATCGCAGTTTTTATTTTTTGAAGAGCAACTCATCGAGTTGGTCATAAAGCTCAGAAACTAAGCCGCTTTCCCATTTCAAGGCATAAAAAAAGGACCCCTTTCGGGGTCCAAAACCAACTCAGTGAGTTATCGGATTTTTAATCGGGATCATCTTTTATTGTGCTGCCCAGTTCTTTGATGCCTGCCTGTTTCAAAACGCCGTTGAAATCCTGCAAGGATAATCCGGGCATATTCTCTAAAATACGGATATATGTCTTGTCGGGGTCCTGATAATAATTCAGTTTGTTATCGGACTTGTCGAATATCTTCTCCACGATGCGGAGGTTCAGCCGCAAGCCGACACAGATGGCCATCAGAACCTCTGTCCCCATATTATTGTACTTGTCGTTCTTTATTTTGCCGTGATAATTCTTATGCAGACCTGTTCTGTCGTTAAATGTTTCCGGGTAGTTCCACTTTCTGTTTTCCATCAGGTACCACAGGCATTGACAGAGCGTGGTGGTCGGATCACCCAGCCGCTTAACCAGTTCGATTTCTTCGTTCTCATCGTAAGTGAGAATATGATCTCGGAATGCTAAATACACATCATCTTCTTCGTACTTGAAATTTGCCTGGTATTTTGGATGGAATGTCAGCATACGCTGATCGATTCCTTCCCCATGATAAAGAACGGCAAATCCTACGAAGTCCTTCTGTATATTTCGGTAGGTCGTATATTTATGCTCACGGATATTGATAACACACTGCGCCAAGTTCTTTTTGGCTTTCGCCGTCAGATGCAGACCGTCTTCTTTTGCGGTTATGTATTTCTTATCCGCCAGCACAAAGTATCCGTCAGCAAAAACAAACTGACCACCGCTGACCCATTCCCGAAGGGAGGAGTCCAGACTCAATAGCTGATACGCCTCCACAGGAGTCAGCGCGACAAGTTCCTTGCTGTTATTGATCTCTGCAAAGACAGCATCAAAATCCTCGAAGCCGGATATGCGACCAAGCAGCCCGACCTCAATCAAGCGGTATTTGACAGACACGCGAGACACAATGAAGAAGGTGCTCAAATCCTCAATCAATGTGTCGCAGGACGGAATAATGTCGTTCTGCGGATTCTGATAACTGTCGATCAGTTCAAGCGCTTTCTTCTTGAACATCTCAAACGGCATCAGCACTCGCGGAGCCAGTCGGTGCGCCTGCCACTCAAGCCACTTTACTTCGTTTTCTTTGGTCTTTTTCCCTTCCGGCGGCTCGTAGAATGTTTCGGACAGGCGGCACATAATCGGATACAGTTTTTCGGATGCCGCCGCATTCTTCACCGCCAATATTTCAAAATATGTTTTATCCTTTTCCCAATGAAGAGCCTCATGGATGAGCGTGTTTCGTTTTGCGCCTTCCCCGTACATTGCCTCGGAATCCGGATCGATCAGAACTGTTCCCGCCGGAAAAGATACGGTTTTGGATGTGCCTTGCTCGTGATCGTAAATTTCAACTTCACCATCGAGAAGCAGACAGCACCCGAAAATGTCCAGATTGCGGGACAGAGAGACTTCCTTGACCGTGAGATTTGCTTTCTGCAATATTTCATCAACAGGCAACGGCATCGGCGTTTCAAGAGCCTTTTTGCAATGCCTTGTCAAATACTTAGTCGCATAATCATCAAGGCGGTTCTTGCCAAGAATCAAGGCTCCCGTTTTCTTATTTATATCAAAGATATCGCTCGATGTCGGTTTGTTCGTCATCCGTATCCGACTCTCCTTTTTCCATGTAATCCAGAGGCATGGTGGCAAGCATCTTCTTTGCCTCTCGCCATGTCGGGCAATACTCATCAACAAGCGCATGGAATCTGTGAGTGTGATTTTTTTCCAGCAGATGCACCAGTTCGTGTATCACCACATATTCGAGGCATTCCATCGGTTTTTTGGCAAGCTGGAGATTGATCCATATCCTGCGTTTTTCAATGTTGCAGGTTCCCCATCTGGTCTTCATGTTCTTTATGCGGAACTCATCCGCATAAACGCCCGTCTTTTTTTCGCATCCGATTATTACGGACTCAAGCACACGCTTTAATTCCTGTCTGTACCATTCGGCGAACAGCCTTTCTCTTGCATCGGCATCCGTTCCCTCCGGCACAGTCATAATGATTTTGGTAGGGGACTTTACGATCTTATGCTGTGTTCCTTCGTAAACGACCTGCAGGCGGTAGGGCTTTCCCCAAAGATAGTGGGATTCGCCGGAAACATATTCCCGCTTGCTCTGTCTCTCCTGCGAGAGCATCCTGTCCCTGACCTTCGTAATTTCCGGGAGCTTCTTAAGGACAAAGAGTTTTATATCCTCGTTTGATAGCTCCATTGGTGTGCTTACAGTTACATTTCCTTCCGGCGGATTGACCCTGACATAGAGGTTTTTCAGGTTCTTCTTCCTAATTACCTCTATCAACAATCCGCCGATAAGCATTTCATCATTACGCATCGTATTCTTCCTGCCTTTGTACAATATCGAAGACATTGTTGGTTTCCTCGGTGGCTCTGTCTTCGGTATACATATGAAGCAATAACTTCCGGTAAATAGCAAGTCTTATTTTCTGCTGTTTCTGGAAATTCCGCTTCCAGTCAGGCTGGATAGAAACACGGATCGCACCGTCCACATCAATCGTCAATTCGACATTTTCTTCAAAATAATCGTAGAGAGCACGTCTTGCCGCACTGTCCTTGATTTCATCGGGATAACTGCCGTTCGTTTCGGGATGAAGGATTGCTTCAGCCAGTTCCACGACCTGTCGCAGATATTCCTCGTAGCTCATCGCTTCAACCTTACGTTGCATGATGATCTTCTTGAGCATCTCGGACAGCTTGCCGTAATACACGCTGTTGGAACTCATCTTTTTTACGATCTCATGCTGCAGGTTGTTGTCAATCGTCTCCGCCTTCGCCTCATCGTTACCCGGCAGGTCTTTTACCAGGTCAACAGGCGTGGTGGTCTTGCCTTGGAGGAGCAGTTCAACGATAGACATATTGCCAAGTTCGCTGACAACCCTGGTGTCCTCGGCGCGGATGTATGTGTCGAGGATATAGCGCATATCCACTTCGTATGGCTTAAGGTCGATATAGTCGCAGCTTGCCAGCTTGATCATTTCCTTGATTTTATTGTACCCGGAAATCTCGCCGCGGAGATGGTTGACATCATCCTCGGTATACCCATAATCCGCTACAAGACGGTCACAGCAGTTCGCAAAGGAACGAGAAAGAGATGCCGTAAGCGCATAGAGAGTATCTCTCCGTGCAGTCTTTTCATCATCCTCGCTGTCCTCGCCGCAGAAGTATTCGATGAAATCGGTATCCGCCTGTGGAGCGGGTACATTTTCAATCAACGCCTCAAGAGAGGCGAGTGTACCTTCCAGTTCGGATTTCGCCTCGTCATAGCGGTTTTTGATAAGGCCCTCGACATCTTCTTTGTCGTAGCCGTCAAACGCCTCGGATGTGTAGTCGGCAACGGCAAGCTGAACATTGCGGAACAAGTCCATGTAATCCACAATGTATCCGTAATCCTTATCCTCGCCGTCCGGTCTGTTGACGCGGCAGATAGCTTGGAACAGATCATGGTCGCGCATGGATTTGTCGATATACAGATAGGTCGCGCTCGGAGCGTCAAAGCCAGTCAGCAGTTTGTCCACCACAATCAGCAGCTTCATCTGCGCCGGCTCATCCTTGAATTGCTCTTTGACACGCTTTTCAAACTCGGCGAGTTTTTCATCTCCGAGCATCCGCTCGTATATTTTCTTTTTGTATTCTTCTTCACTTTCCTGCGACAGATCGGAGGTAGCCGTTCTGACGCTCTGCGTAGTCGGCTCGTAGGAAGTCACGATGGCGCATTTGGTGAAGCCCATGCTCATGAATATTTCCCAATACTTGCAGGCTTCATAGATGCTGCCCGCCACAAGCATAGCCGTACCGCGGTCATCCTTAAGCCTCGGTTTCAGGCTCATGTCAAACACGATATCGGATGCGATTTTCTCCAAACGCTGCTTGGAACTGTATAGCTTATTGATGGATGTCCAGCTCTGCTTCAATTGGAGTTTTGCCCGCTCGGTCAAGCCCCGCGTTTTCTGCTCAAACCACAAATCGACTTTATCCTGGCTGGACAAATCCTGGTCAACATCCCTCGCTTCATAGCGCAGGTCGAGAACTACGCCGTCAGCCACACCCTCATCAAATTTATAGGTGTGGATGTATGTGCCGAAGGTTTCAATGCTGGACTTCTTGTCAGTCTTCAGCAGCGGAGTCCCGGTAAAGCCAATCAGGATAGCGTCCGGCATCAGCACCTTTACCGCCTCATGAAGTTTGCCGGAATTGGTACGGTGGCATTCATCAATAAAGGCGATGATGTTGCCTTTCGCCTTGAAGTTCTTCGGCAGGTCTTTCAGCAATTCTTTGCGGTACTGGTCGATATCAGACTGGCTTCCGGCGTTATGGCCGTACTTGTGAATGAGGGAGCAGACGATGGCATCCTCATTTTTATCCAGGATAGAACGGAGATCGGCACAGCTTTTCGCCCTGCGCACCTTTTCTTCCACATCGATAAAGAGGCTCTCAATCTGATCGTCCAGCTCGTCACGGTCAGTAATGATGACCACGCGGCTGTCGTTGATATTCTCGATGATCCATTTGGTAAGCCATACCATGATGAGGGACTTGCCAGAACCCTGTGTATTCCAGATGATACCACCCTCGCCGTCCTGAATGCGCTTGCGAGCGGCAATGTTAGCGAAATACTGATTATGACGACAGACCTTCTTGATTCCCGCATCATAAATCACAAAGTCGTGTACGAGAGAAAGAAACCTCTCTTTCTGGCAGAGAGACACCACGCCGTCACGCAGACGGTTGACTTCCTTAACTTGCAGCAGCTTGACTTTAGCTGAAAGGTCATCGGTGGCTTTCTTATCCTCTTTCCACTTGAGATAATACTTCTCTGGCGTATTGATCGTGCCGTAGAAAAGTCCCTCTGCTTCATTTCCGGCAAAGAGGAACTGCGCCGTACTGAAAAAATTCATGATATTTTCCCGCTTTTGATTCTGCAAAAGCTGACGGATACCCTTACCTGCGCTAACATAAGAACTCTTCAGTTCAAATATGCCGAGAGCGATTCCATTGATATAGATAACCACATCTGGACGCTTTCTCGTAACCATGTCAAAGCGCAGGACGGATACTTCCTCCGCAACATAAAAATCGTTCTGATCGATGTCATCCCAATCGATGTAATGGACGGTCTGACGATGGCCGTGCACATCCTTCGCTCCCTGTCTGCCGTAACGGAGCAGGGAGTATACGCTGCGGTTAATCTGATAGAGCGAATCGGACTGATTGTTGACCTTTCCTACAAGCTCGCTGATTGCGGTTTTAATCTGGTCATCGGTATACCCACGCTTTTTCAGATTCGCCTTCAGCAGTTCTTCTTTGACAGGCGTATTATCGATGTCTTCCAGGTTGCCGAGATAGGTATAGCCCAGATCGTCAACGAGCCAATGCAGGATTCTGTGCTGTAATTTCTTTTCAGCATCTACCGTAGCCATCTTGCACCTCCTCATACACGCAGGCGGACACGACCCGTCAGCAGGTCATCCATTGCGCCTTCTCTGATTTGAATTATCTTATCCCGTTCGATTTCCAATGCTTCGATTTCTTCGTCCATTGCAGTCAGCGTATCTGCGATTGCCTCCTGCTCCTTCTTGTCCACAGGAATTTCAAATTCAAAGTTCTTCAAATCCTTTTGGTACAGATGTTTTATCGTCGACCCTGCAGAAAGAGTATCGATAAATTCTCTGAACACAGAAGAGGACAAAACTCTGAATAAAAATGTTGGCAATAATCTGTTGTTCGTTCTGAATACGAACACACCGCTGTTCAATGTGGCCGGCTTTCCAAGTTTCGGAACAAGTGCCACTTTACCGATAGTACCGTCCTTCGTCACAAGCACGTCATTCTTCGACACCTGGATATTTGCATCCATATCATAGCGATCTTTAGACACATACGAAATATTATCAAGGCTAACAGTCCCATGCGAGAAATCCGTACCACCAATCAGATAACTGTATCCTGACCTCAAGTATTCGTGCTTTTTCAATCCTTGCCAGCCAATTCGAGCCTTCGGAGTGATAACCTGATTAAATGTTACTGTTGTCCACTCGCCATTATAGCCTTCGAGCCGTGTTCGATGTCGAATCAAGTCTTCCAACGCACCATCACGGATGCCGCGTTTTTTCTCAATCAACTCGGTAAGGTCATCGATGTAGGTGTCAAAGCAACGGAGATTCTGTGCAATAAGTCCTTGTTCGTCAACGTCTCCAACATAAGGTGTTTCAAGCGCATATATTATTTGTCCGGAAATAACGGGTTGTGCATTTCTGTTGGCATAATCATTAAGGTTGATTTGTTCCAGCAGATAACGCATATATTCGATATCATACTTTACCTTCGGAGTGACTATTAATGCATTATCACTCACCCAACCTCTCGATTGGGTAATTTTTACATTTCCGCATTTTTCTCCAACGCGACCTATAACCATCGTTTCATTTTCAACATTGTAATTCGATGTATAGCCGTTGACACCATTCCCTCCGTAAACAGGATATATTCCGAAAGCACTTAGATTAGCTATCGAAATCCCATCTCCACTTCTAACTCTGAAAAGGTTACCTAACTGTTCTGTTACCATTTGTATCCCATCCTTTCCAGAGCCGCCACTACCGCCGCTCTTGATTTTGCGGTTCTATCCTCGATTTCACCAAGCGTATGCTCATACCGCTTGGCAATTAGAAGAACTTTGGAGGACAGACTGTTCAGCACCTGCTCGATCTCGTCACGGATATCGGTCTCCAGCTTTGCCATCCACTTCATGTCAAAGAGGAGATGCTTGATCTCATCAATGGTCAGTTCGCTGTATTTTGCCTCAACTTTATCATCTAAGGCTTTGCGGGCTTCTTTCCAAGCTTTGTCTGCCTCATCCTTTTCTGCGGATTTCGCCGCATATGCTGTCAGTGCGTCATACTCGTCCTTGTAAATCTCCGGCACAACTGCGGTATCTGCGGCAACCTTGAGTGCCGTCTTCAGCTTTGCTTTTCCGAATGTGCCGTTCTTGTTGCGGATATCGAACTCGGCCAGTTCCGGCACCTCGCGGATGAGTGTTTCCATTTCATCGGTCTTGCCTTCGTCAAAGAGCGCGACGAGTTGCATCATGGCGTCCATGACAGCGGACGTCTTTTTAGCGTCCAGTTCTTTGAGCCGCTTATTGAGATTTGCCTTTGGAATGCTGTCACCCTTATCGTTCAACACATCCTTCAGCAAGCCCTCATCGCCGGACTCATCCTCGCGCATCTCGTCAAGTTCTGCCTCAAGAGCCGTAGACTGTTCCATCAGTTCATTGATAGCGGCAAGCTCGTCAGCAAAATAGACCGCCTCGATAATCTCTCTCGGAATGAGTGCGCCCTCGAAGGACTTTACCTTTGAAGTATCGTCCACGGAGATCGTCTCGCCGTTTTCATCCTTCGCTTTCTTCTGCGCGTACTCGTATTCGATTTCCCGACCAACTTCATAACCGCTGGCTTTGATGGCGTAAACATCATCCTGCAGCTTTGCGTTCCAGTAATTCAGCAGGCAGTCGTAAACATCATAGTTGTCGAGAAGCCGTGCGGATCCATAAGCATTGAGGAGCATGACCGCAATCATGCGGATCAGTTCCTTCGGATTGGTCTCGGACTCGATACCGAGCAGGATGTCTTTTACCGAATCACGCCACTGCGCGAATATCACATCGGTTTCTTTCTGCTTCTCGGCAAGGATGCTGGCGTCCTGACCGATCACACCCTCGATCTCGCCTGACGGGAGAGCGAGGTTATATACATCGTGTTCCTCATCCACGCAGGTGAATATTTCCTGCTTTAAATCAGGCGAAATGTCCCACAGCCTCTTCAACGATTCAATATCTGTTCCAGGAATGCCGCCCTTTAGATGCGCGGCAATATTCTGTGGAAGGGTATCGTCGATTTTTTGGATATATCTCGGAACATTCAAATTGCCCCCATTCTGTTCCAGAATATCCGTATACTTTACAAAGCGGGAATAGCCCGGAATCTCCAGGTGATTGGTAAACGTCTGGACGATTTTCTCAATATCCTGTTCACGCAGCCTGTTCTTGTTGCCGTCCTTCTTGAATCCACGGCTGGCGTCAATCATGAAAATACCTTCTCTGGTTTCTGCATCCTCCTTATCGATGATGACAATGCAAGCGGGAATGCCCGTTCCGTAGAACAGGTTTGCGGGAAGGCTCACTATGCCTTTTATGTATTTCTTCTTCAGCACTTCAATACGGATACTTTCTTCTGCATTGCCTCTGAACAGAATACCATGCGGCATAATGATGCCCGCTTTTCCGTTACTGTCTAAGGATTTCAGAACATGGAGAAACCATGCATAATCTCCGTTCTTTTCGGGAGGAATGCCATATCCATCAAACCGCTTATATTTATCCTCTGACGTCTTGATGCCATCGCTCCATGATTTATCGGAGAAGGGTGGATTCATGACGATGAAATCAAACTTCTTCAATTCGCCAAAATCATCCGTAAAGGCAGGATCCACCAGCGTATTTCCGCGTTTAATTTCGCCCGTGCCTTTCTGATGGAGGATAAGATTCATTTTCGCCAAACCCGCTGTAGCGTGATCTTTTTCCTGGCCGAAGATGGTCACGATAGAATCGCCGTTCTCATCCACGGGGGCCTCGTCCGCCGCCCTGATGAGAAGGCTACCGCTACCTGCGGCCGGATCGTACAGGGTCCACTTCTTGGTCGGCATCTGACGGATGTTGCCAATGCCGATAAGCCGTGCGATAATACGGGACACCTCACTCGGCGTATAGAATTGCCCTTTGCTCTTGCCGGACTCCTGCGCAAACTTCATCATGAAATACTCGTAAGCATCGCCGATGATGTCATCGCCGCTGGCACGGTTGTTTTTGAAGTCAATTGCCGGATTCTGAAATACGGCGATTAAGCCGGACACTTTATCGACCAGTTCCTTTCCGGAGCCAAGCTCGTCGGGATTGTTGAAGCTGACATCAGGAAGAGAACCCTGGAGCCTGTTGTCTTCAAGGAACTTTTGGATAATCTTATCCACGCGCTCCCCGACATCTGGCTTTCCTTTCGCGAGAATCAAGTCATCAAAGGACGCCCCCTTGCTGACGGTAAATTCGGCAAAAGGCTGACCCTTGTATCTGTCCGATACATATTTGAAGAACAGCAGGACAAGCACATAATCCTTGTACCTTGCCGGTTCCACGCCGCCTCTCAGCTTATTGCAAGCCTCCCATAAGAGAGAATATAATTCTGTTTTTTTCACTGCCATAGCCCTCTTTGATCTCCATTCTTTTTAGTCATTATTATCGAAACAAGTTTCATTGCATTGCGCTTTTTCCGCTTGCTACCCACTCGTCTAATTCAGAGCATTTGAATTTCCATTGCTTTCCTATCTTGTGGGCAGGAATGCCTTTGTCTTTTCTTATCCAATCACGAATGGTTCCGGGCTTGACTCCCAGATATTCCGCAGCTTCGTCAATGTTTATCCATTTATCGTTAGCGATATCCGCCATCTCTACACCTCCGGATACTACAAAGTATAAAAAACCATTTTAATTATAGCGGATTTGGATGCGGTTTTCAATATGTTTCCTGTTATTTTAATGTGTTTCATGCTATTTAAATCATTGGCATTCGGCAAACAAACGATAGCCCACAAATTAAACGGTAGCCCTAAAAACAAACGATAGCCCGCTGTCATCCGATACCTTCGAGGAGCAGATTACCAGTGGGCTATCGATCTACTGGGCATCAGCAGAATCCTCAAAAGCCCAAAAGCACTTGCAATCAGGGCTTTTGGGCAAAAAGAAAGCACCGCAATCCTGATACGCTTTGTATCAAAATTGCGGTGCTTATTTGGTGGACCATCAGGGACTCGAACCCCGGGCCGATCGGTTATGAGCCGACTGCTCTGACCAACTGAGCTAATGGTCCGCAGGGCCGTCCTTGTGGGACGGCGCTCATGCTTTTCTATGATAGCACATTTCCCAGCCATTTGCAAGAGGGAGAGCCTGTTGCTATCTATCTTACAGTTGTAGAGCTACAATACATATTGGACGGAAGAGCAAGTAAAAGCAAATAAAAAAGTAGAAGGACAGAGCCTTCATAGGGT
>PPYF01268426.1_pt1 | contig 14471 bp, 12 predicted proteins | sample 1559871 | NCBI WGS metagenome assembly PPYF01 (sample SAMN08240021, study PRJNA423297) | Human gut metagenome, whole genome shotgun sequencing project. | reverse complement strand
ATGGCAAAATCCTGGGTAACTTTTTGTTGCTCAGGCACTTATAAATAATGTTAAATATAGTGTTGCGGAATTAAGAATATAAAGAATCTATACCCAATCTAACAAAAGAAAAAATATCAGTTATCCTATTTGATATGAAGAACCTGCTAAAAAAGCACAAAAGACAGCAACAAGCAATCGTTTACGCATCAATTTCCGTTAACACTAGTTAAATAATAGAATTGTGCGCCTACACATTTGATATGAGACAAAAAAAGTTTCAAAAAGATTTGGAGATATCAAAAAAAAGCCTTACCTTTGCAGCAGTTATCCTGAAAACAATCTTTTCACCTTAAGGAAAACTAATACCTATTGAAGATTTGGAGCGGTAGCCTGTGAAGGTCATCGCTTTTTTTGTTTATACCCACTTTTTTGTTAACGACCCTACGTCTTGTACCCACTTTTTGTTAATAACCACACTTCTTTGTTAATTCTTCCTAAAAGAAGAAGGTTTTTCATCTCTTTATTCTCTTATTTCATAGAAAATAAGTAATTTTGCACCCCGAATGCTCATGGATTGGGCAAATATTACAGAAAAAGTTAAGTTCGTTGGGGCTCGGTAAAGATCCGGCACGATGCAGGACGCCTCGCGGAAAAACCCGTTTATATAAATAATTAAATGTACGCAATCGTAGAAATTAACGGTCAGCAGTTCAAGGCTGAGGAGGGCAAGAAGCTCTTCGTACATCACATCAAGGATGTTGAGGCAGGTCAGACTGTTGAGTTCGACAAGGTTTTGCTCGTTGACAAGGACGGCGCAATCACTGTCGGTGCACCAGCTGTAGAGGGTGCAAAAGTAGTAGTAGAAGTAGTGAACCCACTCGTAAAGGGTGACAAGGTTATCGTCTTCAAGATGAAGCGCCGCAAGGACTATCGCAAGAAGAACGGTCACCGTGCACAGTTCACTGAGGTATCAATCAAATCTGTAATCGCTTAAAATTAGGAGGAATTAGAAAATGGCACATAAGAAAGGTGTTGGTAGTTCTAAGAACGGCCGTGAATCAGCTTCACAAAGATTAGGCGTTAAGATCTGGGGTGGTCAGAGCATCATCGCAGGTAACATCATCGTTCGCCAGCGTGGTAACAAGCACTTCCCAGGTGAGAACGTAGCTCAGGGTAAGGATGATACATTGTATGCTTTGGCAGACGGTATCGTTTACTTCCACAAGGGCCGCAAGGACAAGAGTACAGTTTCAGTTCTCTCTCCAGAGGTTTACGCTGAGAAGACTAAGAAAGCTGACGCTTAAATTTTAAAGTTTTAGAAAAAACTATTCCAAACAAACAACATAGAAGCCTGCTCATACCTAGAGCAGGCTTTCTTCGTTTAACCCCCATAAAAACCACGAAAAAACTTTAATTCTACCCTTCTCTGCAAAAAAGTTGGCATTTTTTTGCGCTATCACAAATATTTTTTGTAATTTTGCCTTCAAATAGGAAAATTAATATAAAAAAGAAATTTTATGCTTACACTTAAACTCATCAGTGAAGAAACTGAACGTGTAGTTAAAGGTCTCGAAAAGAAGCATTTTCCAAATGCTCGTGAGGCAGTAGAGAAAGTTTTGGAGTACGACAAGATTCGTCGCGAAGCTCAGCAGAAGTTGGATAACAACAAGCAGCAGGCTAATCAGTTTGCCAAGCAGATTGGTGCCCTGATGAAGGAAGGCAAGAAAGAGGAAGCTGAGAGCGCTAAGGCTCAGGTAGCTATGCTCAAGGCTGATGCCAAGGCTCTGGAAGAGATCATGGAGAAGGCTCAGAATGATATGACCAACCAGTTGCTCGAAATCCCTAACATTCCTTGCGAGCAGGTTCCTGAAGGTAAGGATGCGGCTGACAATGTAGTTGTAAAGGAAGGCGGCGAAAAGCCTAACCTCGGTCCAGACGCTCTCTGCCACTGGGATCTTTTGAAGAAGTACAACCTCGTTGACTTCGACCTCGGTGTGAAGATCACAGGCGCTGGTTTCCCTGTATATATCGGCAAGATGGCCCGCTTCCAGCGTGCTCTTGAGGCATTCTTCCTCGATGAGGCCCGCAAGAGCGGATACCTGGAGATTCAGCCTCCTTACGTAGTTAACGAGGATTCTGGTCGTGGCACAGGTCAGTTGCCAGACAAGGAGGGTCAGATGTATCACGCTAATCTCGACAACCTCTTCCTCATCCCTACAGCCGAGGTTCCTGTAACCAACATCTTCCGCGATGTTATCCTCGATGAGAAGGATCTCCCTATCAAGCGCTGCGCTTACTCTGCCTGCTTCCGTCGTGAGGCTGGTAGCTATGGTAAGGACGTTCGTGGCTTGAACCGCCTGCACCAGTTCGACAAGGTAGAGATTGTACGCATCGATAAGCCAGGTCACTCATATGAGAGCCTGAACGAGATGCTCGACCACGTAGAGGGTCTCTTGAAGAAGCTGGAGTTGCCATACCACATCCTCCGTCTCTGCGGTGGTGATATGAGCTTCACCTCTTCTATCTGCTACGACTTCGAGACATGGAGTGCAGCACAGGGTCGCTGGTTGGAGGTTTCATCAGTATCTAACTTCGAGAGCTACCAGGCTAACCGCCTCCACTGCCGCTATCGCCATGCAGAGGACAAGAAGATTGAGCTTTGCCACACCTTGAACGGTTCAGCTCTCGCTTTGCCACGTATCGTAGCAACCATCCTGGAGAACAACCAGACTCCAGAGGGTATCCGCGTACCTAAGGTATTGGTTCCTTACTGCGGATTCGAGATGCTCGATGACAAGAACTTCGATTAATTCGATTCATTCGATAAAACATCGATTCATTCGATAAAATAAAAATAAAACATATTGTACGAGGATAACTTCGACTACCCCATAAAGGCGGCCGCAGTTATCCTTTTGCATTTTATATACCATGAGCAAACATCAAGACAACTAATTAAGAAATAGAATCACAGATAGTATTCAACATAAAAAGTTAATAGCCCATGAACAAGATTATCAAGAAAATACAATACTCAGAAAAGGTATTCCGTTTCGATGTGGAAGCTCCACTCATCGCCAAGAGCCGCAAGGCGGGCAACTTCGTCATCATCCGTGTAGATAACAACAGCGAACGTATGCCGCTGACCATCGCCGATGCCGACATCGAGAAAGGCACCATCACGCTGGTGGTACAGAAGGTAGGACTTTCTTCTACCAAGCTCTGCGCCCTGAACGAGGGCGATGAGATTCACGACGTGGTGGGACCACTCGGCAACCCTACCCACATCGAGAACTTCGGTACCGTGATCTGTGCAGGTGGTGGCGTAGGTGTAGCTCCTATGCTCCCTATCATCAAGGCACTCAAGGCAGCAGGCAACCGTGTGCTCAGCGTGATTGCTGGTAGAAGCAAGGACCTCGTCATCATGGAAGACGAAGTGCGTGCATCCAGCGACGAACTCATCATCATGACCGATGACGGAAGCTACGGCGAAAAAGGCGTAGTAACCGTGGGCATCGAAAAGCTCATCAACCAGGAACATATAGATAAGGTGTTCGCCATCGGTCCTCCTATCATGATGAAGTTCTGCTGCCTCTTAACCCAGAAATATAATCTTTCTACAGATGTATCGCTTAATACCATCATGGTAGATGGTACCGGTATGTGCGGAGCCTGCCGTCTCACCATCGGCGGCAAGACCAAGTTTGTCTGCATCGATGGTCCGGAGTTTGATGGCGCCCAGGTAGATTGGGATGAGATGTTCAAGCGTATGGGCACTTTCAAGGATGTAGAGCGCGAGGAGATGGAGCACTTCGAGGAGCATCCGGCTACAGTGGATGCAGAAAAGAAGAAGGAAACTACAGACGTAACGATGGACGTAGAGCCTACCGATGCACCAATAGAAGAACTGACCGACCGTAACGCAGAGTGGCGCAAGGAGTTACGTGCATCGATGAAAGCAAAGGAACGCACCGCTATCGAGCGTGTGAAGATGCCAGAGCTGGACCCAGTATATCGTGCAACTACCCGCACCGAGGAAGTAAACATCGGTTTGACCAAGGAGATGGCTTTGACAGAGGCAAAGCGCTGTCTCGACTGTCCGAAGCCTACCTGTATGGAGGGCTGCCCAGTGAGCATCAACATCCCATCCTTCATCAAGAACATCGAGCGTGGGCAGTTCCTTGCCGCAGCCAAGGTTCTGAAGAACACCTCTGCCCTCCCAGCCGTTTGCGGTCGTGTTTGTCCTCAGGAGAAACAGTGCGAGAGCAAGTGCGTACATCTCAAGATGAACGAGCCAGCCGTTGCCATCGGCTACCTGGAGCGTTTCGCAGCCGACTACGAGCGTCAGAGTGGCAACATCTCTGTGCCAAAATGCGATGAGGCAAACGGCATCAAGGTAGCGGTAGTTGGCTCAGGTCCTTCCGGCTTGAGCTTTGCCGGCGATATGGCAAAGAAGGGATTCGACGTCACCGTGTTCGAGGCTCTGCACGAGATTGGCGGTGTATTGAAATATGGTATTCCAGAGTTCCGATTGCCAAATGCCATCGTGGATGTAGAGATAGAGAATCTCCAGAAGATGGGCGTGAAGTTCATTACCGACTGCATCGTGGGCAAGACCATCTCCGTGAAGAATTTGGAAGAGCAGGGATTCAAGGGATTCTTCGTTGGTTCGGGAGCAGGACTTCCTAACTTCATGAATATCCCTGGTGAGAACGCCTTGAACATCATGTCATCCAACGAGTATCTTACCCGTGTGAACCTGATGGATGCAGCCAACCCTCATACCGATACCCCTATCAACCTGGGGAAGAAGGTGGTTGTTGTAGGTGGAGGAAACACTGCGATGGATAGCTGCCGCACCGCCAAGCGTCTGGGGGCCGAGGTAACATTGGTTTATCGCCGTTCGGAGGCAGAGATGCCTGCCCGACTTGAGGAGGTGAAGCATGCCAAGGAAGAAGGCATCAACTTCATGACCTTACATAATCCAAAGGAATATGAGGCGGATGAGAAGGGCGCAGTAAAGGCTGTTGTCTTGGATGTGATGCAGCTCGGAGAGCCTGATGCCAGCGGCCGTCGCCGTCCGGAAGCAACAGGCGAGACCATTACTTTGGAGTGCGACCAGGTAATCGTAGCAGTTGGTGTAAGCCCAAATCCTCTCGTTCCTCAGAGCATCGATGGATTGGAACTTGGCAGAAAGAATACAATTGCCGTAAATGACCAGATGCAGAGCTCTATTGAGGAAATCTATGCTGGCGGCGACATCGTAAGAGGTGGCGCTACCGTGATCCTCGCTATGGGAGATGGTAGAAAGGCTGCGCTCAACATGAGTGAGAAGCTTTTGAAGAAATAAAATAAAAAAAACAGAACTTTCGCATGTGCGAAAGTTCTGTTTTTTATACTATAGATTGAATCTCAAACCGAACTGGAGATTGAAATTCAACTTCTTATCCTTGAAGGTATTTTCCACATGGCTCCCGTTATCGAAATAATATTTAGCACCCGGTTCGATATACAGACCCACCTTTGGTGTGATGTCATACTGCGCACCGAGCGAAGCCTTTCCTGAGAACTGCACTCTGTCTCGCTTGGCATTCTCTTTCTTTACTCCCTCTTCTTCGGTATCATTCTTCACATTGTAATCAGCCTCAGCACCAGCCATCACGTAAGCATGGAAGCCTCCACTCTGCCAGAATTCATAATTCAATCCCACCGGAATACCCACATAATGAAGCACCTGATGAACATTGTAGCTACTACTTGGTGCGTATGGGTAAAAATCAGAAGAAGTGCGAGTATATACCAAGCCCGTACTCAAAGACAGACGAGGTGCAATGCCAAAGGCTACCTGCAGACCAACAGATACCGGAGCATGATGCTTGGCATTCCCCTGCTGGTTTCTTTGAATCGCCTTATAGGATGCCAAGAGATATTCTTCTCCATATATGCCTCCAGCCGTTGGATCAGGGATGACTCCAGGCATCGGTTCTGCCATCGTTCCATAGCTAAAATCATTATAGCCTCCAGACGCGTCGGAATTCACACCGCCCAAACTTGGCGTCAGGTTTTCGGCATAGAGTTGCATCGACCAGCCAGAAACCTCCTCATTTTTTTCAAAATGATAAGACTGAGAAGCATACGCTGCCGCATAATGATCGGTAGAGCGGGTTAAGGCCTTATAATCGGATTTCTCTGCAAGCAAAGAGATTTCATTCTCAGATTCTTCCTTAAGAACATCATCACTCGTCTTCTTTTGGGATGCAGCGGATTGCAAATCCGCTGAAACAACGAGGGATGGAGCGGGTTGAGATGCAGCGGATTGCAAATCCGCTGAAACTGCGTGGGATGGAACGGATTGAGATGCAGCGGATTGCAAATCCGCTGAAACTGCGTGGGATGGAGCTGGTTGAGATGCAGCGGATTGCAAATCCGCTGAAACAACGTGGGATGGAGCGGATTGGGATGCAGCGGATTGCAAATCCGCTGAAACAACGAGGGATGGAGCTGGCTGGGATGCAGCGGATTGCAAATCCGCTGAAACTGCAGGAGATGAAAGAGATGCCAATTGCAGATTACCCTTTTCTACATCCTCCTGGTGCAGATAAACATAGCTTCCACCTATTCCCAATAATGCCACAGCTGCTGCAGCCGCAGACCATCGCTTGAAATAGACTATCCTGGCATTCTTCTTAGCCTCTGAACCAACGTGTAAATCTGTAGATTCTGAGCTTTCTGAAGCTATCGTCTGTGGATTCGACGAACCTGATTCTATATTATTCTGAGCAAGCGATTGTTCAATGCCTGCCCACAAGTCGTGGCTGACAGACTCCTGATAGTCTGCCAACTGCTCTTGAAGTTTGCTTGTCCAATCTTGATTACTCATATTCTTTCTCGTTTATATTATTTAGATATTCATTTATTTTCTTTGCCAGAAACTTCTTGGCTCTTAGATATTGCGAAGCAGAGGTACTCTCCTTGATGCCCAGCAGATCAGCAATCTCCTTATGGCTTCTTTGCTCAAACACAAACATGTTCAGAACCAGTCGATAGCCCTCGGGCAATTCACCGATCATCTTCGTCAATACGGCAGGCGGCACCCGTTCTACCTCCGGTTCGTCGTCACTCACATCTTCCGGAACTTCATCCACGAAAGTGATGCGACTCTGCCTTCGGGTAAAGCTGATAGCCTCATTTGCCACAATCCGGAGAAACCACGCCTTCAGCGAACCTTCGCCCCTGTACTCGAAGTTGGCAATACCAGAGAAAAGTTTCACAAAACTATCCTGCACCACATCCTCCGCATCATCCCGTAAAGGGACATACCTCAGCGCTACCGCCATGGCATATCCTACGTAGCGGTCGTAGAGCCGGTGCATCGCCGCCCGACTGCCGCCTTTGATGTCGTGCAAAAGTAGTTTTTCAGATTCCAATTTTCTCTATCTTTTATGTATTAAACGAATATCAACACAAAACCTTGCACCAAAAAACAAACTTTTTTTGATGCAAGGTTGTTTTTATACCGAGATAACCATTCCCTCATTGGTGAGATAGCTTTCCTCGAAAACCTCTTTGGCTTCTTTCAGCAGAACCGTCTCATCATTATATCTCGCACTATAATGTCCCAGGAGCAACTTGCCTACCCCGGCAGCCTTTGCCACCATCGCAGCCTGCTTCGCCGTACTATGGTTGTAGATCTTAGCCCGGTCTTCCTGCTCCGAAGTATAAGTACTTTCATGATAAAGCACCGTTACCCCCTTCACCTTCTCCCAGAGATTCGGAATATATCGGGTATCACTCATATAGGCATAACTGCGAGGCGGGTCGGCAGGTGTCACCAGACGGGCATTCGGAATCACCTCGCCCTCCTCGTTGGTCCAGTCAGCCCCATTCTTGATGTTGTTGATCTGACTGATTGGGATGCCGTAGTAATCTATCATGTCCCTCTTGATATGAGGCAGCGTAGGTTTCTCTCTGAAGATATAGCCGCAGCATGGCAGACGATGCTTCAGAGGCACCGTCTCCACCGAAAGAGAATGATCTTCGTAGATAATCTGCTGTTTCTCCGTATCTACCGGAATCATCTCCATCTCATACTCCATCGTCTGCATAAAGAAGTCAACCTGTTGTTTAAACAGAGGAGCATAATCCTTTGGAGCATAAACTCTTAACTTAGATGTTCGTCCGAGCATTCCGAGCGTAGAAAGCAAGCCCATCAAGCCAAAGCAATGATCACCATGCATGTGGGTGATGAAGATAGCGTTCAGCTTGGAGAAGTGGATATGGGAACGACGGAACTGCATCTGTGCTCCCTCGCCACAATCTATCATATAGCACTTTCCCCGCATCTCTATGAGCTGCGAGGAAGCATTGTGTTTCAGGGTTGGCAGCGCACTGCCACACCCCAGTATATGTATCTTAAATGGTTCCAACTTAATCTAAAATTTAGAATGACAATTTACTCCTGGCGCTTGAAGACATAGATGCCCTGGGTATTCTCCAGCATCAAGCTGTCAGAGCCCAGTTTGTCGATGGCAAAGGTATCCTTGTTGAGCAGGAGCTTTCCGTTCAGGATTTTCCATGAAGTCCAAGGATTGGTCTCAGCCTTCACATTGTTTTTTACCTCTCCACCTTCCAGCAAGTCGAAGTTCTTGTCGAGTGAAGTCCATTTACCCAAGAGTGAAGTAAGATTGATGATTTTCTGTGCCATCATCTCTCCATCCTGTGCCTTGTAACCGATAAGAGCGATGCGGTCGCCTGCCAGCAAACCACCCAGCACGATGTCTGGCTGCTCATCATCGATAAAGACTGAGAGCGTATCTCCCTCATCAGAAATCAGCTCCAGATTGTGCATAGATGTACCCTCACCACAAACACCGTAGATGGTTGAATCATCGGCAACCTCCTCCAGATCAAGGGAATCTGTAGGAGTGATTACCTGTGCGGTTTTCTTATCCTTGCAGCTATTGGCAGCAAAGAGTACCACCAAAGCCATCATCATATAAACTAATCTTTTCATAATCCTTATAGTTTTTGTTGTTATAAAAACGTTTTATCTTGTTTATCATGAAGCTCCTCCTATTAAAGCTTACGATTCTTTCTGAAGTCTTTCCTGTTTCTTGGCTTCATCCCACAGTTTATCCATCTCTTCCAAACTCATGTCTTTCAGATTCTTACCCTGCTTGAGCGAATGATCTTCTACATAGTTGAAACGGCGGATAAACTTCTGGTTTGTCTTCTCCAGCGCATTGTCCGGATTGAGCTTGTAGAGACGGGCAGCATTGATTACGGAGAAGAGGAAATCGCCGAGTTCCTGGGTTGAGTTTTCCTTATCTCCCTTGGCAAGTTCAGCCTTGAGTTCTTCCAGTTCTTCGTGTACCTTATCCCATACATCCTCCTTCTCCTTCCAGTCGAAGCCCACGTTTCGTGCCTTGTCCTGAATGCGATAGGCCTTGATAAGGGATGGCAGGGAATTAGGCACACCGCTCAGAACGCGCTCGTTGCCATCTTTCTCCTGCTGCTTGATCTGCTCCCAGGTTTTCTCTACCGAGGCAGCATTCTTGGGTTTGCTGGCTCCAAGAGCCAGGGTTTCTTCCGAATTGGCAGTTTCTGCCTTCCGAGTTTCTTCCGTATTGGCAGCTTTTGCCTTCCCGGTTTCTGCTTCATCAGTTTCTTTATATACCACCTGTCCTTCGTCGTTGATATACATTTCAGGATTCGCCACAGTCCATTCTCCCTCTTCCTTCCAGTTGATGAAAGGATGGCGGAACATCAGTTTGTCAGCTTCCTGATTGCAGACATCACAGATATCGAACTCGCCGTCTTCTCTGCCGATGATGCTATAGAACATCACGTGCTCCAGCACATCGCCCAGCTCCTTCTTGATATCCTTGTAATCGCGCTTCATCAAGGCGTCACAAAGCTCGAAAGTCTCCTCGATGGTATTCGGACGAAGACTCTCGAATGTCTGTTTCTTATCCCATGGACACTGCAGGCGCAAACGGTCCTGCACATCCAGCAAGCGACTGAACGCCGCTAACTTTTCTTCTTTCGTATGCATTGTTTTAATTTCTACTTTTTACTGCATTACTAACCATCGTTTTGTGCAAAAATTAATAATTTTGATGCAAAGATAGCATTTTTCGCTCAAAAATTCGTATCTTTGCACCGTTTTTTAAGGAAAAAGAAAGAAAAAGAATAAAAATTAGATAGAAACAATGGAATTAGCAAGTAAATACGATCCACAAGCAGTGGAAAGTAAATGGTATCAGTACTGGCTCGACAACAAGCTTTTCAGCTCTAAGCCAGATGGTCGTGAACCTTATACGGTGGTTATCCCTCCACCAAACGTAACAGGTGTGCTCCACATGGGTCACATGCTCAACAATACTATCCAGGATATTCTCGTTCGCCGTGCACGCATGGAGGGCAAGAACGCTTGCTGGGTACCAGGTACCGACCACGCCAGTATCGCTACCGAGGCTAAGGTGGTTAACCGCCTCGCTCAGCAGGGTATCAAGAAGACTGACCTCACTCGCGATGAGTTCCTCAAGCACGCTTGGGACTGGACTCACGAGCATGGTGGCATCATCCTCAAGCAGCTCCGCAAGCTCGGTGCCAGCTGCGACTGGGACCGCACAGCATTCACCATGGACGAGACCCGCTCTCGTGCCGTTATCCACGTTTTCTGCGACCTCTACCAGAAGGGTCTCATCTATCGTGGCGTGCGCATGGTTAACTGGGACCCTAAGGCTCAGACTGCGCTCTCTGACGAGGAGGTTATCTACAAGGACGAGCACTCTAAGCTCTACCATCTGAAGTATTATGTAGTAGAGCAGGACTGCCAGCAGGTGGACGAGGAGAACGTGATGCACAAGGACGAAAAGGGTTACTATGCAGTGGTAGCAACAACCCGTCCTGAGACCATCATGGGCGACTCTGCCATGTGTATCAACCCAGAGGATAAGAAGAATACCTGGCTGAAGGGTAAGCACGTAATCGTGCCTCTCGTAAACCGCGAGATTCCTGTCATCGAGGATACATACGTAGATATCGAGTTCGGTACCGGATGCTTGAAGGTAACTCCAGCTCACGATATCAACGACCACGCCCTCGGTTTGAAGCACGGTTTGGAGACCATCGATATCTTCAACGACAACGGTACCATCAGCGAGGCTGCAGGTCTCTATGTTGGCATGGACCGCATGGACGTGCGCAAGCAGATTTCCATCGACCTTCAGAATGCCGGCCTGATGGAGAAGATTGAGGACTATAATAATAAGGTGGGCTTCTCTGAGCGTACCAATGTGCCTATCGAGCCAAAGCTCTCTACACAGTGGTTCCTCAAGATGCAGCACTTTGCTGACATCGCCCTCCCTCCAGTAATGGACGATGACATCGAGTTCTATCCTAAGAAGTACAAGAACACTTATCGCCACTGGTTGGAGAACATCAAGGACTGGTGTATCAGCCGTCAGCTCTGGTGGGGTCACCGCATCCCAGCCTACTACTTCGACAATGCCGGCAAGAAGGATTTCGTGGTAGCAGAGACTGCCGAGGAGGCGCTGAAGCTCGCTCAGGAGAAGAACGCCAGCATCAAGGCTGAGGATCTTGAGCAGGAGAGCGACTGCCTCGACACCTGGTTCTCTTCATGGCTGTGGCCTATCTCTCTGTTCGATGGCATCGAGCATCCAGACAACGAGGAGATCAACTACTACTACCCTACTTCCGACCTCGTAACAGGTCCGGATATCATCTTCTTCTGGGTAGCACGTATGATCATGGCTGGCTACGAGTATCGTGGCAAGATGCCATTCAAGCACGTATATTTCACAGGTATCGTTCGCGATAAGCTCGGCCGCAAGATGAGCAAGAGTCTCGGTAACTCACCAGACCCACTGGATCTGATTGATAAGTTTGGTGCCGACGGTGTCCGTATGGGTATGATGCTCAGTGCTCCAGCCGGCAACGACATTCTCTTCGACGAGAGCCTTTGCGAGCAGGGACGTAACTTCAACAATAAGATCTGGAATGCCTTCCGCCTCGTGAAGGGTTGGGAGACTGCGGATATCGAGCAGCCTAAGAGCGCTGAAATCGCAGTGAAGTGGTTTGATGCCAAGCTCAAGGAGGTGAACGAGGAGATGCAGAAGCAGTTTAAGGACTACCGTATCTCTGAGGCATTGATGACTGTATATAAGCTGTTCTGGGATGAGTTCTCATCTTGGTACCTGGAGATGGTGAAGCCAGCTTACGGTCAGCCTATCGATCAGAAGAGCTACGACGCTACCCTCCGTTTCTTCGATGCCCTGCTGAAGATGTTGCATCCATTCATGCCATTCATCACCGAGGAGTTGTGGCAGCACATCTACGACCGCAAGGATGGCGAGAGCATCATGCGTGAGAAGCTGGAGATTCCTGCACCTACAGCCGAGGAGCAGAAGTTGGCAGCCGACATCGAGGCAGTGAAGCAGATTATCGCCGGTGTTCGTACCGTTCGCAACCAGAAGAACATTGCCCAGAAGGAGCAGTTGTCTCTGCAGGTAGTAGGCAAGAACGATTTCGAGGTTTACAACGACGTAACACTGAAGATGGCTAACCTCGACAAGATTGAGGTAATCGCCGAGAAGAGTGCCGATGCATCCAGCTTCATGGTAGGCACCGACGAGTTTGCCGTACCATTGGGCGACCTCATCGACGTGGCAGCCGAGATTGAGAAGGCAGAGGCTCAGCTCAAGCACCTGGAGGGCTTCCTGATGGGTGTACGCAAGAAGCTCAGCAATGAGAACTTCGTAGCTCACGCCCCAGAGAAGGTAGTGGCCCTGGAGCGCAAGAAGGAGAGCGACTCTGTAGAGAAGATTGCTGCCCTCAAGGCAACCATTGAGGAGCTGAAGAAGAAGTAACAGATTCTTTTTATATATGTTGAATGTTGAGTGTAGAATGATGAATGCAGAATCTCAGACGGATGAATTCGTCAGCCATTCTGCAACTCAACATTCAGCATTCAACATTCAACTTTTTTATTATGATCAAGAAGCTTTTCACCTTATTTATATGTATGTTTTCGTTCGCCATGACTTTCACCAGTTGTAGCGACGAGGCTTTTGATGTGGATAGCGTCAACAAGCAGACCATCCTGGTATTTTATCCATGGACAGGCAGTACCACCAGTTCGGGTTTGAAGCAATACCTTGCCAACAACATCGACAGCATCTGCCAGGGTATCGTAGCCAAGAAAGGACTTAGTGACTCACGTGTGATGGTATTTTTCAGCGAGAAATACAACAAGAGCACACTCTACGATCTGCAATACGATGCCGCCAGCAGAAAGGTGAACCGTGTGCCCGTGAAGACCTACGAGGACAACAGCTATTGCACGGCAGAGGGATTCGCCAACCTTCTCAATGAGGTGAAGCAAAATGCCGAGGCACTCAACTATGCCCTCATCATCGGAGTACATGGTTCCGGATGGACCTATGCAGAAGATTGGGTGAATTATCCGAACTATGCCCGTCCTGGCTTCGGAAGCACAGCCACAGCCGGCAAGCCATCCAGTACATTCAGCGGCATACAGTTTGGCAGCGACCCAGACCATCCAGTCACCCGCTTCTTCGGAAGTGTAAATTCCAAGAGTTATGCCATGGACATCCCAACCCTGGCAGAAGGAATCAGACAGAGCGGAATGAAGATGCAATACATTCTCTTCGATGCCTGCTATATGGGAAATGTGGAGACTGCCTACGAACTGAAGGATGTCACCAACTATCTCATCAGTTCGAGCAGCGAGGTGATGGGTATGGGCATTCCATACCGGAGCATCTGGAGCATGCTCAATTCCGCAACGCCCAACTATTCCGGCATCGTGAACGGTATTGTCAACTTCTACAAATCTAGCGACGTACCTTATTGCAACATGGCAGCCATCGACTGTCGCGAGATGGATAACCTGGCTAGCGTAATGAAGGAAATCAACAGCAAATATACGCTCGATTCCTCCATTCCTCTAGAAACAATCCAACCTCTCGACGGCTTCACTCCCAACCTGTTTTATGACATGTCGGTATATGTAGATAGCCTCAAGCCAAGCGGTTACCTGAAAGACCAGTTTACCGCCCAGATGCAGAAAACCATCAAGGAGGCAGCGCATACCGATGAGGCATTTACCATGCTGAAGGACCCGTATAGAGGAACCACCTTCCAGGTGAAGAGCTATTGCGGCCTTTCCATCTCCGACCCGAGCCAGCACAGTGTAGCCCTGAAGGGAAGAGAGAAGACAGGATGGTGGAAGGCAACCCACTAATACCTGAAGCAGCACGCCCTGAAAGGGCAGAAGCTCCCAGCCCAGGGCAACGCCCTGGGTATAATAGCAGTTTACAAGACGCCCTGTAAGGGCAAAAGCTTTGTATATTGCCAGGTATTTGAAAGCTTTTGCCCTTACTATTATATTTGCACTTGGAAAAATAAAGAGGTGAAAATCTTTATATCTGCAAACTTTTGTT
>PPYF01028159.1_pt1 | contig 14475 bp, 15 predicted proteins | sample 1559871 | NCBI WGS metagenome assembly PPYF01 (sample SAMN08240021, study PRJNA423297) | Human gut metagenome, whole genome shotgun sequencing project. | reverse complement strand
CGCATGAGGCTGACGGATGCCATCTTCGGAAGACTCGTGGTTGATATCCGTGAACTATTCGCAGCGATGCCATCGGAACTAAAAGCAGATTTAGATGGTGAATTTCTGACTGCGATAGCCGAACAGCCCAACGAGATTCTGAAATGCGCGATGTATCTGTTCCTTGGCTATCTCGATGGCGCAACCCAATTCGCCCAGTCATGCGGAGGCGGAGGTGGCGACACATCGCTCCCCTGGGGACGCAAAGAAGATGACCGCCGCTTTGCCTATCGTTGCATGATGCAAGCCCATAAGATGTTGAAACCGGCTCAACCAAGGCGAGGCATGGGCGGAAGACGTTAGTACATACTAAGAACTGTTATTGAGTATCTCTAATACAAGATCTCGATGAGGCTTATATAGGTGAGTGGGAGCTTTTGCTCCTCTCATCTATGGTCTGTAGTTTTTTGGCAAAGGCTACCCCAAATGGTATCCTCTTGACATGAATAGCATCCCCCGTCAGTAAATAGTAAAATCGTTTGATCCTAATGTCTATAATCGTATATTTTCCTGTAAGTTCTTGTCCTGCTATCATAAGACATACAAAACCTCCATATAATTAGACTTGAGTGAAGTTTGCAGTCACCTGAGGTGTCAAGACATAGTCTTAACAACCATACGACGCATTGATAATTGTCGGCAATTATCGTCACGCTGTATCGCAGATTGCGACACCTCGATATTTACTTTGCAAAAAAACATAGTGATATGACTTATCAAGACTATTTCCGCTATTCTGATTTTGAGGATATATGGACTATTCTCAGCGGCTTTTATATGGAGCATGAGGATTTGAAGCCGTTATATTCATCTCTTGTAGAAACTATAAAATCATTACCGGTAATGCCGGAGTATTCTGAGCCGACAATTCAAATGTGTCTTGACTCGGAAAACGAAATTTTGGTTAAGGGTGCTCCTGACCCACAGGAATGGCTGCTTGGCAGGGAGGTTGAAATTGACTTCTCATCGTGGAAAGATGAACTTTCGGAATCAGTAACTGCAATATCCGGTTTCAAAACCTTCGATATGCTCTCCGGAGCGGAAAAACGACAGTTGGCTCGTGACAGCGATACAGCTACGCTGGCCGCACATCTGCTTTATTGGTCAACACTCTATGCCATCAAAACTCAGGGTCAGCACGAAAAAGAGTTCTCGGAGTGGCTTACGTCGTTTGAAAATGGCATCCCGAAATATGAGAAGGAGAAGGAATCCGTGTCGGAAAGTTTTCGCCGCAAACAGCGGAAATACTGGCGGGAGACGGTTGCCCACGATTCGCCTATCGACTGGAGCGAGAATCTCATCATCCTTAAAAAGAAACTGGAGTATAACATCGGATTCTGGCGTTATGTGCAGCGCCACGTAGGTTGGGAAGAGGATGTAAACCGGATGACTACTGCTATAAATCTGATTGATATAGCAAAAAATGACTGGCCAAATGTAAAGGACAAGCACATTAATATGCGTACAGCCCATAGGTACACTCACAAGCATGACCATGGGGGTGAGTTACATGAGTTGTATCTCGCAAAGTTATATAGGGACAAGGCTTTCCATATCCTATGGAAATGGCTTGACCACAATATGAAAAAATGGTGGGATTGAAAATATTCCCCATCCTGTATCGTGGCTCGATACACTATAGGGCTAATTTTGCAATGAACAATCGCTTTAGCGCTTTGCCAAAGCAAAGAAACATTAAAAACAACAAGATATGGAACCTATCACCAACAATGAGTTTCTCAACTCCGTCCTCGAAGCCGAGGCATGGAAAGAAGTATCCCAGAGCGAAAGCCTCAGCATGACTTTGCTTGAGAAGTTCGCCGACAAACTTGACTGGGAAGAGGTCAGCGGCAATCAGAATGTCCTTTGGACTGTAGAGGGCATCAACAAGTTTGCCAACAGAATCCACTGGTCGGAGTTTTCAAGTTCGTGTCCGGAGAATCTAATCTCGGAAACAACTCTGAGGAAGTTCTCCGACAAGTGGGACTGGAAAAACCTCTCCAACCGCGATGTTTTCTACAATAACTGGAAACTCCTCGATAAGTTCGCCGACAAGGTCAACTGGGGAGAAATCATTAACAACTGGAATATCGACCGACCTGTAGAACTCTTCTCGCGTTTCCAGCAGTATATCCCCATGTCCAAGCTTCAGGAGTCACGCCTCTGGACCGCAATGGTCGAGAGCCGGGCAAAGGAGCTGATTCAGGAGGCCATCGGCATCGATTGAACCCCCATCTCTACTACCATTCTTCGCTACGCAAAAACCTTGCGCAGCGGAGCTGTACGTTTGCAGCCGGGGTACATTGGAGTTTTGATATTTGCTTAAAAAACAGCCTTTGCAGCCTTTATACGTAACGAAGAAAAATCTTCAAAAAATTGCAATATTTTGTAAAGACAAATGGAATATTTGTCTACCACTTTTACGTTGTTTAACCGTATGGAATTGCAATTTTTTCACTAAATTTGCAATGGATAACTTTGATTTCGACATCACATTTGCTAAAGCTTTATTTCAACTCGTGATTGAAGATCTACACTCTCATCCAACAACATAATAAAATCAATGTAAACAATTCACCCAACATCTATGGAGGATACTGATATTATGATTGAAGCCTCAACTGGCGCAAAGGTTGACTTTGATTCGCTCGATCTCGTCCCGGTAGGCAGTTTGATAAGGATGGGGCAAGAAAACTGGCTCAAATTCTTTGTCCCAGCATATCAGCGTGGTTATCGGTGGAGTGCTGATCAAGCTGAGCAATTCATTGATGATCTTGATGAGTTTGTATTCCGCACAGGAAATAATCATGACGCTTTCTATTGCATTCAGCCGCTTGTTGTAAAGCATAAGGTTTTTGACAATTCTCACTATTTAGAAGTAATAGACGGACAACAACGTCTGACAACCATATTATTGATTCTTCAAGCAATACATCAACTTCATCATCAAACACTTCTCGACAGTTTAGGAGACGATTCATTCCCAAAGTTTGTAAAAGCGCCGCCTAAGGAGGCCTATGAAATCAAATATGAAACCAGAGAAGACAGCCGAATTTGGCTATCTGAATTGGCAGAAACAATATCGAATGAGACTAAAAGAAACGAATTCGACAATAAGAACTGTGATTACAGCCACTTTGTTGAAGTCTTTAATGCCGTTTATGCCAAGTTGAAAACCAAAGACAGAACTGATTTAAAAAAATTTATCAATACACTTAAAGAATACACTTACTTTATATGGTATTTTCCAAACGATGCCGATGAGAATATAGATATTTTTGATAGACTAAATGCAGGCAAAATCGGGCTGAACAATGCTGAACTCATTAAGGCACTCTTTTTACAGCACAGCAATATACCCTCAACTTCCCCCACAGACTTGGCTATATTCCAAAAGATTGCCCATGAATGGGATGAAATGGAAAAACGACTGCATGATGATTCTTTATGGGGGTTTATCTACAGTCAACAGAGCCACACTTTGACATACGATTCACGAATAGAATATCTGCTCGACCTTCTTGTGAAAAAGACCGGCAAGGATAAGGAGTCTATCTTTTATACTTTTAATAAATACTTATGGGATTATCGCGAGATGCTCCACGATGGCGGAAACAAAAATATGAGTCTGCGCCTTGGATGGGTAGTGAAGAAATGGGACGAAATCAAGACATTGTTCGATCTTATCTGCGAATGGTATGGGGAACGAGACATGTATCATCGAATAGGATTTATCATCGAATTAAATCCTGATTATACGCTGACGCGACTTCAAGACGAGCTTCCGGTGCTTTCGCATTCCGCGAGAATCAAGAAACTTGATGATATTATTAAAGAAACTGTCAAAGGAATAAAGTCAGAGAACCTTTTTCATGGGAAAAAGGAACTCTCTGTCATACTCTTCCTCTATAATATTTTGCTGGAGGACAGGCGTCACAACAGCACTGCACGCTTTTCTTTTGCCGATTACAAGCAGGTGCGTAAGGACAAGGGATGGGATCAAGAGCATGTCGCCTCAAGCAAAGACCATGAACCTTCGGCTGCAGAGCAAAAAGAAATGGCTACCGATATCATAGAACTCATTACGGGCTTGAAACCAGTAGAGGTAAATATACAGAACCCCATTGACTCTGGCGATGCTACCGACAACCAGACTTCAACTACCAACCAATTTAAACTTGCCGACAACGCATGCGAACTTAAAAATGAAGAACAGCAGCTATGTGATATTTTGCTGGACATCTTGAATCGCAAAGATGATGAGGCGTTAGCTCCCAATGAATTTGATGAAGTTTACAGTAGAATTGTAACCCATTTCAAGGGAAATACGGACCCGCTTGGAGAATTCAAATATAAAAAAGAAAAACGTGAGAAAGACTTCATATGGAACTTCGTGCTTCTTAACGCCAAAACCAACCGCAGCTACGGCAACCACATATTCCCGGTAAAACGGCGTCGCATTCTCAACGATGAGTTTGACGTCTACACGCCTGTTGGCACACGTTATGTGTTTGAGAAGGCCTATTCAAGAAAAATTGACCAAATTTTTTCCTGGACAAAGTCGGATGCTTTGGCTTACTGGAACGACATCAAGCGAGTGGTCAAGGATTATGTTACGCTAGCTGATTTGAAATGATAAATTACGAAATAAAGAAGACACAGTCAAAAGAACTATCATATGCCGATATTCTAAGTCAAGAAGGCAATATAGTCATTCCCTTGATACAGCGCGATTATGCACAAGGGCGCAATTCAGACAAAGCACGCGAGGTTCGTAAATCGTTTGTCTCTGATCTGTACAAAAATTTGATGTCGGCGGACAAAGTCATGAACCTTGACTTTATTTACGGAGCCAAGGATGATGAAAGATTTGTACCGTTGGATGGTCAGCAACGACTCACCACGCTTTTTCTCCTGCATCTGTATCTTGATACGCTTAGGGGGCCCCAAGATACTACGATAGAGTTCAAGTTTTCGTATGAAACTCGAGAAAGTTCACGTCGATTTTGTGATCATTTGATAAAATCGCGTTTCAAACTCTTTAATGAAGATGCATTCATGGAGAGCACCGACTGTAAAGGCAATAAAAGCATCCCCACGCCGTCCAACATAATTAAGGATCAGTCTTGGTGGCTTAATGCTTGGATGGCAGACCCGACTGTTGCCGGAATGCTATGTATGCTCGATGAAATTCACCATGTATTCTTCAAAGATTGGCGTAAGACGGCTGCTCGCCTGTTTGTAACCGAGAATCAGCCCATACGTTTTCAATATCTTCCGCTGGTAAATTTCTATGATCCTGATGACCTGTATATCAAAATGAATGCGCGCGGGTTACCTCTTACCGATTTCGAGATATTCAAAAGCCGATGGATGGAAGAGATTGAGAAAGTATACTGCAAAGATGAAGCCAAGACAATAAAGACGAGAATCGATGTTGATTGGACAGACTTCCTTTGGCCAATGCGAACAACAGGTTTGAAAAACATCGACCCCTATTTTCAGAATCTCCTTAAATTGATAATTGGCAATACCATGGCAAGCTTTGGCAATAAAGATGCTGACTTCCAAATGCTTTTTGAAGCTAACGGAAATAAACAGACCTTCTCTTTCGCCAAATACGTGGAGAACTACAACGTGTCCTTCTCCAAAGCACTGCTTGATCGCATTAATGAGGAACTGACACAACTATGCACAGACAAATCGTTGTTTACTCACTTACGTAACAATACGATATCTAGCGATGGCTGGATGAATACTGCCGATCTATGGGATTCATTCATTATCAATGAATGGGACCCCTCAAAGCCTGACTACAAGGGCCGTGTGAGTCTTTATGCTGTTTCACGGTTCTCGTCTTTGCTACCTTCTGCTAACGATGAGGAAATGAAAGAATGGCTGAGACTGATACATAATCTTGTTGAAAACAAGAGGTTCAACGATTATGACGATGCTGTAAATTTCATAAGGGACATAGACAGTGTTCTTGCCTTAATTAAATCATATGCCGATAAGCACTCTCCGGCACATCGAATAAACGACTGGGTTGCCCAAACTTCGTTTATTCCAAACAGCGGTTTTACGGATGCTCAATGGCAAGAGGAAGTCATAAAGGCCAACCTTAGGAAGGATCCTGTTTGGGACAAAGAACTGACCGATTGCGAACGCCACTTTTACCTCAATGGTTCTGCAGCCCTTCCACTTTGGTGTGCTGGCGAAATTGACATAAAGTTACCGTTCTCTACACAAAACATTCATGGGAACCTTGATTCTTTTAAGTCATACAAGAATAAGATAATAGCACTATTCAATGAAGCGGGCAAAAAGGATTCTGACGTCACCAAAGAATATCTGCTTGTAAAAGCTTTGTTATCCAAGGGCAATTATATGCCAACTCTCACGTCTGATCGCCGAAATATTTACAATGACCCAGGTCACCGTGATTACTCATGGCGCGCCTTGTTGCGCTTTGGAAAAGACACTAATGAAAAGGCCGTTCAGCTGATTAAAGAAGTCATTGATGACAAAGATTATAAACATAATAATGTCAGCAATTCACTGAAAGATATAATTAGGAATCGTACACGCGGGAATATGCCTCTATGGCGGCGACTGCTAACGTCACGTTTAGGGAATGAAATACTCTCATGTTCTAATCAAGGTTTCCTCTCATTCGCCGATGGGAAACAGGAAAATGTGTTGATTTACGGGTCGTCACGCCGAAGCGGCTATCATGTCGAACTTAATACATTATACATAGAGAAACTCTTGAAGGCTTATTACCCGGATGTCAAAATCTCCGTGTCATGGAATATAGGCACAGAGACCGATTACACCATTACGGTTAATGGGATCTCCATTTCATATTGGGATGGAGTATGGTATAATGACAGTCTGTGCATATCAGAATTTCAAGATTTGGTTAAATTCATAAAGGACCATATTTAGTGAATTTACGCACATCAATAAAATTTTGATCGAATAGTGCAAAAATAGTTTTTTTCGCTAATTCTACTTAATAGGGTCTCCGCAGTATTGGCGGCGACCGCAGCGGGTGCAGTACTCGCCGCGCCATACGCTGTCGAATTGCTCTGATACGGCTTCAACAAGTGTAGGGTCATCGGTGAGGATACCGGCCTCGAAGTTTCGGCGGTTGCTGCTTTTCATGCCTATTCCGGCTCCGGTCAGATTAGCGGAGCCGATATAGGCTGTCTCAAAGTCGAAAATCAGCATCTTGAAGTGTACCCTCGGGCAAAGCATCCGCTCCAGTCCCGTCTTTAGAATTGGGTAGCGGTCGTTATCGGCATGCCGCTTTGCTAAGCAAAGAAATCTTCGCGGAACGCCGGACCCGGTTCTTTGGCATGGATAAGGCGTATTTCTACGCCGCGTTTCAGTAGGTCGGCAAGGACGCCGAGAAACGGTTTTGCTTTGTTGCCGGCCTTGACATGAAGGTCTTTGATGTCGGCTGTACCTATCCAGAGTGACTTCTTCACTGAAGCTACTTTCTCAATGACCTTGTCGTAATGGTCTTTACCGGATACAAATTCAATTCCCATTTTCTATTAATTCTATGCAACTATTCCGGGAATATTTCGTCTGTAATTTCATCAGTAATACTGCGAAGCTCTTTCAGAGCTAAAGGAAGTCTGTTGCCAAGCAGTATGGTTCCGACTACAACTCCGATTCCGGCTTTTATCAATCCGTGATGAGGCGAACCGATGAAGGACGCGATTCCACCGAATACGCCCATCAACATAGCGTATTTCATAAGTCGAAGGTAAATGGCAGCAAAACGGTCTTTCATAATTCTTTCGCAGGCATGATTATAGTGAATCCGATTAAGTCTCTCGGTATTGTGTCATCAAAATTTACAGACCAAATCACATCAATCGACTCCGGGAATTCAGAAATCATGGTGGAAAGAGGGTGCATATCATCCATTGTTAATACCGGTTGTCTCTCACGGTTGAAGAATAGATGAGCGGAAAGAGTCACGATATGTTGTAAAGAAATATTCTTCAGTTTATTCTTCATATTATTGACGGCATCTTCAGCGCTTCCTCCTTCTGTAACCAAAGTCTTAAAGAAACGGAAATTACAGAGCGTAGTGTACAAGTCATTAAAGTCATAACATATAAGTCCGGGAGTGGCTATGGGCTGGAGCAGATGCTTTATTACATCAGGGAAATCTTCAACACTTGTATCTGCCGCGATATTATCGTAGCAGGAGACATCGGGATTATGTACTAATCCGATTGTAAGTACGCCGGCCTCATGATAGGTCTTGGCTATCGCATTAGCGACTTCTTCATTATCCCGCGCTACGATAATAACCATCTTGTCATCATCCATAGGAATGCAGTCATTTGGAGTTTCCGCAAGAATACAGCCAACGCAGTCATAACCGAGCGATTTCACTTTCTCGATTATGTCGGTCGCACCCGTACCGGTTCCGATTACTTTGAAACTAACCGGGAACGGCTGCTGATACTCTTCAAGTATTTCTGAATCAGTCATCGTCGTCATCTTTTATAATTGTTGAAGATAGGGCAATAATCTGGAGAGAAATATCATCCTTCGCTTCATCGTCAGTTCCTCTGAGAAATATAATCCTAACATGATTCACCTGATTTAAAGATAGAATCTCATTTTTAAGAATTCGTTCTTCATCGTCAGTCAAGGGTGCGTCCTCAGATGTATATGCAACTATGATTAACTCTTCACTGCCCTCAGGTAAATTTTCAAGCGTGGGATAGTATTCAGTCATGAGTTCAACCAAATAATCGGCCCGTAAGGATATGTCACGGACATGAGAATCGCGCCATGTTTCATGGATGCTTCCGGCTTTCATTATCCGGCTTTCAAGCTGTGGGTCATGGAATCCGCATTTCTCGCGAATGGTATCAATCAGATGTTGACGCTTGTCGAGACGTTTGAGCTCGGCAATTCGCTTCTTGAGACGATAATACCTCTTGCGCTTTGCCCGGTTCTGATGCTTCTCGCCGTGATGAATCCTATCCCATATCTCCATTGAGAACGCAATACCGTAAGGCATTTCCTCCTTGCTCTTCAATTTCCGCTTTTCTCTTTTGTCCCTGATATATGGCAGATACAATCTGCGTTCAAGTAGTTCAGCCCGTTCTCCAAATGATGTGAAAAGTTCTTCACGAGGCGACCATTCTGCATGCCTATTGAATCCATAGAACGTCATGCCCCAAAGGATTGCTCCGGCGAGTTCTGCATCAGTGAAGGGATTATCATCAGGCTTTACGATGGTTTTGCCCACAGTGTTTTTCCAATAATCTCCCTCTACGTTATTGGCAAGCAAAGGAAGATTGTGGGGCTCATACCATGCCTCGCGAGGCGATGTGACGTCAAACGTGACCTCTCCACCTTCACCTTCAAATTCCGTCAAACAGATAATATCGAATGCTTCTTTATAAGCGACGACACCTTCTATCGACCTGTCATTACGATGGGTATTCCGCAATGCCTTGAGGACATTGTCGAATCCAACTGAAAGGAATAACTCTTTTACGGTCATATTAACTTCTTTTCTGCAAAATTAGGTTGTGATTGTATCAGAATTGGTGACAGGCATTCAAATACTCAGGACCTTCTTCAATACAGATTGAAGACATCTTTTCTGTCATCAGCGGTAATCCCGCGATAGCAATCGTTCCGAAACCAGAGTAATGGTATGTCTTTTACCCGATATTCTTCGGGAATATATTCCTGAAGATCAACATTAACACTAAAGGCAATCTCTTCCAATGAATTGCGACTCATTGCTGATTTGATTGTTTCGACTAATGGCTTGTCGATGTCATTCAATTCAAGCGATTCTACTTCTTTAAGTCTGTCATTGTTCTGCTGGACGGCCAGATTTGAAGATACAATCAACTGCATCCGGGCATTCATTGCACGTTTTGTCTTTTGTTCTCCTTCAAATCCGTAGGGCATTGAGAAGAACGAGCAGACAAATTTGCCCTTCAGTATGGCATTCAAGGCAATCAACGGAGCATATTTGCTTCCGGTCATGCCGCCGAGAGTAGCGCAGACGATAACCTTATCGGTTGTTTTATCGACAATATCATCGACTAAAGTCATATCACCGGATTTTACACTCTTGCGTAGTTTCTCGAGAAGGAACGACTCCACCGCATCGACTGAGTTCTTTTCTAAGTCTTTCTCATTGGTATCGCATACTATCAGTCGGGCATCCGGGAATAAGCCGGCGGTGATTAAGTCGGTGGCGAGATTATATCCGCCATTACCGACAGCTATGATAGTTTCTTTCATTTTATTGGGTTTAAAGTATTTTCAATGCGATAGCTGCACATGCCTCTGCATCCGCAAGAGCGTGATGATGGTTCTCCATGTTGTATCCACAAGCCGCTGCCGAAAGATGCAGCTGATGGCTGGGGATATCGAGACACCGTCGGGATGCGGCGAGCGTACAGTAGAAATCATAGTCGGGATAGGTCATCCCATATTCGGCAAAGGCAGCTTTCAGACAACTTTCATCAAAAGGACGGTTGTGTGCCACAAGTGGAAGTCCTTGTATTAGCGGCTCAATCTGCGCCCAGACTTCAGGAAATGTGGGCTGCCCGTCTGTGTCCCGGCGAGTGAGACCGTGAACTTCGGTTGTCCAGTATGTATAATAGTTGGGGGTCGGTTGGATGAGAGAGTAGAACTTATCGACTATCTCGCCGCCACGCACTACCACAATGCCGACGCTGCATACACTTGACCGGCGTCCATTAGCTGTTTCAAAATCTATTGCGACAAAATTGCCGTTTAAGTGAGGGCAATCAGAGCTTGCTCGGTGATTGCCGAGCGTAAGGCAATTATCCAAATCCTGCATGGTCAGTCGTTTTTATAGAGTTCGCTCATCTCTAATATCCATCCTTTCATAGTTTTTCGCAATGATGCCGGACTTATTACCTCTATCATCGATCCGTACTGGAGCAGCTTCATGACAAAGTCGTAAGTCGGCGATAGGTATAACTCAAAATCGGCATACTCGCCACAATCTTCGATCATACGCTGACTGAAATGGAGTGGAAGGGATTTCAGGTAATGTTTGTGATTTTCATTGGCACGTATTACGATACGTTCTGGCTTTACATCATAGCCGATAACCACTCCGAAGGCAGTGGCAAAATATCCCTCGGCATCAAAGTCTTTCGGAGGTTTATAGGTGTCTGCTGTAACCTCGACATCCTCCAGACGGTCAAGTCCATAAATCTTGACTTCATCGCGTTTGTTGTGTGCGAGCATATACCAGCGGTTCTCAAACAGCTTGACGCAATACGGCTCAATGGAGAACGTATATCCATGAGATTTCTTGAACGGACGGTATGTGATATTAACAACCCGATTCTCTTTCATCGCTTCAAGAATAGTTGTCAGATGATCTCGCCCTGATGGTATTTCATCAACTATGATACGTCCTTTCAGAGAGAGGTTCTCCCCGATAAGATTGCCTACTGCAAAGGAATCGAGCATCCATTTCTTCAGCTTATCCTCGTCTATTTCTTCGGGGTTGGCTATATAATAAAGATAGCCGCCCACCTTCTGACAGTCGATAATGATGCTGAACTGTTCAAAAATAGCGTCGCGCCAGCGGTTGAACGTGGCACGATGGAGCGGCTTACAGTCGCTCAGGTCTTTATTACGTTCCCATTTATCGGACAAGTCCTTATGGGAAATTTTTCCGGCACGGCGGATTGTATCAATCAGCCAGGTGTATTTTTGCAGTTGGTTCATATCGCATTGAGCTTTTACACCGCAAATTTAATCATTTCCTGTATCATTCTGCGATACAGGATGAGAATAATCATGAATTGATGTCAAAATTTCCTCTTCACCGACGGATTCACCAGTAAAAATATTTATCAAGTCGTTGCAGCAACAGACATCTTGCCACCCGACGATCTCACTTGCATCCAGTTTCCCATCTTTTCTATATATAATAAAGTATGTCTCATATTCATCGTAGCCCAATGAAATATATAGGGAAATACAATTTTTGTGAAGCGTCAGTTCTATCCCGCGAATTGCAAACCACTCATCTCTCTCATTTGCAAAAGTTTCGAGGGATGTGTATTGTCTGGCTATCTCGTGAAAAAACACATGACGCTTCCGCATCATGTCATATCTTTCTTCGGTGGTCATGTCAACTAAGTCCATAGTGTTCTTTTAATTGGATGCTTTGAAATTAAAGATTGGACGTATGATTGTGTCGATTGTGACGGTGTCGCCGATGTTGGCGATAATCTCCGAAGCGGGCTTGTAGACCATCGGGGACTCATCACGGGTGAAATCGTTGACCGACTCAGAGTAGATGCCCTGCATGGATGCCTCGAAGTCTTCCATCTTAATTTGCTCGTAAGCTTGAGTTCTGCTCAACACTCGCCCGGCGCCGTGGGGTGCCGACCTGTTCCAGTCCGGGTTTCCCTTGCCGGTGCAGAGCAACGAACCGTCTCGCATATTCAAAGGAATGATGCAACGCTCCCCATCGGCAGCCGAGATAGAGCCTTTGCGAATGATGTTGTCGTCGCTGATGTAATTGTGAATGGATTCAAATTCCTCCAAAACCGCCACATCCGGAAAGAACCGCATCAGCAACAATGATATGAGTTTGCGATTGAGCACGGCCCAACGCTGACAGATACGCATATCGTGAAGATAATGCTCACGTGACTCACCCTCGACATAACAGAGGTCGGCAGGCAACGATGGTTCCGCTGCCTTATGTTCTTTCCGCATTTTCTTTATGACACCCTGTAGTTCGGTGCGACGCCCGGCTGCTTTGTACTCTTCGATTGTGCGCTTGATTGTCTCCTCGAACTCATCTGCCCCGGCAGTAAGATGTTTCACCGCCTTTGCCTGATAGATTTCGGCTACCTGCTTGCCAAGATTGCGTGAGCCTGTATGGATTACGAGATACACATTTTCCTCATCATCCTTGTCAAGCTCTATGAAGTGGTTGCCGCCGCCAAGTGTTCCTATCGATTTATTAAGGCGTCCGGAATCCTTGAGCGTGCGATAGCAATAAAGATCCGTCACAAGCTTCTTCGCCTTCCGGTAGATTTCCATCTCCTCGCCGACAAGAGGTTTGAAGCCAAATCGGTCCTCGCGTACAATTTTCCCCGAAGGTACATTGCCGCGTATGTGCTCGTGGAAAGCATGGTAGTCAATATCTGCAAGTTTGCCAAGATTGAGGATACGCATACCGCAGCCGATGTCAACGCCCACTATATTTGGTATTACCTTGTCGCCGAGGTCACCGGTAAAGCCAATCACACAACCCGCACCGGCGTGCACGTCGGGCATAATCCTTATCTTCTTATCGGAGAACACATCTATAGAGAGCAGCTTCTTGACTTGCTCCAACGCATTTTCCTCGATGTTGTCCGTGAATATCTTCACGTCATAACCTTCTATTGTCTTCATATCATGTTGTTTTATGATTTACGCCGCAAAGTTAGATTACCGATGCGCAACCATTTTACGCAGCAAAAGTAATATCAAGGTGACGCACTTTGCGGGACAGGGTATGGATTATTAATAATATTTACGTTTGTTGTCTTTGCAGACACATAGCATTAGAGGGTGTTCGCCATTACTGAGCGTTTTGGATTTGTAACACAGCACTTTAATGGTTCCGTTCATTTGGTTTACTGGTTTACATCGGGTCAGCGGATTTTTCCGGTGGGTGCGGAAGTTGTCGGAGTATAGTGTTATCTTTGCAACATGAAACCAGACCAACTACTCAGAGCAATCCTGCCCGAAGTGCTGATAGACAACTTCGACATTGAACGATTTGAAAAAAGCGATACCCGCTTCGACATATGGCTTGATGAGAAGAAGGAGCAACTTCGCGAAGATAAGTACAATAAAAACATAATCTCTTACGGATTCGGCGATTACCGTACGATACAGGATTATCCGATACGTGGACGGGCCACATACCTCCATGTGCGGAAGCGCAAGTGGCTTGACAAAGCCACCGGCGAGATATTCAGCTATGAATGGGATGTATCCGAGTTCGACGGCACAAGGCTCAACGCCGAGTTTGTCGCTTTTTTAAAAGTACCGACCACCGTTGCGGTGGAATGAAATCAGAAATAACCGGCGGTGCTGCCACCCTTTATACTTAATTGATGGCATATTCGTTTGATTTTTATGTAATGCAAGTACACAAGCCTTAGTTCATCTTGGATATACTTCAGTTAAAAGTCTGGCTTCGCTGTCCGTAGAATGATAATTGGCCCATAGATGCCGTATAGAAGAATACCTATTGTGATGCGACCGCGAACTTGCATTTATATCAAAACGTAATCATGCCCAAGAAAGCAAAAATTGAAACGACTGCCACAGGTAAAAAATTCAAGGTAGTCAACCCTAATGCGGCTGGCATTGACATAG
>PPYF01370756.1_pt1 | contig 14477 bp, 10 predicted proteins | sample 1559871 | NCBI WGS metagenome assembly PPYF01 (sample SAMN08240021, study PRJNA423297) | Human gut metagenome, whole genome shotgun sequencing project. | reverse complement strand
GTGGCAAATTGCCATGGTGTTGCAGGCCACCCAGGCACAGCGCTTAGGGCTGCGTCCAGACTACGGCATCGACTACCAATTACTCACGGCCGCGCGTGCTGCTGAACTGCCGGTGCAGGAGCTGGAAGGCGCCGATAGCCAGATCGATCTCTTGTGCCAGTTGCCCGATGGCGGGAAGGCGCTGCTGGACGATACGCTGACCCACTGGCATACCAACGCGCGATTGTTACAGGTGATGATCGGTTGGTGGCTACAGCAGCCTCCGTCAAACGGTACGGCCTCGCTGCCAAATACCTTCAGCCAGTCGCTGTATGACGTATTGATGGTGAAGAGAAATGAAGCCTGGCGCGATACGCTATTGGCGCTGCCGCCGGGACGCTACGTGGTTGCCGTGGGGGCGTTGCATTTATACGGGGAAGGCAATCTGCCGCAAATGTTGAAATAAAAAAATGGCCAATATTTCTATTGGCCCGTCAAAGAGGAATTTCATCATTATTATTATCCCGAAGTTTACACTCCGGATCCTTCGATTGTCGCTCAAAGTTGCCGCAACTGCCAAGACCTAATGCGCAAGATTATACTATTTTTTAGTCTGTTTACGGGCGTATGCTGAGTGCATATTCCGTTTGTGGTAAGAAGGAACGTTATGACTCCCGCCGTTAAGTTACTTGAAAAGAACAAAATCCCATTCAGCATCCATACCTACGATCACGATCCCAATGAAACCAATTTTGGCGATGAAGTGGTGCGTAAATTAGGTCTTAACGCCGACCAGGTTTACAAAACGCTACTGGTTGCGGTGAATGGCGATATGAAGCATCTCGCCGTCGCGGTCACGCCGGTCGCCGGGCAACTGGATCTCAAAAAAGTGGCCAAAGCGCTGGGCGCGAAGAAAGTGGATATGGCCGACCCGATGGTGGCGCAGCGCGTGACCGGGTATCTGGTGGGCGGCATCAGCCCGCTCGGGCAGAAAAAGCGTCTGCCGACGGTGATCGACGCGCCATCGCAGGAGTTTGCCTCTATTTTTGTCTCCGGCGGTAAACGCGGATTAGATATCGAACTGGCGGCGGCGGATTTAGCGAAAATCCTCGGCGCGACCTTTGCAGATATCGCGCGCCGGGATTAAGAGGGACGCTCTTGACTGACTCTCTCCCAATAAGGAGAGAGTCAGTCAGAAACTTACTGCCAGCTCACTTCCCCTTTCGGTTCGTAAGCGTTCACGTCGAGCGGTGAATTCTGTTCGATATACTGCTTCAATACTTCAGCATCGATAAAGCCCGTATTCACATACCCCGGCTTGCTATCAATCTTCGGATAGCCGTCGCCGCCGGTGGCATTAAAGCTCAGGGTGGCTAAACGGTAGGTTTTCGCCGGATCAATCGCCTCACCTTTGATTTTCAGATCCTGAAGCTGCCCGCCTTTTGCCACAAAGCTGACGTTGGCAAACTGCGGATAGGCACCGGAGTCCGGCTTCATCTGCGCCACGGCGGTCAGGTATTCGGTAACCTCTTTCCCGCTCATGTCGGCATACACCACCACATTACCGAACGGTTGCACCTTCAGCACGCTCTTGTAGGTGATATTGCCGGCTTCGATAGAATCACGAATGCCGCCGCCGCTCATCACGCCAAAATCAGCACCGGTACGCGCCATTTGTGCCGCCAGAATCAGGCGCCCCATGTTGGTCTGCACAAAGCGTACTTTGCTGCGGTCACCTTCCAGATGCCCGTTAACGCTCCCCACTTTAACGTCCAGCTGTGCTTTACCTTTGCTCTGGAATGGCGTCAGCAGCGACAGCATCTGCGGGTTCTCCGGGATTTGTGGCGTGTAAAGTACGCGCTCACTTTGCCCGTTGTCATAGGTCACTTTTTTCTTCAGGTTGACCGGAATCAACTGGTAGTGCACCAGCTTCAGCTCGCCGTTGCGGAACTCAAAGTCAGCGCGGCCAACGTATTTTCCCCACTCGTGTGCCTGAACAATCCAGATACCGTTTTGTCTATCCGGTGCGCACGGCGTGCCCGGTACGTAGTCGACCTGTTTTTTATTCTCTGACGCCATGCACACTGGGTCTTGTGAGTGACCACCCACAATCATCGCCAGTGAGCCAGCAGGCAGGCTGCGCGCCATTTCTACGTCGCCCGGCGCGTTGGAACCATGCTCGCCGTTATCGTAGTGCCCCATATGGGTGGTCGCCAGAATCAGATCGGGCTTCTCATTTTGCTGCAGTTCCTGAATAACCAGCTTCGCCTCTTCCGCCGGTTTGCGGAATTCGATGTCAGTGAAGTATTCCGGGTTACCGATTTTCGCCGTGTCGTCGGTGGTTAAACCAATAACGGCAATTTTCAGATCCTGACGTTTAAACAAAGCCCAGGGTTTAAACAGGCGCTCACCGGTGCTCTTTTGATAGATATTGGCGGAGAGGAACGGGAATTTAGCCCATTTTTCCTGCTGGCGCAGTACGCTCATCGGATTATCGAACTCATGGTTACCGACGGCCATGGCATCGTAGCCCACCAGATTCATCCCGCGAAAATCAGGCTCAGCGTCCTGGAGGTCAGACTCCGGCACCCCGGTGTTGATATCACCGCCGGACAGCAGCAGCACGCTACCGCCCTCTGCCGCCACCTCTTTACGAATACCGTCCACCAGCGTTTTCTGCGCCGCCAGACCGTACTCACCGTACTCGCTACGCCAGAAGTGCCCGTGGTGATCGTTGGTATGCAGAATGGTGATTTTATAAGTTTTATCTTGCTGGTAAGCCTGTGCCGGTAAGCTGGTTAACGATAAAGCCGCCAGCATCGCCAACGCCACGCCCCGTTTGACGAATCGCATAAATCTCTCCCTGAGTGAATAACAACCGCAGAAATTACAACGCTATGAAATATTAGTCTAATTTGTTTTCAGAAATGAGACTTCCTTCAAACGTCTTAGGCAGGTATCTTAGTCTGATAACTATTATTAAAGCGTTTATCCCCAACATCGCTCGATAAAATACAAGTGGAATCTATGGCAATCTCTGAAACTAGCCCTACCCGGCCGGGCTCTTCTGCGTCTTCGCAAAAGGGCCGCACTTCATTCGGCATCCTGGGAGCAATCAGCCTCTCCCACCTGCTTAACGACATGATCCAATCGCTGATCCTCGCGATTTACCCGCTCCTGCAGTCAGAGTTTTCGCTGACATTTGTGCAGATCGGGATGATCACCCTCACCTTCCAGCTCACCTCGTCGTTATTCCAACCGGTTATCGGTTACATCACTGATAAACGCTCAATGCCGTGGTCGCTGCCGGTGGGCATGTGCTTTACCCTGACGGGCCTGGTGCTTTTGGCGCTGGCTGGAAGCTTTGGCATGGTGCTGCTGGCCGCAGCGTTGGTCGGGACCGGTTCTTCGGTCTTCCACCCTGAATCCTCTCGCGTAGCGCGTATGGCCTCCGGTGGTCGTCACGGGCTGGCGCAGTCTATTTTCCAGGTGGGCGGTAACTTTGGTAGTTCGCTGGGGCCATTGCTGGCAGCCGTCATCATTGCGCCGTACGGTAAAGGCAACGTCGCCTGGTTTGTGCTGGCAGCGCTGCTGGCAATCGTCGTGCTGGCGCAGGTGAGCCGCTGGTACGCCGCGCAGCATCGTATGAATAAAGGGAAACCTAAAGCGCCGATTATTAATCCGTTACCCAAAAACAAAGTGATTCTCGCCGTTTCCATCCTGTTAATGCTGATTTTCTCGAAATACTTCTATATGGCGAGCATTAGCAGCTATTACACCTTTTATCTGATACAAAAATTCGGATTATCCGTACAGAATGCGCAGATTCATTTATTTGCCTTCCTGTTCGCCGTTGCCGCAGGCACAGTGATTGGCGGCCCTGTCGGGGATAAAATTGGGCGTAAATATGTTATTTGGGGCTCTATCCTCGGCGTTGCACCGTTTACCCTTCTTTTACCCTATGCAACCCTGTGGTGGACCGGAATTTTAACGGTGATCATTGGATTTATCCTCGCATCCGCCTTTTCAGCCATCCTGGTGTACGCTCAGGAGCTGTTACCCGGCCGTATCGGCATGGTTTCCGGGCTATTCTTCGGCTTCGCATTTGGCATGGGCGGCTTAGGTGCTGCGGTGTTGGGGCTGATTGCCGACCACACCAGCATTGAATTGGTTTATAAAATATGTGCTTTCCTACCACTTATTGGGATGTTGACCATATTCTTACCTGATAACCGCCAAAAACACTAAGTTATGGGCAGCCAAAGTATCATTTTGGCTGCCGTCACTTCCCTGTAAGCTCGCCCTCTACCTGACTTCCCGCATCCATTTTTCACTTTTGTGCCATTTACCTCTAAAAATTCAATTTTTTAGCTAAATTCAAGAATTATTCACAAACAAAATAGTGAAAATTGTCATAAACTATTACCAGGCTTTTTGGTTTTCAGGCTGTTTTGACACTCTGCACCAAAAATGGAACCACGCATCACGACGAAAGGAGACGGAATGCATCACGCCACACCGCTTATCACCACCATTGTTGGTGGCCTTGTGCTCGCTTTTTTCCTTGGCATGATTGCCAATAAGTTAAGAATTTCCCCTCTGGTAGGTTATTTATTAGCGGGCGTGCTGGCCGGACCGTTTACTCCAGGATTTGTCGCTGACACCAAACTTGCGCCGGAACTGGCAGAATTAGGCGTTATTCTGCTGATGTTTGGCGTTGGTCTCCATTTCTCGCTCAAGGATCTGATGGCGGTAAAGTCGATAGCCATCCCCGGAGCGATTGCTCAGATAGCCGTCGCCACGCTGCTGGGGATGCTGCTCTCCACCTTCTTAGGCTGGTCAATGATGACCGGTATCGTCTTTGGTCTGTGTCTTTCCACCGCCAGTACCGTGGTGCTGCTGCGCGCGCTGGAAGAACGACAGCTTATTGATAGTCAGCGAGGGCAAATCGCCATCGGCTGGCTTATCGTCGAAGATCTGGTCATGGTGCTGACGCTGGTTCTGCTGCCAGCCGTCGCCGGCATGATGGAAAAAGAGAACATTGGCCTTGCCTCGTTGGCAATGGATATGGCCATTACGATTGGTAAAGTCGTGGCGTTCATCGCCATCATGATGCTGGTTGGTCGTCGCCTGGTACCGTGGATCCTTTCACGCAGCGCCGCAACGGGCTCTCGCGAACTGTTTACCCTCTCGGTCCTGGCGCTGGCGCTGGGCATCGCCTTTGGCGCCGTTGAACTGTTCGATGTCTCCTTTGCGCTGGGTGCCTTCTTCGCCGGTATGGTGCTAAATGAATCCGAGCTTAGCCACCGCGCCGCCCACGACACGCTGCCGCTGCGCGATGCGTTTGCGGTGCTGTTCTTCGTCTCCGTCGGCATGCTGTTTGATCCGCTGATCCTGATTGAGCAACCGCTGGCCGTACTGGCGACGCTGGCCATCATTATCTTCGGTAAATCTCTGGCAGCCTTTGGGCTGGTGCGCCTGTTTGGCCACTCGCAGCGTACCGCGCTGACTATCGCCACCAGCCTCGCGCAGATTGGTGAATTCGCCTTTATTCTTGCCGGTCTGGGCATGGCGCTGGATCTGTTACCGCAGGCCGGACAAAACCTGGTGCTGGCGGGTGCAATCCTCTCCATTATGCTCAATCCAGTGCTGTTCACGGTGCTTGAGAAGTATCTCGAGAAGACGGAAACGCTGGAAGAACAGACGCTGGAAGAAGCGCTGGAAGACGAAAAGCAGATCCCGGTGGATATCTGCAACCATGCGCTGCTGGTCGGTTATGGCCGCGTAGGGAGCCTGCTGGGTGAGAAGTTAATGGCCCAGGGCATTCCATTGGTAGTGATTGAAACCTCACGTACTCGCGTAGACGAGTTGCGCGAGCGCGGCATTCGTGCGGTGTTGGGCAACGCCGCCAATGAAGAGATCATGAATCTCGCGCACCTCGACTGCGCCCGCTGGCTGCTGCTGACCATTCCTAACGGCTACGAGGCCGGTGAGATTGTGGCCAGCGCCCGTGAGAAGTGCCCGCACCTTGAGATTATCGCCCGTGCGCATTATGACGACGAAGTCGCTTACATTAGTGAGCGAGGCGCAAATGAAGTGGTGATGGGCGAACGTGAGATTGCGAAAACCATGCTGGGGCTACTGAGTGAGCCGCCGCTGAAAGAGGCGGTGAGCGGGTAGTGAAAAAAAGCGGGGGCCATTGGCCCCCGTTGCTATATACACTTAGCGTTCCCAGTACGCCTCTTCAAGGCTATCTTCTTTCTCCGGCAGCCCACGCGTCAGACGCGGAGAGTGCTGGTTCAATACCTGATAGCTCACCCGGTTCGCATACTTACAGACCTGCGCCAACGACGAATAGGTTAGCCAGTTGTGCTGATGTTTGCTGGAGTTGGGTACATTCGTGCGATGGTAGGCGTTGGCGGTTATATCGTGCAGCAGCGCGGCCAGCGCGCCGTCACCGGCGCCGTTGGTGTTCATAATCTTCTCAGGCCCGCCCATAAACGGCGCAATATGCGAATAGATACGCAGCGGATCCTGACAATCTTTAAAACGTACCGCCCGGCTGAATTCGTACTGGTTGAATTCAGCAATAGCCCCCGGCAGCAGCGGATGCTGCGTTTTCCGTTTGGCATCATTTTCGGTGAAGCCCGCCATATACAGCCCGGTAGGCCCGGCGGTGCACAGCACCAGATCGACCCAATCCAATGCTTTATCTGCGGCCTGCAGCGGGTCGCTCAGTCCGGTCAGTGCTTCCGCCTCTTCTTCATTCATCGCCAGAATTGACACGTGCTCTTTGATAAAGCTCTGCCACCACTCCGGGCTATCGGCGATAACAAATTTGGTCCCCAGCGTTAGCACCACCGGCACGTCGTATTTCTTCGCGTAGGCGATAGCCTGCATGGTGGCGTCCGGCATCGGTTCGCCCGGTTTACAGCGTACCAGATAGGACGTCAGCACCAGCGCAGAAGCCCCGGCGATAACGGACTCAGGAATACTCTCCGGACGCAGCTTATTCATGTGTCCTGGGCTGATGGCAAAGGTTCGCTCTCCGGCATCGCCAATCAGGGTGAAGCAACGGCCAATAGGCCCATCCACGCCCTGCAAATAGTTGAGATCCGTACGGCTGGAGGTGTTGCACAGGTAACGATAGGCGTAGCCACCAATTTCGATATTGCTGCACATCACGCCGAGCAGGACCGAGCGATCGTCCGCCAGCACGGAATAGTTGTGCATCGTGTTGCCAATCGTCCCACCGGCAAACTGGTGGGTGATCAGATTTTCACGTACCAGTTCCTGGTACAGCGCTTCCGCAACCTCATCTTCAATCACCAGCGAGTGCCCGGCGCTAAGGCCATAGCGCGCGATAAACGCATCATCGACTTTGGCTTCGATATCCACCAGCGTCTGGTCGATACCGACCACCCATGAGACGCTGGTTTCGCTCTCAGGTTGGATCTGTTTTAGCAGCGGATCGCGAGCGTCCACCGGGAAATAGTGTTTAGATTTGCGCTTACCGGGAAATTTCATGGTGATTTTTGTGTGGCCGTTAACAGGCGGAGAATAGTAGCACACTCCCCCGCCTGCTTGCGATTAGCGATACGACGCGGTCAGATTGGCCATCATCGTAATGTGCGCGTCATCGTCGTTCAGCGCCGGAATATACTCATACTTCTGTCCACCCGCCTCGAGGAACACCTCACGGTTCTGTACCGCAATTTCCTCCAGCGTTTCCAGACAATCCGCAGAGAAACCCGGGCACATTACCTGAATATGTTTCACCCCTTTTTCACCGAGCATTTTCAGCGTCTCGTCGGTGTACGGCGTCAGCCACGGTTCACGGCCAAAACGGGATTGGTAGGTCATCATCACTCTATCAGGCGAAATGCCTAACGCAGAGACCAGCTCGCGCGTGGTGTCACGGCAGCGCTGCGGATAGTCATCACCTTCATTGGCATAGCGCTGGGGAATGCCGTGGTAGGACAGCAGCAGCACTTCCGGTTCGCCGTTACGTTCAAATGAGGCCCGCGCACTGGCGGCCAGCGCCTGAATGTAGTCGTGGTCGGTCGCATAGTCACGAATGAACGACACGCTGGGGATCGCGCGCTTGGTCGCCAGAATGCGCGCCAGTTCATCCCACACCGCCGCAACGGTTGAGCAAGAGTACTGAGGATAGAGCGGCAGAACGATCAGTTGGTCAACGCCCTGCGCTAACAGCTCATCCACCGCGCTTTGCAGCGACGGCGTGCCATAACTCATCCCTAATACCACCGGCACGTCCGGCAGGCGTGCGGCCAGCGCACGCTGCTGACGGCGGCTATAGACCATCAGCGGTGATCCCTCTTCCATCCAGACGGATTGATAGAGTTTCGCCACGCGCGGGGCGCGAATGGGTAGGATCACGCCGCGCAGCAGCGGCCACCACAGCAGCCGTGGGGTATCGACAACGCGTCGGTCACTGAGAAATTGCAGCAGGTAACGTTTAATTGCGCCCGGCGTCGGCGCATCAGGGGTGCCGAGGTTAACCAGCAGAATACCGGGTTTCTTATGATGCATTACCGCCTCTTATCGATTCAAATTGTTGATAATTGTAGCGGAAAAGCGAAGAAGAAAAACTAATTGCTGTGAGAGGCGCTGAGATAAGGTGCTGATGATGCTACGTCTACCCGGCCTACGGAATACTCTGTAGGCCGGATACGGCGTTTATGCCGCCATTCGGCACTGAACATGCTGAATGACGAAAAACATTAACCGAGGATTTTTGCCAGTTCAGCGCGTACGTCGGCAACGGCTTTGGTACCGTCAACTTTCGCGTACTTGGTGTTACCCGCCTGCGCTTCTTTGGAGTAGTAACCGATAAGCGGTGCAGTCATCTGATGGTATTCAACCAGACGCTTACGCACGGTTTCTTCCTGATCGTCTTTACGCGTGCTCAGCTCTTCGCCGGTCACGTCATCTTTACCTTCAACCTTAGGCGGGTTGAATTTGATGTGGTAAACACGGCCAGATGCCGCGTGAACGCGACGACCAATGATACGGTCAACGATCAGCTCATCAGGAACGTCGAATTCCAGAACGTAGTCAACGTTGATACCCGCTTCCTTCATGGCGTCAGCCTGTGGGATCGTACGCGGGAAGCCATCCAGCAGGAAACCATTACGGCAGTCTTCCTGAGAGATACGCTCTTTCACCAGCGCGATAACCAGTTCGTCGGTAACCAGTTTGCCCGCGTCCATGATGTCTTTAGCTTGTTTGCCCAGCTCGCTGCCGGATTTTACCGCGGCACGCAGCATGTCACCGGTGGAAATTTGCGGAATGCCATATTTCTCCATGATGAACTGTGCCTGAGTTCCTTTCCCCGCGCCCGGAGCGCCAAGCAGAATGATACGCATTGCGAAAATCCCCTCAAAGGTTGTCAATATTTTAAAAAAAGCGCTAAACGATACCACCAGAACGGCGATGGCTCAAGGAAGGAGGGGCGGCTGAAACGGTTAATGGTACGATATTTTAGCGAGAAGGGGTTTGATACCCTCTTCCACTGGCAGAGGAAGGAAACCCGCGCGAGGCCAGTTTCCTCCCCCTGCCAGAGAGAGGGTGAGGATAAGACTTACGACACCAGCAGTTGGTTCATGCGGCGAATGAACTGGTTAGGATCTTCCAGCGTACCGCGCTCAGCGAACAGCGCCTGATCGAGCAACAGTTCAACCCACTCTTTAAACTGCTCTTCGTCCTGGGTATCGGCGGTGCGTTTCACCAACACGTGATCCGGGTTCAGTTCAAAGATGTATTTCACTTCCGGTGCAGCCTGGCCCGCAGCGGCAAACAGTTTTGCCATCTGGGTGCTCATATCGTCTGCATCGGTGGTGACGATAGCCGGGGTATCGGTCAGACGATGAGTCAGACGCACCTCTTTCACGCGATCGCCCAGCAGCGTTTTCACGCGCTCTACGAATGGCGTCAGCGCTTTTTCCGCTTCTTTCGCGCTTTCGTCAACGTCATCCGCCAGTTTGTCGATGGATTCGTCGGCCTTAGCCACCGACTGGAACACCTTGCCGTCGAACTCGGTCAGATAGTTCATCATCCACTCGTCGATACGGTCAGAAAGCAGCAGCACTTCGATGCCTTTCTTACGCAGCAGCTCGAGGTGCGGGCTGCTCTTCGCTGCGGCATAGCTGTCGGCGGTGATGTAGTAAATCTTCTCCTGACCTTCTTTCATGCGCGAAACGTAGTCGGCAAGCGACACGGTCTGCTCAGAAGAGTCGGTATGCGTCGAAGCAAAGCGCAGCAGTTTAGCGATCGCCTCCTGGTTGCCGTTGTCTTCCGCCGGACCTTCTTTCAACACCAGACCGAACTGTTTCCAGAAGGTCAGGTATTTCTCCGCATCATCTTTAGCCAGCTTATCCAGCATCTGCAGCACGCGTTTGGTCAGCGCATTGCGCAGATTACGGGTGACGGTGCTGTCCTGCAGAATTTCACGGGACACGTTCAGCGGCAGATCGTTGGAGTCTATCAGCCCGCGAACGAAGCGCAGGTAGTTCGGCATGAACTGCTCAGCGTCGTCCATGATGAACACACGCTGCACGTACAGCTTCAGGCCGTGCTTGTGATCGCGATTCCACATATCCCACGGCGCCTGCGATGGGATATACAGCAGGCTGGTGTACTCCTGCTTACCTTCCACACGGTTGTGGCTCCAGGTCAGCGGATCGGTAAAGTCATGGGCAATGTGTTTATAGAACTCTTTGTATTCGTCGTCGTTAAGCTCAGCTTTATTACGCGTCCACAGCGCCTGCGCCTTGTTGATTTTCTCCCAGGAAACGACGGTTTCACCGTCTTTTTCTTCCTGTTTTTCAATCTCGACCGGCAGTGCGATATGGTCGGAATATTTGCTGATAACGGAGCGCACGCGCCAGTCGTCGAGGAAATCATCCTCGCCTTCGCGCAGGTGCAGCGTAATCTCAGTACCGCGATCCGCTTTGGTGATATCGGCAACGGTGTATTCCCCCTCACCTTCGGACTCCCAGAACACGCCGTTTTCCGGCTTGTCACCGGCCGCGCGGGTGCGCACGGTGACTTTATCAGCGACGATAAACGCTGAGTAGAAGCCCACGCCGAACTGGCCGATAAGCTGGCTGTCTTTCGCCTGATCGGAACCCATGGATTCGAGGAACGCCTTGGTACCGGACTTGGCGATAGTCCCGAGATGATCGATAACTTCGTCGCGGTTCATACCAATGCCGTTATCGGCAATGGTCAACGTACGCTTATCTTTATCGAAGGAGACGCGGACGCGCAGTTCGCCGTCGCCTTCATACAGATCCGGCGTCGACAGCGCGCGAAAACGCAGTTTGTCCGCCGCATCTGAAGCGTTAGAGATAAGCTCACGCAGGAAGATTTCTTTATTAGAATACAGAGAATGGATCATCAGGTGCAGAAGCTGTTTTACTTCTGACTGAAAGCCACGGGTTTCTTGTCCTTTCATTGCAAAATACCTCAATGCTGATTACAAGGTAAAAAAAAGCGATGACAGGAAAATGGGGATGGGTAGGAAGGATTTCAAGCGAGAGCAGTAAAACCTGCTCTCGATTGATTAAAAACGAATCTTATGGCGCCCGGCCAGGGAGTGCGACAGCGTCGTGCCATCGACCATCTCCAGCTCGCCACCAACCGGCACGCCGTGGGCGATACGGCTGGCTTCAACGCCTGACTGCGCGCACAGCTCGGCGATATAGTTGGCGGTCGCCTCCCCTTCCACCGTTGGGTTGGTGGCGAGGATAACCTCGGTGAGCTGCTCCGTTTCCAGACGCTGCTCAAGTCGGTCGAGCCCGATATCGTCCGGACCAATACCGTCCAACGGCGAGAGGTGTCCCATCAGCACGAAGTAGCGGCCAGAGAATTGCCCAGTCTGCTCAATGGCGTAGATGTCCGCAGGACTCTCCACCACGCAAATCTGACCGTTCTCCTGACGACGCGGGTTCGAGCAAATGTTGCACACCTCCTGCTCGGTGAAGGTACGGCAATCGGCACAGTGGCCGATTTCCGACATCGCACGCGTTAATGCCTGCGCCAGACGCATTCCACCGCTGCGGTCACGTTGAAGCAGGGTAAACGCCATGCGCTGCGCTGACTTTGGGCCAACGCCCGGCAGGCAGCGCAGTGCTTCCATCAGCTGAGTTAACAGCGGACTGGTTTGCATCAGAATGGCATCTTAAAGCCTGGCGGCAGCTGCATACCGGAGGAAACGGAAGCCATTTTCTCTTTCTGCGTTTCGTCGATACGACGAGCTGCATCGTTGAAGGCCGCAGCCACCAGATCTTCCAGCATGTCTTTGTCGTCTTCCAACAGGCTTGGGTCGATTTCAACGCGACGGCAGTTATGCGCACCGTTGATGGTCACTTTAACCAGACCTGCGCCAGACTCACCGGTCACTTCCAGCTGAGCGATTTCTTCCTGCATTTTCTGCATTTTGTCCTGCATCTGCTGGGCCTGTTTCATCAGGTTACCCAGACCGCCTTTACCACCAAACATAGGCTTCTCTCTCAATAAGTCACGTTAAAGGATGACAATCGTGAGCCAGGCTCACAATCAAATGGGGCGAATACTCTCTTCATCCAAATCCGCATCGAAGAATCGACGCAGGGTCTGAATGTTATTATCCGCGATAATTGACTCGCGCGCCTGCGCAAGCTTCTCTTCGTAAATGGCCTGTCGCCACTCCAGCGGCGTACGCACCGCCGGATTATCATCTTCCACGATGGTCAATTCAACAGGTGCACCGTATAAAGTGCTCATCGCTTCGGTCAACTTCTGTAGCGCACCGGGCGAATTCAGATGCCGCTGCGTCGGACGCAGATGCAGGCACACCGCTTGGCCATTTTGTTCTTTCCACGCGTTAAGCGCGACCTGCTCAACCAGCTTTGGCAGCGCCATCTGGCTGACCTGCGCCGCCCACTCATCACGCTCAATGGCTTCCGCCATCAGCTTTTGCGCAAGCTCAGGCGTCTTCTCATGCTCCAGCGCTTTCTTCAGCGCCTTCGGCGTGGCGACTTCCTCTTTTTTCACCTCGGCGACAGGCGTGGTCGCTTTCCAGCGATAGGCCTCTTTCTTCGCCGCAGGCTTCGTCAGCGCCGACGGGGCCGGACGCGCCTGAACGCGTTCGGATACCGATGCCAGTCTTTCCAGCGCAGCGTTATTCACCGGCCGCGCGCGGGAAGCGGCTGCCGGTTCACTCTTTTTTGGTTGGGTTGCTCCCTGGCTGCCCTGCTGTAGCTGGCGACGTGCGGCCAGCACCTGATTGGTTGAATCAGAGAGCGAAGCCGACGGGGGCGGCGTCACGGGGGCGGAGGCCGGCATCGATGGCGGCTGTTGCGTCACCGGGGCGCTAGCGGGCACAAAGGCCTGCGGCGGTGCTTCCGGTTCGGGTAGCGGCGCATTCGGATGGAATGCCAGCGCGCGCAGCAGAGTCATCTCTATGCCAATGCGGCGATCCGGTGCATACGGCAATTCTTTACGGCCAATCAGCAGCGTCTGGTAATAAAGCTGAACGTCGGTTGGTGGTACCGTTCGCGCCAGATTGCGCATACGTTGTTCAATCGCCGCCATATCACTACCCAGCGCCGCAGGCGACAGCTGAACCATCGCAATACGGTGCAGCAGGCTTTGCATTTCGACCAGCAGCGCTTCCCAATCAACGCCGCGCAGCGCAGCATCGTTGACCAGTTCCATCACGCGTTCGCCATTGGCCGCCACCAGCGCTTCAATCAGCGACAGCGCCTGATCGTCGTCAAGCGTGCCGAGCATTTCGCTTACCGATACCGTGGTGAGCTGGCCTTCCCCGCTGGCAATCGCCTGATCGGTCAGACTCAGCGCATCACGCAGGCTGCCGTCCGCCGCGCGGGCCAACAGTTGCAGAGCGCGTGGTTCGTGGCTGATATGCTCTTCGTCAAGAATATGCTCCAGCTGATGGCGGATCTGTTCAACGTCCAGCGCCTTCAGATGGAACTGCAGGCAGCGCGACAGGATCGTTACCGGCAGCTTTTGCGGATCGGTGGTCGCCAGCAGAAATTTGACGTGCGCAGGCGGCTCTTCCAGCGTCTTCAGCAAAGCATTAAAGCTGTGACGGGAAAGCATGTGCACTTCATCGATCAGATAGACCTTAAAGCGACCGCGCGCCGGCGCGTACTGGACGTTGTCCAGCAGATCGCGGGTATCCTCAACTTTGGTACGCGAGGCGGCATCAATCTCAATCAGATCGACAAAACGCCCCTGTTCGATTTCCCGGCAGTTATCACACACGCCGCAAGGCGTCGCGGTGATGCCGGTTTCGCAATTGAGTCCTTTCGCCAGTAAACGGGCGATAGACGTTTTCCCCACACCCCGGGTGCCGGAAAAGAGGTATGCGTGATGAATGCGCCCTAACGATAAGCCGTTCGCCAGTGCGGTCAGCACATGTTCCTGGCCGACGACGTCAGCAAAGGTTTGTGGGCGCCATTTTCGGGCTA
>PPYF01268486.1_pt1 | contig 14477 bp, 15 predicted proteins | sample 1559871 | NCBI WGS metagenome assembly PPYF01 (sample SAMN08240021, study PRJNA423297) | Human gut metagenome, whole genome shotgun sequencing project. | reverse complement strand
TTTCCCGCAAGAGGACGCTTTTGGGAATGTTGCGGGCCGCACATGTGCGGCCCCTACCGGGTGGCTGCATGGCGAAGGGACGATCACACCCGCATCTCTACCCCGTTCTCCCGCAAATACCGCTTCAAATCGTTGATTTCCACCTGCTTTGTGTGGAAGATCGACGCGGCCAAACCGGCATCTACTGCCGGGTGATTGCGGAACAGCTCAAGGAAATCCTCCTTTTTGCCTGCGCCGCCGGAGGCGATGATGGGCACGGCGCAGCGTGCGGCCACGGCGTCCAGCAGCTCCAGATCAAAGCCGTTCTTCACGCCGTCGGTGTCGATGGAGTTCACGACCAGCTCGCCCGCGCCGTTTTTAACGCCCTGCTCCAGCCAGTCCAGCGCGTCGATGCCTGTGACGCTGACCTTGTCCGCGCCGCATTTCAGCACGCGGTCAAAGTCGTCCAGCGTGTTGATGCCGCCGCCGACGGTCAGCGGGATAAAAATCTGGCTTGCGACCCGGCGCAAAATATCGGTGAACAGCCCGCGCCCCTCGACGCTGGCGGTAATATCGTAGAACACCAGCTCGTCCGCGCCGGAGGCGTTGTAGTACCGCGCCATCTCGACGGGATCGGCCATGTCCTGCAATCCTTCAAAGTTGACACCCTTGACCACGCGCCCGTTTTTGACGTCCAGACAAGGAATTATGCGTTTTGTTATCATACATTCACTCCCCCTTTTGTCAGAGAGGAGTAGGAGATGTCTCTGCTACTCCTCTCTCCTCACTTGCTTTCGTACAGCCTCACGGCCTCGGCCAGATCAATCGCTCCCGTATAAATCGACTTCCCCAAAATGGCTGCGTGGCAGTGCATGGCGGAAAGCTCGGCCAGCTCGGCCATGGCGGCAATGCCGCCACTGGCCGTGACTTCGATGCCGGGAATCGTCAAAAGCTCACGGTACAGCGCCATATTGGTGCCCTGCATCGTGCCGTCCCGGGAAATATCGGTGGCAATAATGGCCTTGACGCCCGCATTGGCGCAGCGGCGGCAGAATGCCACGCCCGGCTCGGGGGTGACCTCCTTCCAGCCGTTGACAGCGACAGCGCCGTCCTTCATGTCAACACCGACGGCGATCTGTGCGCCGTATTTCTGTGCCATTTCTGCCGTGAAATCGAAGTTTTTTACGGCCACCGTGCCCAGAATGCAGCGGTCCGCGCCGAGGTCAAGATACCGTTGGATGCGCGCCTCGTCGCGGATGCCGCCGCCGACCTCGATTTTGAGGCCGCCCAGCTTGGCAATGGCGGCAATCGTCTGCAAATTGGCTGTGGTGTCGTCCTTGGCACCGTCCAGATCGACGACATGCAAATACTTCGCACCTGCGTCGATAAATTGCTGCGCTTGGGCGACGGGGTCTGCGTTGTAGACGGTCATCCGGTCGTAATCGCCCTGATAAAGCCGCACGGCCTGGCCGCCGCGCAGGTCAATGGCGGGGTATAGCTTCATGGTACTTCCTCCCTCTCGCTTACAGCTCGGCAAAGGCTTTTAACAGCCGCAGGCCGGTATCACCGGATTTTTCGGGGTGGAACTGGGTGCCGTACACCAGCCCCTGCCGCACCGCGCCCGTGACGGGGATGCTGTAGTCGCTCGTCGCCAGTGTCGATGCAGCGCAGTTTTTGGCGTAATAGCTGTGTACGTAATAGACGTACTCGCCGTTTTTGACGTACTTGAACAGCGGGTCGGCCTCGCGCCCGGGCACAATGTCCATGGCATTCCAGCCGATGTGCGGCACCTTGAGCGCCGGATCGGTCAGGTCGTCCGCCAGCGGGCAGACCTCGCCGGGAATCAGGCCGAGACCGCGGTGCTCGCCGTACTCGCAGCTTTTTTCAAACAGCAGCTGCATGCCTAAGCAGATGCCCAGCAGCGGCTTTTTCTGCGTTTCCTCGCGCAGAACGGGTACAAGGCCCGTGGCTTCGAGCTTGGCCATTGCGTCGGCGAACGCCCCGACGCCCGGCAGCAGAATATGATCCGCCGCCCGCAGGTCTGCGGAGTCGCGGGTCACCCGCACCTCTGCGCCCAGGCTTCTGACGCTGGACGACAGGCTGAACAGGTTGCCCACGCCGTAGTCAACGATTGCGATCATGTATGGTTCTCCCCCTCTGTATAAAACTTATCCATGGCCCAGCGGGCCGGGTTGGTGAGAATGGAATCATAGCCCTTCAGACGCGGTGTCTTGCGCTGCGGGAGGGGCATTTATTCACCCAGGATCTCATCCAGCGCCGCAAAGAACCGCTGCATCTGCTCGGGTGTGCCAATCGTGATGCGCAGATAGTCCGAGATGCGCGGCGCGTTGAAGTGGCGGATTAAAATGCCGCGGGCGCGCAGCTTTTCAAAAATTTCCGCACAGGGCATACGGTCCGTGGTCGCGAACAAAAAATTTGTGGCCGAGTCAAACACCGTGAACCCGCGGCGGCGCAGCTCGTCGGTGGTGTGGGTGCGCTCGGCAATGACCTTTGCCGTTACATCGGCAAAATAGGCCTCGTCGGAGATCGCCGCCGCGCCCGCGGCCTGGGTCATGGCGTTGACGTTGTAGGGGCTGTAGCTGAACTTGACGCGGTTCATGTCGGCAATCAGCGCGGGCCGCGCAATGCAGAAGCCCAGCCGTGCACCCGCCAGATTGTGCGTTTTGGAGAAGGTATGGGTGATGACGAGGTTGTCATATTTTTCCAAAAGCGGCAGACAGGACGACCCGGCAGGCGCGAACTCGACGTAGGTCTCGTCCACGATCACGATGTTGTCGGGGTTCGTTTGCAGCACCTCCTCAATGGCGTCCACCGGGGCCAGCAGGCTGGTGGGCGCGTTCGGGTTGGCAATGACAATCGTTTCGTGCAGGCCGCAGTATTTTTTCGGGTCGATGGTCAGGTCAGCCTCCAGCGGGATGATGTGCTGCGGGATGTGCAGTAAATCACACAGCACCGTGTAAAAGCTGTAGGTCACATCGGCGAAGGCCAGCGGCGTGCTTTCGTCGCAGAACGCGCGCAGGGCCAGCAGCAGGTTCTCGTCGCTGCCGTTGCCGCAGAGGATATTCTCCGGGCGCACGCCCCAGTGGCGCGCGATGGCGGCGTTGAGATCGCCGTTGGTCAAATCAGAGTACAGCCGGAGCCCCGGCACCGCCGCGGCCACCGCCGCCGCCACACCGGGCGCGGGCGGGTACGGGTTTTCGTTGGCGTTGAGTTTGACAATGTCAGCGATTTTAAGCTGTTCGCCGGGGGTGTACGGCTCCAGCGAAGCGAGGGTTTTGGTAAAATAACGGCTCATGGGTGTTCCTCCCCGTCCGAAGTGTAGAATTGATCGTGAGGCCATTTGGCGGGATTGTTTTGGATGTATTGGAAGATTTCATCATAATCCCGCGGCCCGCGTATGACATGATCGTAGTAGGATGTTTGAAAGATGGAATGGCCGAGGTGGCGTGTAGTCCCCGTTTTGATGGCACAAACCATTTGGTGAATCGTAGGGCGGGATGCCCCCATCCCGCCGCCGTTCCCGGGTGCATGGATATGAAAAAGAATGTGCAGATGGTTCGGCATGATAACATACGCATCCACGGTGACATTGTCGTAAACCGTTTCCGTGCGGCGAATTAAATCGTCCACAATTTTCCCGGCAGGCAGCAGTTGAACCCGCGGCGGGATGAGGGCATCCCGCCCTACGGATGACGGAAGGTCAACAACGATCCGGGAAAGAATGTGCGCCTTATTTTTGGTACACACTGTTATAAAATACGCACCCGGTTCACTATAATCATACTGCTTCAACCTCGGATGCTTCCTTTTTGGCAAGCTCATTCCTCAAACCGGATCGTCACACTCCTGGCATGGGCATGTAACCCCTCGTGCTCGGCAAAATTGGCGATGCGTCCCTGCACCTCGCCGAGGGCTTCGCGGGTGTAATAGATAAAGCTCGACTTCTTCACAAAATCATCGACGCCCAGCGGGCTCGAGAACCGCGCCGTGCCGCTGGTGGGCAGCGTGTGGTTCGGGCCGGCAAAGTAGTCGCCCAGTGCCTCGGGCACGTTTTTGCCCAGGAAGATGCTGCCCGCGTTCTGCACCGAGTTCAGCACCGCGAACGGGTCATCGACGCAGATTTCCAGGTGCTCCGGCGCAATGATGTTCACGGCCTCAATGGCCTTGTTCATGTCGTCGGTGACAATAATTTTGCCGTTCGTGTCCACGCTGGCGCGGGCGATGGCGGCGCGGGGCAGCTGCGGGATCTGCACCTCCAGTTCCGCCTGCACGGCCTTGGCTAAATCCCAGCTGTCGGTGACGAGCACCGGGCTAGCCAGCTTGTCATGCTCGGCCTGGCTGAGCAGGTCGGCGGCGACCCATGCGGGGTTGCAGGTGCCGTCTGCCAGCACGAGAATTTCCGACGGGCCTGCGATCATATCAATGCCGACCTTGCCGAACACCTTCCGCTTTGCCGTGGCCACGTAGATATTGCCGGGGCCGACGATCTTATCCACGGCGGGGACGCTCTCGGTGCCGTAGGCAAGGGCTGCCACGGCCTGTGCGCCGCCCGTTTTAAAAATCAAATCAATGCCCGCAATGACGGCGGCGGCCAGAATCGCGGAGTTCACCTTACCGTCCCGTCCCGCGGGGGTCGTCATGACGATCTGCCCGACGCCCGCGACCTTGGCGGGAATGACGTCCATCAGCACGGTGGACGGGTACGCCGCCGTGCCGCCCGGCACGTAGACGCCCGCGCGCTGGATGGGGGTGTACTTCTGCCCCAGCACGATGCCGGGCTTGTCGTTGACCACAAAGTTTTTGTGCAGCTGCTGCTCATGGAAGTGGCGGATGTTCTCGGCGGCCATCTTCAGCGTCGTGATGAACTCGGGATCGGTCTTTTCCAGCTCGGCAAAGGCTTCCTCAATTTCGGCCTGGCTGACCCGCACGTCGGTCAGCTCGGCGTGGTCGAATTTGGCGGCGTACTCGATCAGGGCGGCGTCGCCGCGGGCGCGGACATCCGCAATAATCGCATCGACGGTGGCCTCCACGTCGGCCTCGGCGCGGATGTCACGGTTCAGAATTTGCTCGGGGCGTACCTCATCAAAGTCATACAGACGGATCATTTTGCAAGGGCCTCCTTCATCTTATTCAGCAGCTCGGTCAGCTGGGCGTATTTGAACTTGTAGCTTGCCTTGTTGGCAATGAACCGCGCCGAGATCGGCATAAACTCCTCGATCACGGTCAGGTCGTTTTCTTTTAAGGTCGTGCCGGTCTCGACAATATCGACGATGACGTCGGACAGGCCCAAAATCGGGGCCAGCTCAATGGAGCCGTTCAGCTTGACAATGTCGATGTCGCGTCCGCGGCGCTCGTAGTGGTCGCGGGCAATGTTGACAAATTTTGTAGCTACGCGCAAGGCGCGGCTCTCGTCGTCGGTGAAGCCCGCAGGCCCGGCCACGCACATCCGACACTTGCCCATGCCGGTATCCAGCAGCTCATACACGTCTGCGCCGGACTCGGTCAGAATGTCCTTGCCGACGATGCCGATGTCCGCCGCGCCGTGCTCGACGTAAATCGCAACGTCGCTGGGCTTGACGAGGAAGTACCGCACACAGGCGTCGGGGTTCTCGACCACGAGCTTGCGGGTGTCGTTGTAGTCCTCGGTGGCGCTGTAGCCCGCGCCCGCCAGCAGCTTGTACGCCTTGTCGCCGAGGCGGCCCTTCGGCAGGGCAATGTTCAGCCAGCTTTTCTCGCGGCCCTGCTGCTGCACGGGGGGCAGCGGCGCGGCCAGGCGTTCCAGCTCGTCTAAGTAGATGGCAAAGCCGATGGCGTTCGCCCCCGGCGTGAACCGCTGCATCAGGTAGTCATACCGTCCGCCCTTGAGCACCGCGCACGGGATGCCCGCGACGTAGCCGGTGAACACAAGGCCGTTGTAATACTCCATTTCGTCGGCCATGCTCAGGTCCAGCCGGATGCCGCGGCCCGCCTCGCCCAGCGCATTCTGCAAAGCCTGCAATTCCTCCAGCGCTGCGCGCTGGGTCTCGCACCGGCAGGCGGCGCGGGCGGCGGTCAGCGTTGCACCCAGCGGGCCGTGCAGGTCGAGCAGGCCGGTCAACGCGGCAGCGGCGGATTCGTCCAGCCCCGCGGCCAGCGCGGCGGTTCGCAGCTCGTGGGCGTTCTTGGCGCGCAGGAAATCGAGCAGCTTCGCGCGTGCCTCGGCGGGGACATGCAGCGCGTCCAGCAGGCCGGTCAGATAGCCCATGTGGCTGATTTCCAGCACGGTGGGCACATCCAGCGCGGCCAGGCTTTGCAGGGCCAGCCGTACCACGGCGGCCTGCTCGTCGGCGTCCACCGCGCCCATGCTCTCCAATCCCATCTGGTGGATGGTCTGGAAGGTGTGGCTCTCGCGGCTGGGGCGGCAGACCTCTTCATTATAGTAAAAGCGCTTGCACTCCCCTGCCGCGGGCTGAGCCGTCTTGGCGATGGACAGCGTTACGTCGGGCTTGATGGCCCGCAGCTTGCCGTCCAGGTCGGTGAAGGTGATGACCTGTGCGTCCGGCAGAAAGCGCTGATACTCCTGATACAGGGCGTATTCCTCAAAGCGGGACGCGCGGTATTTGCGGTAGCCGGCCTGCTCATACAGGGCACGCAGGCGGAAGGTCGCCTGTTCGGCGGGGGTAAAGCGGTTGAGTTCGATCTCCATAACATTCCTACCTCTCTGATCCGATACAAATTCTATTATACTTTAGTGCAGTAAAGTTGTAAAGTAGGTTTGTAGCAATTTCACGGACATTTGTGCGCGGAAATCCATAGGCGCGGTGCAGGGGGCGGGTATGCCCGGCCCGGAGGTTTCCCATAAAAGGGCGTTTGCGGGCAGGCCGCGGGCCGCACATGTGCGGCCCCTACAGGGCGGTGAAAACCGTAGGGGCGGATTCCATATCCGCCCGCGGGGCGTCGGGGACGCCGCCCCCTACAGCTGCGGGAGGAGCGTGCCCGCCCGCACGGTAACGCAAAAAACAAAAAGGCGCACCTTTGCCTTAAAACAAAGATGCGCCTTGCGCGTTTGGTGTATCAGCCCTTGCAGCCCTGCTCCTCCCAATCGCCGGCCACAGCGGGGTCAACGATTTGGGTGGGGTCGATCTTGCCGTCCGGCGTGCGGGATACCTCAACATGACCCAGCTCCACGGGGTTCACGTTGGGGGCGTCAAAGTCAGGAGTCTTAGCGGCGGGCGTTTCAGCAGCGTCCGCGGGTTCTTCGGGCTTCGGCTCCTCGGCGGGGGCGGCAGGTTCCTCAGGTGCGGCAGCGGGGGCGGGTTCAGCCTCGGCGGACGCATCGTCAGCGGCGGGCTCGGCGGAATCGGTCTCAGGTTCGACCTCGTCCTCCGGGCCCCAAATATGCTCGTACTCGTCGTCGTGATGCTCACGGTTCTGTAAAACATAAGCGACAGCGCCCACAGCAGCGGCACCCACGGCCAGACCGGCCAGCTTTTTCAGTAAAGACATAGTCAAAACCTCTTTTCAAGTGAAAATCATTTATTTTCGGTTAGTATACCACACTCACCCCCAAAATACAAGTGCCGATTCCCACAATGCCGATAGGAAAATGTGGATGGTTTTCATACAATGTACAACTTGCCGAAAGCCGGGCGCCGTGGTATGATGGTACACGAATTTTGTAAAAAAGAGGGTTATTGTGTGAAGTATATTTTCCAGTTTGCCCGCATCACGGCGTTCTGCCTGGCGGGCGAGGTGCTGGCGGCGGTGCTGCCGCTGCCGATCCCGGCCAGCGTGTACGGCCTGCTGCTGCTGGCCGCGGCGCTCAAGTTCGGCGTGCTCAAGCTCGATCAGGTGCGGGAGACCGGGCTGTTTCTGACCGGCATCTTCCCGCTGCTGTTCGTGCCCGCGGCGGCGGGCGTCATGGAGCTGGGCAGCCAGCTGATGAATCTTTTACTGCCCGCCGTGCTGGCGATTGTGCCGATCACAGCACTGGTCATGGCGGTCACGGGCATGGTCGCGCAGAAATGCGCGGGCGGAAAGGAGCACAAAAATGGCTGAATTTTTGCAGCAATGCGGCAGCTGGGGCGTGCTGGCCACGCTGGCGGCCTACGCCGCGGGCGTCTGGGTCAACCGCAAGACCGGCAAGGCGCTGTTCAATCCCCTTTTGATGGGCAGCATTTTTATGATCGTGTTTTTGAGCTGCTTCGGTGTGCCCTACGCCGACTACAAGTCCAGCGCCCAGCCCGTGAGCTGGCTTCTGATGCCCGCCACAGTCAGCCTGGCGATTCCGCTGTATGAAAAGTGGGAGCTGCTGGAAAAGAACCTGGCCGCGATTTTTGCGTCGATTGCCGCGGGCGTGCTGACGAGCCTGGGCAGCGTGCTGGCGATGGCCTGGCTGCTCAAGCTGGAGCGCGCCCACGCCGTGAGCTTTTTGCCGAAATCCGTTACGACGGCCATCGGCATGGATGTGGCCGAGACGCTGGGCGGCACGGCGGCGCTGGCCGGTGCGGTCATCATCCTGACCGGTATCGTCGGCAGCCTGCTGGGCGAGACAGTCTGCAAGGTCTGCCGCATCACCGACCCGCTGGCGAAGGGGTTGGCGCTCGGCACATCGGCGCACGCGATCGGCACGAGCAAGGCCCTGCAGATGGGCGAGGTCGAGGGTGCCATGAGCGGCCTTGCGATTGCCGTAGCGGGTATCATGACCGCGATTTTGGCACCTGTGGCGGCGAATTTTTTGCCGTAAAAGGACGGCAGCGGTAAGGCTCGGCGGGGTGAGGGCACCCCGCCCTACGTACAACAATTAAATGGGATTGTAGGGCGGCCAGCCCTCTGGCCGCCGTGCCCGCTTGCGGCTATGAGGAGCTTACTGGATTGCCGCTGTAGGGGGCGGCGTCCCCGACGCCCCGCGGAGGGGTCAAGACCCCTCCCTACAAAGCGACCATTAAAGGGGGCATTGGCAAGGCTGCGGGCCGGGCATGCCCGGCCCCTACAAAGCAGCTGCTCAAAAGTACCCCGTATTCGTATGCACATCCTGGCTTTCCAGCCCCATAGAGACCCCCAGCGCCTCATCGACGCGGCGCATATCGTCGGGCGGGATGACACCGGCGCGCTCCCGCAGACGGCGCTTATCCAGCGTGCGGATCTGCTCGGTCAAAATGATGCTGTCCTTGGCCAGCCCGCAGCGGTCCGCCCGCACGCTGATGTGCGTCGGCAGGCGGTTCTTGTCCTGGCGGCTTGTGATGGCTGCCGCAATGACCGTGGGGCTGTGCCGGTTGCCGATCTCATTCTGAATGATAAGTACCGGACGTATGCCCCCCTGCTCGGACCCCACGACGGGGCTTAGATCGGCGTAAAAAACCTCTCCGCGGTGCACTTCCATAGAAAAGACCTCCCTTTGCTTGTTACTGAAAGTATAAGCAGAGGGAGGTCTTTTTAATCATCCGCTGTGATTTTTGCGGCGAGCGCGTCGCCTTTTTCGCACAGCGCTTTAAACAGGCGGGTATTTTCCAGAGGACGCATCACAAGTGCCGTGCGCAGGGCGTCCACCGCCGCACAGCCGAGGAACACGGCCCAAATCGCAAGCAGCGTATACCCCACCGACCCGTGGTGCGCCTCTGCCTGCAGCAGGCCGTTCCATAAAATGCCGCGGAACGCGGGCACCTGATGCAGGATGTAGACGCCCAGCGTTGTGCCGGCCAGGGCATTGACCCACCGCACGCAGCCGAGGTCCAGCCCCTTGAACAGGTAGAACAGCGCCAGCGCGGCCAGCAGGTTGGGCAGTGCGCCCAGCGCCGTGCGATAGTAGGCCATGTACTGGAACGCCTTGCCGTCGGTCAGGCCGCGTGTCTCGAGCACAGCGCGCAGAATCGTGTTGAGAAGCGGCAGCCCCAGCCCGAGCCCGAGCGCCGCCGCGCGGTGCTGCAAAAGGTGCGCCAGCCGGTTGTCCGGCCAGCGGCGCAGGTAGGCGATGAGCAGGTACTCATACAAAAACATCCATGCGGTGTCGCTGACCGCGCCGTTCTCGCCGAACAGCGTCGGGTAGACGATAAGCGGCACAGCCAGCACAGCCAGCAGACCGCGGTGCGCCGGGCGGGACAGCCCGCGCAGCAGGCGGTTGAGCAGCGGCACACAGAGCAAGAGCAGCAGATAGTCCGAGATGAACCACAGCTGCCGCGTGGATGCCGGGAACGCCGCCCAGCGCAGTGCGCCCCACGAGACATCCAGCCCGGCGAGCTTGCACAGCAGCGTCACAGGCACGGTATAGAGCCACAGCGACAGCCACAGCGAGAGCGGGCGGCGGGTCTTATACGGCTGCTCACACAGGAACCAGCCGCCGATCAGCACAAAGACGCTGCACGCAATCCGCGACCCGCAGCCGATCAGGCAGAACGCGAAGGACGACGGCAGGGTGGTGTAGTCCGCAATGCCGCTCTGCCCGGTCAGATGGTCGCCGATGATAAGCAGCATGCACAGAATGCGCAGCAGCTCCAGATTGCTGCTGCGTGTCGTTTTGCCGGGCATAGGTCACCTCCGTGACATACTTGCCTCCCTCTGCGAGGGAGGTGGCCCGTAGGGCCGGAGGGAGAGAACCTTGCGGCAGCCCGAAATATTTCGGGTTTCCGCGAAGCTCTCTCCCCCACCGCCTGCGGGCGGAGCCCCCTCGCAGAGGGGGCCAAGAATTACTCTTTCTCCAAAAGCACAAGCGCATTTGCCAGCCCGCGCTCATGGGTCAGGCTGACATGAACGGTCAGGCCCTGCTCCCTGACCCAGGCAGCGGCTGCGCCGGTCAGGGCAAAATAGGGCGCACCGCTCTTTTGGCGCAGTACGGCCAGCTCGGGCATGGCAAAGCCGCCCAGACCGGTGCCGGCGGCCTTCAAGAAGGCTTCCTTGGCCGCAAAATTTGCGGCGGCGGTCTCGGCGCGTCGCTTTTCGCCTAAGGATGCCAGCAGGGCCTGCTCCGACGGCGCAAATACATGGTCGAGAAAGCTCTGCTTCGCCAAACTTTTTTCAAGGCGGCCTGCGTCACACAGGTCGATGCCGACGCCGAAAATCATACGTGCAGGACATAGCCGGCCTTGCGGGGGCCGGGTGTGCGGGTGCCATTGGGCGCGGGATAGCCAAGAATGCAGTAGCCGACGCCGATGTACTTCTCGGGATCAAGGCCCCACTTGGCCAGCAGAGCCTTGCCCTCGGGCGTTTCAAACGTCTCTTTTGCGCGGTTGATCCAGCAGGAGCCCAGACCGATGCCGGACGCGGCCAGCAGCAGATTGCCCATCACAAGGCTGGCGTCCTGCACGCCGTTGGGGTTATTCTTCTCGCCCAGGACCAGCACCGCGGTGGGTGCGCCGTAGAACGGGTCGTTTTGGGTGCCCATGACGGCGGCGTTCAGGCGGGACAGCTCGGCCAGCGTTTCCTTGTCCTGCACAGCGACCATGACGGGGCTCTGCCTGCCCATAGCGGTAGCGGCCCAGGTGCCTGCGGTGGTGACGGCCTCCAGCTCCTCCGTCGTGATCTGCTCCGGCTTATAGGCCCGGCAGCTGCGCCGGGATGCGATAGCGTTGAGGATTTCGTTTTGGATGGACATAGTGGGAACCCCCTTTGTAAATTTCCAGGTGATTTATAATGCAGTATGTAGGGCGGCCAGAGGGCGGTATCCGCCAATGACCCGTTTGGCTGCACAGTCTGTAGGGGCGCATTCTATATGCGCCCGCGGAAGGGGCAAGACCCCTCCCTGCAAAGCGGCGGAAAAGGGGTGCGGATACCCTTCACTTTACCGCTGCCGCCAGCAGGGCTTCCCGCTCATTGGGCAGTGTGCCCTCCATAACGTCGTTCAGCAGCGTTTGCAGTGTTGCGCCGACGCCCGGCCCGGCGGGGATACCGATGTCCATCAGATCCGCGCCGTTGACGGCCAACTGGCGCATGGTGTAGCAGCCGGTCTTGGCCAGCTCGTTCATGCGGCGCTCAAAGGCTGCTACATCGGCGCGGCGGGCGGCAACCTCGGGTGTATTGGCGTGGGCGTCAAGGTCGGCGTATTTCAGCGCACAGAGACGGCGCAGAAAGATCGCCCCGCTGCGGTTCAGCAGCTTTAAAATGCCCACATCGTCGGCGGGCAGCGGTGCGTCGTGCACGGCGATCAGCCCCACCGCGCCGTCCACAAGGTAGGCGGGGGCCTTCAGGCGGCGCAGGATGACCCGTGCCAGCTGCGCACCGCGCTGGTTGTGGCCTTTGAAATGCGCAGCCCCGTCCGGCCCGACGCTGCGGCAGAGCGGCTTGGCAATGTCATGCAAAAACGTGGCCCAGCACAGCACCCGCACGCCGCGGGTGTCCTGCCCGCGCAGGTCCAGTGCGCCCACGGCGGCGGCAGAATGCTGCCAGACGTCGTAGCAATGCCATTTTCCGGGCTGGGTGCAGCCGATGCAGGGCAGGATCTCCGGCACAGCGCCGCTTAAAATCTCGCCGTACTGCGCCAGCGTCTGCCCGGCCCCCGGGGCCAGCAGCAGGCCGTCCAGCTCGGTGTAGAGCCGCTCGGCGCTGACAGTGCGCAGCGTGTCGCGCGCGGCCAGCGCTGCGGCGGCAGTGGCGGGGTCCAGCGCAAAGCCGAGCTTTGCGCTGAACCGCAGCGCCCGCAGGATGCGCAGCGCATCCTCGGCAAAGCGGTCCGCGGGCGTGCCGACGCACCGCACGACACGCGCGGCCAGATCGCTGCGCCCGCCGTACAGGTCGATGACTCCCTCGCCGGGGGCGTAGGCCATGGCGTTGATTGTGAAATCCCGCCGTGCCAGGTCGGCGGCCAGGTCGTCCACAAACTGTACGTTATCGGGGTGGCGGTGGTCGCGGTAGCTGCCGTCCAGACGGTAGGTCGTCATCTCATACGGCTTTCCGTGCAGAATGACGGCCACCGTGCCGTGCTTTTCGCCGGTCAGGATCAGGCGCTGGCTGCAGAACAGCGCCTTCATCTCGTCGGGCCGGGCGGAGGTGCAGATGTCCCAGTCGCCGGGCAGACGACCCAGCAGGCTGTCGCGCACGCAGCCGCCCACCACGTAGGCACTGTGCCCGGCAGCACGCAGCGTCTGCAGCAGTCGGTAGGCGTCGTGCGGCAGACGTATCGTATCGCGGCTCATGCGTTCCCCTCCCCTCTCGCGGCGTTTCCGGCGGTTATTCTGCGGCGCGGGTCCACTCCTGCGTCAGGTCAACGATGCAGGCCAGGCTGTCATCCTCGTCCTTCAGGGAGTTGACCTTGGCGGCGGCCTTTTCGGCGTCCTCCATCCAGGTCAGGATGAAGTAGTTCTCTGCGGGCACGGCGTAGTAGACCCACGCGCCGTCGGCACGCAGCATATCGGGCAGATGGTCGAGCTCGTCGTCCAGCAGGCCCTGGCCCTCCTCGCCGTAGATCATCTCGGGGCCGACCTGCAGAGAGTCGATCACATTGATGCTGGAATTGATGTAGGTGTCGCGGTCAACGGCCTTGTCGCCGGCCTCCCACGCGCTGGCGAACGCCTTGACAAGCAGCTCGCGGACTTCTAATTTATCGTCACCGGATTTGTACATGATATATTCCCTCTTTTACACTGATATATGAAAACAGTATAGCACAAATTTTACAAATATGGTATGGTATTTTATGAAAAAGTATTGACCTTCCAGTGGGTGCAGGGTGTAATGTGAGAGCGAAAGGAGCGTGATGTTATGAACATCAAGCAGGCAGCGGAGCAATCGGGTGTGTCCGCCCGCAATATCCGCTATTATGAGCAGGCCGGGCTGCTGACCCCCGCCCGCAACCCGGAAAATGAGTATCGCATCTATTCGCAGGCAGATGTGCGCGCACTGAAGTTGATCCGTATGCTGCGCACACTGGATATGCCGGTCGAGGAGATCGGCACTGTGCTGAACGGCACCCTGCCGCTGGCCGAGGCAGCCGAACGCCAGCGGCAACGGCTGGAGGCCGAGCAGCAAAAGCTGGCGGCAGCCGCAGCCTTCTGCACGGAGCTGGCCGCCGGCGACCGAACGGCGGCGGAGCTGGATGTGGACAGCTGCCTTGAGCGGATGGACTCCCCTGCCCCGGCGGGCGGCTGGTTTACCGGCTGGGTGCAGGACTACCGGAAAATGGCGGCAGCCGAGCACAAGCGGCAGTTTACCTTTACGCCGGACACCGCCATTGCAACCCCGCAGGAGTTTACCGCCGAGCTGTTGGCCTGGGCGGCGAACTGCGGCGAGGAGATCGTCATCACCCACGAGAGCATGGCGCCGCGGTTTATGCTGGACGGCATCGAGTACAAGGCCGTGCGGTATTCAAGCCATGTGCGCAATATCCCGATCCTGCGGGTGCGGTGCGAGGTGTGCGATCCATCGGCGCTGGCGGTGGAGAGTGACCCGAAGCGGCTGCGGGTGCAGAGATTGCTGCACTACGGCCTGCCGATGCTTGTATGCCTTGCATTGGCGGTGGTCTGGGTCTGCACCCGGAATATGCCGCTTTGGCCCGACAAGGCGGCTATGCT
>PPYF01158346.1_pt1 | contig 14480 bp, 11 predicted proteins | sample 1559871 | NCBI WGS metagenome assembly PPYF01 (sample SAMN08240021, study PRJNA423297) | Human gut metagenome, whole genome shotgun sequencing project. | reverse complement strand
GAAGAGGCGCTGCGTTGGGGGGTAGTCAACCGCGTGGTTAGCCAGGCGGAACTGATGGATAACGCCCGCGAACTGGCGCAGCAGCTGGTTAACAGCGCTCCGCTGGCGATTGCGGCGCTGAAAGAGATCTACCGCACCACCAGTGAAATGCCGGTAGAAGAAGCGTATCGCTATATTCGCAGCGGCGTGTTGAAACACTATCCGTCGGTTCTGCATTCGGAGGATGCCATTGAAGGGCCGCTGGCGTTTGCCGAGAAGCGCGATCCAGTGTGGAAAGGACGTTAACAACCGTGAGCTATTACGCCTTTGAGGGGTTAATTCCGGTTGTTCACCCGACGGCGTTTGTCCATCCCAGTGCAGTATTGATTGGCGATGTGATTGTGGGAGCCGGTGTCTACATCGGCCCACTCGCCTCACTGCGTGGTGACTACGGGCGGTTGATCGTGCAAGCGGGAGCCAATATTCAGGATGGCTGCATTATGCATGGCTACTGCGACACTGACACCATCGTTGGGGAAAACGGTCATATCGGGCACGGAGCGATCCTGCATGGTTGTGTGATTGGTCGCGATGCACTGGTCGGGATGAACAGCGTGATTATGGATGGCGCGGTCATTGGCGAAGAGAGCATTGTTGCCGCTATGAGCTTTGTCAAAGCGGGCTTTCGCGGCGAGAAACGCCAGTTGTTGATGGGTACGCCAGCCCGCGCTGTACGCAGCGTGAGTGACGACGAGTTACACTGGAAACGGTTGAATACCAAAGAGTATCAGGATCTTGTCGGGCGCTGTCATGCAGCGTTACATGAAACGCAGCCACTGAGGCAAATGGAGGAAAATCGCCCCCGTTTGCAGGGGACGACGGATGTGACGCCGAAACGGTAACATCGTCGGATGCGGCATAAACGCCTTATCCGACCTGGCTGTAAAGCAACCGTAGGCCGGATAAGATGCGCCAGCATCGCATCCAGCGACCAGGTCGCACGGTATCAACGAAATGACATTAACGACGCATACTCTTTGACAACATCATCTGCCACTTCTGCTCGCGGTTAAGTTCCGTGAGCGGAACGGCAGGAATACGCGGCGTCTTTCTTACGCCGACTAATTTATCCCGGCTGTTATTGCGCAGGCGCGCGTAAATTTGCTCATCGATATCAACCACTTTTACCAGTCGCTGGCACTGGCATCCCCGCCCTTCCAGCTTATTAGGGATCATCTTAACTTCGCAGCTTATTTCTGTGACTTCCGACAGAATATAAGTCAGGGTATTAACCGCCTTGCTGTGTTCAATATCGAAATGAATAGAGATCTCTCTTGCTATCACCCACCGGTTTTCAGCCATCATCCATTCGGCGATTAACAAATAGAGTGGTTTTTCAACACATCCTTCACACATACGAACTCCAGTTTCACAAATTAAAAGACTGGCTATGACTCGTTTTGCAGCAATTAAACAAGGCCATATTAAAATTGTGGATATATCGATAGTATGCAACTTCACCGTCGATAAGTGTGAGCTAAATCCTGCTTATGTCATCAAAAATATCGATTCCCCAAAAGATTTACTTAATGGGCAAAAAAAACGGTCCTCATCAGAGAACCGTATTAGTTATTCGATCAAATTAGCGGATGAAAAATATCCGCCATGACACGCTATTATTTGATCTGCGCGTGCATTTCCTGCACCGAAATTACTTTTTCGGTCGCATCGGCATTCAGCGCCATCGCGGTGGCAAAGCCGCCGTTCAGGGTGGTGTCGTAATGCACTTTATATTGCAGCGCACTGCGACGGATCACGCGGGAGTCTTCAATCGCACGACGACCTGAGGTGGTGTTGATGATGTAGGTATATTCGCCATTCTTAATACGGTCCTGAATGTGCGGACGGCCTTCATGCACCTTGTTCACCAGACGCGGATTGATACCCGCTTCGCCCAGCACAATCGCCGTGCCGTGAGTCGCATCCAGCTCGAAGCCCTGTTTCAGCAGTTTTGCCGCCAGGTCCACCACGCGTTCTTTATCGCCTTCGCGCACGGAAAGCAGCGCACGACCGTGTTTCTTCATGGTGGAGTTGCTGCCCAGCTGCGCTTTGGCAAACGCTTCAGCGAAGGTGCGGCCCACGCCCATGACTTCCCCGGTAGAGCGCATTTCTGGCCCTAACAGCGGGTCAACGCCCGGGAATTTATTGAACGGCAGCACCACTTCTTTCACCGAGTAGTACGGCGGGATAACTTCTTTGGTTACGCCCTGCTCAGCCAGCGATTTGCCAGCCATCACACGCGCCGCCACTTTTGCCAGCGGTACGCCGGTGGCTTTGGAGACAAACGGAACGGTACGCGCCGCACGCGGGTTAACTTCAATCAGGTAGACTTCGTTGTTTTTCACCGCAAACTGCACGTTCATCAGGCCGCGCACCTGCAATTCGAAGGCCAGTTTCTGCACCTGCTGGCGCATCACATCCTGAATTTCCTGACTTAAGGTGTAGGCTGGCAGCGAACATGCGGAGTCACCGGAGTGCACGCCCGCCTGCTCGATGTGCTCCATGATGCCGCCAATCAGCACCATTTCGCCGTCGCAGATGGCATCCACGTCAACTTCTACTGCGTCATCAAGGAAGTGGTCCAGCAACACTGGCGCATCGTTAGATACGCTGACCGCTGTCTGGAAGTAGCGACGCAGGTCAGCTTCGTCATAGACGATTTCCATCGCCCGACCGCCGAGAACGTAAGACGGACGCACCACCAGCGGGTAGCCAATCTCTTTCGCTTTCTCAACCGCCATTTCGATGGTGGTAACGGTGGCGTTCGCCGGTTGTTTCAGTTTCAGACGCTCAACCGCATGCTGGAAGCGTTCACGGTCTTCCGCACGGTCGATGGCATCCGGGCTGGTACCGATAACCGGTACGCCAGCAGCTTCCAGCGCGCGCGCCAGTTTCAGCGGGGTCTGACCGCCGTACTGGACGATAACGCCTTTCGGCTTCTCAATACGCACAATTTCCAGCACGTCTTCCAGAGTTACCGGCTCGAAGTAGAGGCGGTCGGAAGTGTCGTAATCAGTGGAGACGGTTTCCGGGTTACAGTTAACCATAATGGTTTCGTAACCGTCTTCACGCAGCGCCAGCGAGGCGTGTACACAGCAGTAGTCGAATTCGATACCCTGACCGATACGGTTCGGGCCGCCGCCGAGGACCATGATTTTGTCACGGTCAGATGGGTTGGATTCGCACTCTTCTTCATAAGTGGAGTACATGTAAGCGGTGTCGGTGGCGAACTCTGCCGCACAAGTATCCACGCGCTTGTAAACCGGGTGCAGATCATACTGGTCGCGCAACTTGCGGATTTCCGCTTCGCGCACGCCCGCCAGTTTAGCCAGACGCGCATCGGCAAAGCCTTTGCGTTTCAACTGGCGCAGGAATTCAGCGTGCAGGCCAGTGATGCCCACTTCTGCGACTTTCTCTTCCAGACGCACCAGCTCTTCAATCTGTACCAGGAACCAGCGGTCAATGTTGGTCAAATTAAATACACCGTCTACAGACAGGCCCGCGCGGAAGGCATCAGCGATATACCAGATACGCTCTGCGCCAGCATCTTTCAGTTCGCGGCGGATTTTAGTCAGCGCTTCCGGGTCGTCGAGACTCACTTTCGGATCGAAGCCAGTTGCGCCCACTTCCAGGCCGCGCAGCGCTTTTTGTAGGGATTCCTGCTGCGTGCGACCAATCGCCATCACTTCGCCAACCGATTTCATCTGAGTGGTCAGACGGTCGTTAGCACCGGCGAATTTCTCGAAGTTGAAGCGAGGAATTTTAGTAACCACATAGTCGATGGACGGCTCGAAGGAGGCCGGAGTACGCCCACCGGTGATGTCGTTCATCAGCTCGTCGAGGGTGTAACCCACCGCCAGTTTCGCCGCCACTTTGGCAATCGGGAAACCAGTGGCTTTCGACGCCAGCGCAGAGGAGCGAGACACGCGTGGGTTCATTTCGATAACAATCAGGCGACCGTTTTTCGGGTTCACCGCAAACTGGACGTTGGAACCACCGGTTTCAACGCCGATTTCACGCAGTACCGCCATCGAGGCGTTACGCATGATTTGATATTCTTTGTCGGTCAGCGTTTGGGCTGGCGCGACAGTGATGGAGTCACCGGTGTGGATGCCCATCGCATCAAAGTTTTCGATAGAGCAGACGATGATGCAGTTGTCGTTTTTATCACGCACCACTTCCATCTCGTACTCTTTCCAGCCGATCAGCGACTCATCAATCAGCAGCTCTTTAGTCGGAGAAAGATCCAGACCGCGGGCGCAAATTTCTTCAAATTCTTCACGGTTATAAGCGATACCGCCACCGCTACCGCCCATGTCGGCTTTATCAATCGCATCGGCAGTGGCACCAATCATGGTGACGCCGAACTCTTCCAGCACGCCCTGACGCTCAAGCTCCAGCGCACAGTTCAGCGCCGTCTGCCCCCCCATGGTTGGCAGCACCGCGTCCGGGCGCTCTTTTTCAATAATCTTGCGTACCACTTCCCAGTGAATCGGCTCGATGTAGGTTGCATCAGCCATTTCCGGGTCGGTCATGATAGTCGCCGGGTTGGAGTTCACGAGAATGACGCGGTAACCCTCTTCACGCAGGGCTTTACACGCTTGCGCGCCAGAGTAGTCAAACTCACACGCCTGACCGATAACAATCGGGCCCGCACCCAGAATCAGGATACTTTTTATATCTGTACGTTTTGGCATGGCTCTTTTACTCCTGATTACTTAGCGGTTTTACGGTACTGCTCAATTAACGCGATAAAGTGGTCAAACAACGGCGCGGCGTCGTGTGGACCAGGGCTGGCTTCCGGGTGTCCCTGGAAGCTGAACGCCGGTTTATCGGTACGATGAATGCCCTGTAACGTACCGTCGAACAGGGATTTATGTGTGACACGCAGGTTTGCAGGTAATGTTGCTTCATCCACCGCAAAACCGTGGTTCTGGGCGGTGATCATCACCACATTTTTCTCAACATCTTTAACCGGATGGTTGCCGCCGTGGTGACCAAATTTCATTTTGATGGTCTTCGCACCGCTCGCCAGCGCCAGCAGCTGATGACCGAGGCAGATGCCGAATACCGGAATATCAGTTTCGAGGAATTTCTGGATAGCGGTAATGGCGTAATCGCACGGGGCCGGGTCGCCAGGACCGTTGGAGAGGAAGATGCCGTCTGGATTCATTTTCAGCACATCTTCCGCAGAAGTTTGCGCCGGAACGATGGTCAGGCGACAGCCTCTATCCACCAGCATACGCAGGATGTTGCACTTGGCACCGAAATCGTAGGCCACGACGTGGTACGGCAGCTCGTCTTCTTTTTTCGCTTCTGGCAGGCCGCCGGTCAGTGTCCAGCTCCCTTGTGTCCAGCTATAGGGTTCTGCGGGGGTTACTTCTTTTGCCAGATCCATGCCGTTCAGACCTGGGAACGCGCGGGCTTTTTCTAACGCCAGCGCCGCATCCGGGTTGTCACCCGCAATAATGCAGCCATTCTGAGCACCTTTCTCACGCAGTAAACGCGTCAGCTTACGGGTATCGATATCGGCAATCGCCACGATGTTATGGCGCTTCAGGTAAGAAGAGAGGTCTTCGGTATTACGGAAGTTGCTGGCAATCAGCGGCAGGTCGCGAATCACCAGACCTTGGGCATGAACCTGAGAAGATTCTTCATCGGCGTCATTAGTGCCGACATTGCCAATATGGGGATAAGTAAGAGTAACGATTTGACGAGAATAGGAAGGATCAGTGAGGATTTCTTGATAACCGGTCATTGAAGTATTGAAAACGACTTCCCCAACCGCCGAACCTGTTGCCCCTATGGCCCGACCGTGAAACTGGGTTCCGTCTTCCAGAACCAATAGCGCTGACTTAATCAAAACACCCTCCAGAGAATATTCACTCACTTTATTTGCATATTAATTCACAATGATGACGTAAATCAATGCAAATCTGCTTACCGACGAATTTCTGGCAAACGGCGGCATTCTGGAGATATGGGAGCTAAAAGTCAACTTAATGGCGGGATTTTTTATATTATTTTGTGGCTCATGCATGTTTTACAGGCATTAAGCGACAAAAAGATCATATAACATGTTCTGGAAAACGCTTGCGCAGCAAGAAGATTGCATGAAATCAAAATGAGCAGAAAAAAGTGGACCAAATGGTCAAAATTTACATTAAAACAACAAAAACAGAATACAAAACATGTAATTTTCAGCATTTGCATTAGATTTAAAATCATAACACTAAAAATAAAAGGGCCAAAAATTAAAGCCCTTTATATTCAATGAATTAAATGTGTTATTTTTGCATCACCATAAATATCTTGTGGTTACAGATTATTGAGATCAAGCACATCTCGCATATCAAAAAGACCACTTTCCTTACCACTCAACCACAAAGCCGATCTTACCGCACCGTTAGCAAATGTCATGCGGCTGGATGCCTTATGGGTGATCTCCAGACGCTCGCCAATATCGGCAAACATCGCGGTATGTTCGCCAACGATGTCACCTGCACGCACGGTGGCAAAACCAATGGTGCCAGGCACACGTTCACCGGTATGGCCTTCACGACTGTAGACCGCGCAATCTTTCAGATCTTTATCCAGAGCGTGGGCGATCGCCTCTCCCATTGCCAGTGCGGTGCCTGACGGCGCATCAACTTTATGTCTATGATGTGCTTCAATAATTTCGATATCGGTGTAGTCCCCCATCACTTTGGCTGCTTTCTCCAGCAGTTTAAGCATGACGTTAACGCCAACGCTAAAATTGGCGGCAAAGACAATCGCAATATCGGCGGCGGCGTCACGAATCGCCTGTTTACCGGCTTCGTCAAACCCCGTAGTGCCGATCACCATCCCTTTGCCATGCTGGCGACAAAAAGCGAGATGGTTCAGCGTACCTTCCGGACGGGTAAAATCGATAAACACATCAAAATCATCTTTTATCGCATCAAGGCTGCTTTGCACAGTAACGCCTGTTTTTCCTGCACCCGCCAGCTCACCGGCGTCGCTGCCCAGTAAAGAAGATCCTTCGCGCTCCAGCGCCGCGCCCAGCTGCACGCCTTCTAATGCCAGCGCCGCCTGAATCAACTGGCGGCCCATACGCCCCCCGGCTCCCGCGATGGCAACGCGGATGTTTGCATCATGCATAGCTATTCTCTTTTGTTAATTTGCATAGACCGTTTTCAGAGTAACCAGCGCATCGCTACGCCGCCAGCCAAAAACGCTGATAATTAGAAATTAATGATAAACAGGGAGGGATATCAGTGAAAGGCATGAGTCGATGAATGACTGCATGCCGATAACATGTGACAGGTTACGGCACCAGAGCCAGCACCTCAGCTACCCACTGCTGGAAGCCTTTTACATTCAGATCCAATGCCACCTGTACATTGGCTGGTTTGCCCAGGCAACCGTCGATATCAACTACCGTCGTGCCTGAGGTAAATTCGCCTTGAGTTTCTACCGCGACAAAACACGGTTTGAGAGTGAACAATTCCGGGCGCACCAGCCAGGCGATAGCGCAAAGATCGTGCATACGTAGTCCACTTTGCATACTGCCGCTACGGTAGTGGCTAAACAGGGCGTGTAGCATTTTTCCGGTGCGATTCAACTCCGGCAAAGTAGCGAGATAGTCAGGGGTTAATATTGCCTGATTGGTGACATCCAGACCACACATGACGATTTCGATGCCGCTACGGAAGACACAGGCTGCCGCTTCTGGATCGGCAGCGATATTAAACTCGGCGTTTGGTGTGCAGTTGCCGCGACCAGCAGAACCGCCCATGATCACCAGACGGCGAATATACGGCTTACATTCCGGGCATTGTGAAAGTAACAGCGCAATATTGGTTAACGGGCCGATGGCCACCAGGGTAACGGGCTCTGGCGCACGCATCAGGGCATCACGAATTGCCAGAAACGCCGGTATACCCAGTGGCTGACGGTTGTGTTCAACAAAGTCATAGCCAGCCATTCCCGATTCACCGTGTACAGATGCCGCATCGCGCGGCGCACGAACCAGTGGTACGGCAGCGCCCTGGGCAAGCGGAATATCCACATTCCAGAAATGCAGCAGTTGCAGGGCGTTGCGGGTCGTTTTCTCTACCGAAACATTACCCGCGACAGTGGTCATCAGTTGCAGATCGAGTTCGGGGGTAAAAATCGCGGCGGCAATGGCAACGGCATCGTCAATGCCGGGGTCTGTATCGAGGAAGATAGGTAAACGCATGTTTTCTCCATAAAAAATGCCGGTAACAAGACCGGCATTTTCGCATAACTTAGGCTGCTAATGACTTAATCGACTTCACGAATATCGACTCGCAGCTCTTTCGGCACTTCGAAAACGATATTTTCTTCGCGGCCTTCCAGCGGAATGGCTTCGCCACCGCCAAGCTGCTGTAAACGTGCGACTACGTTCTGTACCAGAATATCCGGAGCTGATGCGCCAGCAGTCACGCCGACGCATTTCGCCTCTTTCACCCACTCTTCCTGGATATCTGTCGCATCGTCAATCAAAAACGCGCGTTTGCCCATACGCTGGGCCAGTTCCGCCAGACGGTTGGAGTTGGAAGAGTTTTTCGAACCAACCACCAGTACTACTTCCGCCTGCTCTGCCAGGGCGCGTACCGCTTCCTGACGGTTAGTCGTGGCGTAGCAGATGTCATCTTTGCGCGGACCGACAATTTTCGGGAAGCGTTTACGCAGCGCGTCGATCACATCAGACGTGTCATCCACCGACAGCGTGGTTTGGGTCATAAAGGAGAGCTTCTCTTCGTTTTTGACCGTCAGTTTCCACACATCGTCTGGCGATTCGACCAGATACATTCCCCCTTCCGGGTTGCTGTACTGGCCCATCGTCCCTTCCACTTCCGGGTGCCCGGCGTGACCGATGAGAATAGATTCTTCACCACGACGGCTGGCGCGGGCGACTTCCATATGCACTTTGGTCACCAGCGGACAGGTGGCGTCAAATACCGTCAAATCACGGCTTTTCGCTTCATTACGTACCGCCTGAGAAACACCGTGTGCGGAGAAAATCAGGATCGCGCCGTCCGGTACTTCGCTAATCTGCTCAATAAAGATAGCCCCACGCTCGCGCAGGCTATCGACCACGTAGCGGTTATGCACCACTTCGTGACGGACATATATCGGTGCGCCGTAAATGGCCAGCGCGTTTTCAACAATGCTGATAGCGCGGTCTACCCCGGCACAAAAACCACGCGGGTTGGCCAACAGGATCTGCATGTTACGCCTCCAGTGCCGGATCGATTTCCAGCACTTCAATATCAAAATGAACGGTCTGCCCGGCCAGCGGATGGTTGAAATCAACGGTAATGGAGTCGCCGTTAATTTCGCGGATCACGCCAGGCATCTCACTGCCATCCATTGCGGTAAAAAGCATGATTGCGCCAATTTCTGGCTCGCCTGCATCCATAAATTCACGGCGGGAGAAGTACTGAATCAGGTCCGGTGACGGCACGCCAAACGCCGCATCTGGCTCCAGCGAGAAGGTGGTTTTATCGCCCACTTTCAGCCCCAGCAGGTGTTGCTCCAGCCCTTCAGAAAGAGAAGCATCACCCAGGCGGAACAGCGCCGGTTTACCGTTGTTGCGGGTAGACTCAGCGGTGGTGCCATCGTCGAGTTTTAGCGTGAAGTGCACCAGGACGGCGCTATTGCTCTGTACAGATTCAGACATGCAGGTTTGCTCTTATATTTTGAGGATTTTTGCCGGATGCGACCTACGATTTCGCAGCAATCTGTAGGCCGGATAAGATGCGTCAGCATCGCATCCGGCAGGGTTTATTATTGTTTTTTCGCTTTAGAAGGTAAAAAACCTTCCAGCACAATCAGTGCCGCACCGACACAAATGGCAGTATCGGCAAGGTTGAAGGTGGCGAAGTGCCAGTCGCCGACATAGAAGTCGATCATATCGACAACGAAGCCGTGCCACAGGCGGTCGAACAGGTTGCCCAGTGCGCCGCCAATAATCAGCGCGTAAGCGATATTGTTTAGCTTCTGCGTGGCCTTCGAGCGATACATCATCACTACCAGGATCACGCTAATACCAATCGCAATACCGGCAAAGAACCAACGCTGCCAGCCGTCGCTATCGGCAAGGAAACTAAACGCCGCGCCATAGTTACGCGCATAATGCAGATTAAGCGACGGGAACAGCGGGACCGTATCCCCCAGAGCAAAGTTCTGGAGGATCAGGTATTTGCTGCCCAGATCGATAATCAGCACGACTACCACCAGCCACAGCCAGCGTAGCCCTGTTGAACAGATCGATTGACTCATCAGGCAAACTTACGTTTTTCACCGTCACCGGCGACGTTGCTGACACAGCGGCCGCAGATTTCTGCGTGTTCCGCCACCTTGCCGACATCCTGGGTGTAGTGCCAGCAGCGAGGACACTTCTCACCTTCGGCTTTACTCAACGCGACTTTCAGCCCTTTGAGGACTTCGCTCTGCTGGGCATCAGCAGGTGCGTCGTTATAGTCTGCAACGGTAGCGCCGGAGGTCAACAGGACAAATCGTAATTCATCGCCCAGCGCGGTCAGTTTCGCCGCCAGTTCCGGTTCTGCATACAAGGTTACTGCCGCTTCCAGCGAGCCGCCCACGTTCTTATCGGCACGCGCTTGCTCAATGACTTTGTTCACTTCGCCACGCACTTTCAACAGCTCGTCCCAGAACGCATCGTTCATTGCTTCACTGTCTGCCAGACCAAACAGGCCTTCGTACCACTCGCCGGTGAAGACGTATTTTTCACGTTCGCCCGGCAGGTAACCCCACACTTCATCAGCGGTGAAGGAGAGGATTGGTGCCATCCAGCGAACCAGCGCTTCTGCGATGTGATACAGCGCAGTCTGGCAGCTACGACGCGCCACGCTGTCCGCTTTGGCGGTATACTGACGGTCTTTGATGATGTCGAGGTAGAAGGAACCCATCTCAACGGAGCAGAAGCGCATCAGACGCTGTACCACTTCGTGGAAATCGTATGCTTCGTACGCCTTGAGGATGTCTTCCTGTGCCGCTTTCGCACAACCTACGGCCCAGCGATCCAGTACCACCATCTCTTCCGGTTTCACCATATCTTTTGCCGGATCAAAACCGTTCAGGTTTGCCAGCAGGAAGCGCGCGGTGTTACGGATACGACGATAGCTGTCGGCAGCACGTTTCAGGATCTCGTCAGAAACGGCCATTTCGCCAGTGTAGTCGGTTGATGCCACCCACAGACGCAGAATATCCGCACCCAGTTTATTCATCACATCCTGCGGCGAAACGGTGTTACCGATGGATTTAGACATCTTGCGACCCTGACCATCCACGGTAAAGCCGTGAGTCAGTACCTGACGATATGGCGCTTTGCCCTTCATCGCGGTAGAGATCATCAGGGAAGACATGAACCAGCCACGGTGTTGGTCAGAACCTTCCAGATACATGTCCGCTGCGTGACCGGCAAATTCCGGACGCACATCAACAACGGAAGAGTGGGTAGATCCGGAGTCAAACCATACATCCAGCGTATCCGGTACTTTCACATACTGGTCAGCTTCGTCGCCGAGGATCTCTTTCGCATCGAGATCCCACCACGCCTGAATGCCGTCAACTTCAACGCGTTTTGCCACTTCTTCCATCAGTTCGAGAGTACGCGGATGCAGTTCTTCTGTGTCTTTGTGCACGAACAGTGACATCGGCACGCCCCAGGTACGCTGACGAGAGATACACCAGTCAGGACGGTTAGCAACCATCGACTCGATACGCGCCTGGCCCCAGTCAGGGATCCACTGCACGCCTTTGATCTCTTTCAGTGACTGCGCACGCAGACCTTTCTGATCCATGCTGACGAACCACTGCGGCGTCGCGCGGAAGATGATCGGCGTTTTATGACGCCAGCAGCACGGATAGCTGTGTTGCATTTTCTCAACGTGCAACAGCGCGCCTTTTTCCTGCAACAACGCAATGACAATATCGTTCGCTTTGAAGACATTAACGCCATCCAGAGTCGGGTAAGTACCCGGCAGATAAGTGCCGTCCGGGCCAACCGGGTTAGCGGTTTCCAGACCATATTTTTGACCGATCACATAGTCGTCCGGACCGTGGCCTGGCGCGGTATGAACGGCACCGGTACCGGCATCCAGCGTAACGTGGTCGCCGAGAATTGCCGGAACATCGAAGTCCATAAACGGATGGGTAAAGCGCAACAGTTCCAGCTCGGCACCTTTCACCGTGCCAAGAATGGTGTAATCGCTAACGCCGATACGCTGCATTACGCTTTCAACCAGATCTTTCGCGAGGATCACGGCCTGACCGTCGATTTGCACCAGCGCATAATCAAAATCAGGTGCAATGGAGATTGCGCGGTTAGCAGGCAGCGTCCACGGCGTGGTGGTCCAGATAACCAGCGAAATTGGGCCGTTAACATTGCTTACGCCAAATTTCGTTTTAAGCGCATCCTGATCGACCGCCTGGAAAGCGACGTCGATGGACGGAGAAGTTTTGTCGTAATACTCAACTTCCGCTTCTGCCAGTGCAGAACGGCAGTCAACGCACCAGTGCACCGGCTTCGCGCCTTTGTGCAGGTGACCGTTGCCGATGATTTTGCCCAGCGCGCGGATGATGTTGGCTTCAGTTTTGAAGTCCATGGTCAGGTACGGGTGCGACCAGTCGCCCAGCACGCCCAGACGGATAAAGTCTTTGCGCTGACCGTCAACCTGGGTCGCAGCGTATTCGCGGCACTTGGCGCGGAACTCAGCGGCGGTGAATTTCTCCCCCGGCTTACCGTATTCTTGCTCTACTTTCAGCTCGATTGGCAGACCATGACAGTCCCAGCCAGGCACATACGGCGAGTCATATCCAGAAAGCCCTTTGGACTTAATGATAATGTCTTTCAGAATCTTGTTAACCGAGTGACCAATATGAATGCTGCCATTCGCATAAGGAGGGCCATCATGCAGAATGAAGGTTTTTTTGCCTTTTTTAGCTGCACGAATGATGCCGTACAGATCATCATCAGTCCAACGCGCCAGCATTCCCGGTTCGCGCTTGGCGAGATCGCCACGCATCGGGAACCCTGTTTCCGGCAAATTCAGGGTTGATTTATAGTCACTCATCAGATTCTCGGTTCCGTATTTCGGTTTGATTACATAACAGGCTTAAGCCGGTTTTGTTAGCCCAAAAAATTCGCGGGCGGTTAATTCATCACGCGCAATCTGCGCTTTCAGTTCGTCCAGCGATGCAAATCGCTGCTCATTGCGTATTTTTTTACGCAGCACTACTTGTATATGGCGACCATAAAGGTCCATTGCAACATCTAACAAATGCACTTCCAGTTGCTGGCGAATACCGGCAACCGTTGGGCGTGTTCCGATGTTTGCAACGCCGGGTAACGGCTTTTCGCCAAGGCCCAACACTTCTACCGCATAAACCCCTTTCACCGGGGAAACCTGACGGCGTAGCGGTACATTCGCCGTCGGGAAACCTATAGTGCGCCCTAATTCATCACCGTGGACTACACGCCCGGAGATAGCAAACGGGTGCCCCAGTAAACTTTCTGCCAGAGCCAGATTGTCATCCGCAAGCGCCTGACGCACGGCGGTGCTGCTGATACGCACGCCACCTTCGCAAAAAGTTTGCGTGCTGGTGATATCGAAGCCGTATTCCATGCCCGCTTTCTGTAATAACAAGAAATCGCCTTCACGACCAGCGCCAAAGCGGAAATCGTCACCTACGGCAAGAAATTTTACCCGCAAGTGCTTCACCAGAAGATCACTGATGAAGTTTTGCGCGGTTAACGCCGCAAAACGCCTGTCAAAACGCACGCACAGCACGTAATCAACACCACACTCTGCAAGATAACGTAGTTTTTCCCGCAGCCGGGTGAGCCGTGCCGGGGCTTTATCAGTAGCAAACAGTTCCAGTGGTTGAGGTTCAAAAAGCATCACCATCACCGGTAAGTTGCGCTTGCGCCCTTCTTCCTGCAAGCCCTGTAACAGCGCGCGATGACCGCGATGCACGCCGTCGAAATTACCAATAGTCAGCACACACCCTTCTTGCGGGGCCTGGCTGAGATTATGTATGCCGCGTATCAGCTTCATGTCTGGCTCAAAACAGTGAAAATCGTCCGAGTATACCTTGTACAGCGGTCAAGGTTAACCGGCGATTGAGTACCGAAATCAGAAAGAAGTGGCTTTTCATTGCTATGGCGCAAATCATGGGAAGAAACTGACCGCCTGCTGCAATTTTTCTCGCGGAAAAGCTGTATTCACACCCCGCAAGCTGGTAGAATCCTGCGCCATCACTACGTAACGAGTGCCGGCACATTAACGGCGCTTATTTGCACAAATCCATTGACAAAAGAAGGCTAAAAGGGCATATTCCTCGGCCTTTGAATTGTCCATATAGAACACATTTGGGAGTTGGACCTTGGCTAATATCAAATCAGCTAA
>PPYF01000367.1_pt1 | contig 14480 bp, 14 predicted proteins | sample 1559871 | NCBI WGS metagenome assembly PPYF01 (sample SAMN08240021, study PRJNA423297) | Human gut metagenome, whole genome shotgun sequencing project. | reverse complement strand
ATTGTATACAAGATAACTTAAGAAAATTAAGTGGTGAAAGTTTTCTTTATAAAATGAATTACGCCCTGCCACGCAACTCAGGGAAGATTTTTAGAGTATTTTTTGATTCATTAAGTGATTGGTTGAATTCTACAATTTTATGCCATTGTCTAAACTAGCATACTATTTGTAGTGAAAAAGCAAAAAAAGAATCGGATTCTTTTTTCGTCTGATGATATCAAGCTTATAAATCATACAAAAAGAAAAAACAAGGAATCTATCATATTAATATTAACAGGTAAATGAAAAGAAGAAAACGCAGTCAATTAACTTATCAATAACAAACATATTAAATTTGCAAAAAGAACAGGAGAAAACACTATGATTTTTAATGATTTAAAAAAAATTATTGAGCCTAAAGTAAACCCTTATTATTCCCGCAACAGTTTAAAAAACGATATTAATACATACAAGGCTCTGTCCGAAAATGCAAAAACAAAAACCAAATATACACAGTGTAAAAAAATCAAAAAAACTCTTTTGAAAAACCTTTTAGAAATTATTTTTCACACCTTATTTTATGTACCACATCTGTTCCCGTCCATCTTAGTGTATTTATTTAACGCTGTATTGGAAATAATTTTTATTCTTGTCTGATTCCAATGATAAACTTCTATTTATTTCCCTGTGTAATTAGAAATATTTTTCAAAAAATAGCCACTTGCTTATCTTTACAAGCCAAGTGGCTGTATAATTTTAATCATTTACCAACTATGCTCATTATTTTCTTTCCAGAGACGTTCTTCTTCCTCTTGACGATATTCGCTGTCATCCCAATTATAAACATACTTTCCCCGGTCAATACTGAATCCATCCCGTTCAATATTCTCGTATTCACCAGAATCATAATTAAAGCACCATTTTGACACGTTAATCATCCTTTCCATATTTTGCGATATTATATACTGAAAATATTACTTAACTTTATTCATTCTTCGCACCTTTAGAGAGCAAGCAAAATACTTTGCTACAGCATTCTCTTAAATAACAACTTTCGCAGAAAATACTCGAAATTTCTTGTTCTCGCAAATCATTATCCGAAGGTAATTCGTATGATTCAATTTCCTGTATTTGTTCTGGATTTCTTAATGCGAAGTCTATTTGCTTACCATTACTCTTTTTTACATAACGATACACCTCAGCATAAAATGAAACACATGCTCCTATTTTGTAATTTTCAAATCCAACAATATTCATCCAAACATGTTCTTCTTTCCCATCAAAACAGCTACCATCTGAATACATTCCTTCAACCATTATACGTTCAAAACAGATATATTCTTTTATCTTTTTTTCAATGCGCCCTTTGAAACTTAATGCGATATTATAATAACAGTTTGCAAACCATCCTCTCGTTTTATGAAAAGATTTTATTTGTACATCAAGGTAATCATCATAAGTAAATTTTTCTGCTCCTACAACGTCTTTAAAACCAACACGATTGAAATCTATTACTCCATCATATGTAGTTACCATTACATTTTTCCCATAGTATGTTTCAAGCAGCTTTTTTTCTTTTGGGTATTTTTTTATCAAAGAATCTGCTTTTTTCAATCCCATTTTACAATCTCTCGCGCATTTTCTTTTCTCCGCCTTCTCTGCTTTGTTACTTTTTGTTTCGATGTAATTGATTTCATCTGTTGTCAAGAGCGGCAATATATTATCCTTACAATCATAATCCCCATTCAACAAACGCTTTTTGAACCGAATAAGAACATTCCTTATCATCTCTTCAGAAAGAAATTGAGCTTTTGTAATAGAACAACTATAATAACACCCTGTATTTATGTTACCATGTCCATTACCATATAAGACAGCTGTATTCCACATGCACAAATAATGTTTCTTTTGTACCAGCCTTCCACTCGCTAGACCTTCTTCAAATTCAGGGAAAATTCTTGGATTACCACATCCTTTATAATCTTCGACCCAAAATCCTGATACTCCTTGATCAACATTCCGAATCATTACATTCAATGCCTCAAGTGTTTCTCTCTTAGTTTCATTACTTTTCATATCTACAACCTCCATTAATAAGTGCTGCAAATAGCAGCCTGACATGCTAACAAAGGTCAATTGTAAATACATACAAAATCCAATTACGTTATATGTAAGAAAACCGTTTTTAAGTTTTGCAAATTTTTTAAACTAAATGAAAAAATTATAAAAGAATATTACATAATGTATTATATCACAAAAGATATACAATATATATCTTTTGTATATTTTTTTAATATTAAATTATAGATAATTTTTAATAGCTTCTCTTCCGCCTTTTAGAGTCTATATATTACATCAAATCTATATTTTCCCTTGCCCCTCCCTCTCACAGCTTTAATCAACCCAAATTCCTGCATTGTTTGAATCAGAAATCCCGCCTTACTGTCTTTATATCCCAGTTTTTGTTTTATTTCTTTCCGCCCGAAGATTTCCTGTCCTGAAAAGCTTTCAATAATCGCCTTTATATTTAACGCAGTGATGTTACCTATACTTTTATTTATTTGTAATTTTTCCAACTTTTTATATAACATATATTTATTCTCTGTAGTTGACACAGGCATTTCGAAACAGTGGGTTTTATCTCGATTTGTTGTTTGAAACAATGATTTATTTTGACTAAAACAGTGTTTTTTGTCATTTGCTTGTAAACCCGGTGCATCAAACAGTGGTTTTTCTGTGTTGAAACAGTGGTTTTGTTCTTCATATTCCACTGTTTGTTCTTTTACTACAGATGTCAAGTTCTCACTATTTATATTATTCATATATTGATATTTATTCCCAGTGTTCTGTATATTCTCCGCCCGTTTTCGAATCTCCAATTCTTCATTTTCCCGGAATATAGTTACTCGTATACTATCTCCCAGTTCCTCAAACACTGGTTCTCTCAATCCATATTCTCTGCATTCTTTTATCATTCTTGGGATTCCTGTTCCCCACTCTTCTATAAGTCCCATATAACGAAAGCTTTCCGCAATTGCTGTGTTTCTGCACTTTGATTTACCTGATTAGCTGACTGCATATCCAGTCCCCCATAAAGCATTCCAGGAGATGTTACTTCTATCCTGTCATCGTAGACACATAAGAAGAAGCCATGCATCGGCATAGCTGACACATGGCTTCTCTTTTGTATTTTATAAAGTTTTATCTTTTGTATAACTAATCTGACTGACCAGTTCAGGCTTTATTATTTATAAAGCTCAACGAGTTTCTGCAGGTGCTCGTAACGTTCTTTAGCAACCTTCTCAGATTCGTTGAAGAGTCTTTCAGCTCTTTCTGGGAATGGCTTAATCAGACGAGTATAACGGGATTCGTTATTCAGGAATTCCTGATATGTTCCGTCGCCTTCTTTAGATGTTAATGTAAATGGATTCTTTCCTTCTGCTTTCTTAGCTGGGTCGAAGGAGAAGAGGTTCCAGTAACCAGCCTTAACGGCTTTCTTCATCTCATCCTGGCAATGGTTCATTCCACCCTTAGCGATACCATGAAGTTCACATGGAGCGTATCCGATGATCAGGGATGGTCCGTTATAAGCTTCTGCTTCTGCAAGACATTTAACTGCCTGGTTAGGGTTAGCACCAAGAGCGATCTGTGCAACGTATACGTATCCGTAGCTCATTGCGATTTCTGCAAGGCTCTTCTTGCTCATTTCTTTACCAGCAGCTGCGAACTGACAAACCTCACCAATGTTAGAAGCTTTAGAAGCCTGTCCACCTGTGTTGGAGTACATCTCAGTATCGAATACCATGATATTTACGTTTTCACCGGAAGCTAATACGTGGTCTAATCCACCGAAACCGATATCATAAGCCCATCCGTCACCACCGAAGATCCATACAGACTTCTTAGCAAGATACTGTTTCTTCTCTAATACGTCTGCTGCATCCGGACATCCTGCTGCTGCAGCTTTTTCTACCTCAGCGATTAATGCCTTAGCATCTGGTGTATTTTCTTTTGTATTTTCTTTTGTTTCCATGAATTTAGCAAAAGCTGCCTTAAATTCCTCTGTTGCTTTATCGGAAGCTGCCATCTTCTCTAATTTAGCGATAGCCTGGTTACGTAAAGTCTTCTGTCCAAGATACATACCAAATCCATGCTCTGCGTTGTCCTCGAATAAGGAGTTAGCCCAAGCTGGTCCCTGTTTGGAATCTTTGTTTACTGTATATGGAGCTGTTGCTGCAGGACCACCCCAGATAGAGGAACATCCTGTTGCGTTGGAGATGTACATCTGCTCTCCAAATAACTGAGTGATCAGACGAGCGTAAGATGTCTCTGCACATCCTGCACAAGATCCTGAGAACTCAAGTAATGGCTGGTTGAACTGAGATCCCTTAACTGTAGTATCTGCAGGAGCGCCTGGTTTTCTTCCAACAGTTGCAACTAAGTAATCGAATACTGGCTGTTCTGCTGCCTGGCTTTCCTGTGGAACCATCTTTAATGCACCCTTAGCTGCTGCAGGACAAACTGTGATACACTCACCACATCCCATACAGTCTAATGGAGATACACTCATTGTAAATTTATATTCGCTTGCTTTTGGCTTTGTATCTGCAACTTTCATGTTGTCAGGAGCTGCCTTAATTTCGTCTTCGCTTACTAAGAAAGGACGGATTGTAGCATGAGAACATACAAATGCACACTGGTTACACTGGATACAAGCTTCTGGATTCCATTCTGGAACAGATACAGCAGTACCACGTTTTTCGTATGCGGAAGCACCAAGTTCGAACTGTCCGTCAGCGTTATCTACGAATGTAGATACTGGCAGGCTGTCACCATCCATGATTCCGATAGGTTCCATCATTTCTCTAACCATCTTAACTGTCTCTGGACGTCCTACAAGTTCTTTAGCAGGAGCATCTGGAGCTGGATTAGACCAGGAAGCTGGAATCTCTACTTTATGAACAGCATCTACACCAGCATCGATTGCTTTGTAGTTCATCTCTACAACAGCATCACCCTTCTTGCTGTAAGACTTCTTAGCTGCTGCTTTCATGAATTCTACTGCTTCATCGATAGGCATGATGTTTGCTAATTTGAAGAATGCGGACTGTAAGATTGTGTTAGTACGTTTACCCATACCAATCTCGATAGCCTTATCGATCGCGTTGATTGTATATAACTGAATGTTGTTGTCTGCAATATACTTCTTAGCTGCTGCAGGCATATGATGATCTAATTCTTCGTCAGACCACTGGCAGTTAATCATGAAGATTCCGCCTGGTTTAACATCCTGAACCATCTTGTAACCTTTAACTACATAAGATGGGTTATGACATGCTACGAAGTCAGCCTGATTAATGTAGTATGGGCTTCTGATTGGGTTGTCACCAAAACGAAGGTGAGAAATTGTGATACCACCTGTCTTCTTGGAGTCATACTGGAAGTATGCCTGGATGTATTTATCTGTGTGGTCACCGATAATCTTTGTAGAGTTCTTGTTAGCACCTACAGTACCGTCTCCACCAAGACCCCAGAACTTACACTCTACTGTACCAGGAGCAGATGTGATAGGAGCTGGTTTAACTTCTGGTAAGGATAAGTTTGTAACATCATCCACGATACCGATTGTGAAACGGCTCTTTGGAGCATCTTTTTCAAGTTCTTTATAAATAGCAAATACAGATGAAGGAGGAGTATCTTTAGAACCTAATCCATAACGGCCAGCTGTAAGAACGATGTCGTTAAGACCTGCTTCTCTAAGAGTTGTAGCAACATCAAGATATAAAGGATCTCCTAATGCTCCAGGCTCTTTTGTACGGTCAAGAACAGCAATCTTCTTAGCTGTCTTAGGAATAACGTCTAATAATGCAGAAGATACCCAAGGACGATATAAACGAACTTTGATTAAACCAACCTTTTCACCTTTTGCTGTTAAGTAATCAATTACTTCTTCTGCTACGTCACAGATAGATCCCATAGCGATGATTACGCGGTCTGCATCTTCTGCACCATAGTAGTTGAATAAATCGTAGTTAGTTCCCAGTTTTTCGTTAATCTTGCCCATGTATTTCTTAACAACAGCTGGAAGAGCTTCGTAAACAGAGTTACAAGCTTCTCTGTGCTGGAAGAATACGTCACCATTTTCATGAGAACCACGCATTGCTGGATGTTCTGGGTTAAGAGCATGCTCACGGAAAGCTTTAACTGCATCCATGTTGCACATTTCTTTTAAGTCTGCATAATCCCACTTTTCGATCTTCTGAATCTCATGAGATGTACGGAAACCATCGAAGAAGTTAATGAATGGAACTTTACCTTCGATTGCAGCAAGATGTGCTACAGGGCTTAAGTCCATAACTTCCTGTGGGTTTGTTTCTGCCAGCATAGCAAATCCTGTCTGACGACATGCATATACGTCACTGTGGTCACCGAAAATGTTCAGGGACTGTGTAGCAACTGTACGTGCAGATACATCAAATACACATGGAAGCTGCTCAGCTGCGATCTTATACATGTTAGGGATCATAAGAAGAAGACCCTGGGATGCTGTAAATGTTGTTGTGATAGCACCAGCTGCAAGAGAACCATGAACAGTACCTGCTGCACCTGCCTCAGACTGCATCTCACTAACAACTACCTGGTTACCAAAAATATTCTCCTGTCCTGCTGCTGACCACTGGTCAACGGAATCTGCCATTGGACTGGATGGTGTAATAGGATAGATAGCTGCAACATCTGTATACGCATATGCTACGTGAGCTGCTGCGGTATTTCCATCCATAGACTGTTTTGCTCTAGGCATTGATTATTCCTCCTTGTCAAAAGTTGTGGTTTATTTTAAATTCGACATAATATTATCATTTTTTCGAGGCAATGTAAAGCTTATTCGGAACTGTTCCTTCTAAAATACAAAATCTTGTCCGAAACAGCCTTTTTATGCCAAAATTTCCCCTTGACAGCGTATTTTTTCGAGTACAATTTTATGTTAATTTCGTCTCGAAACTAACAATGTATTATACCGACTTCTTATCTCTTAATTTGTCTATTTTTATCAATAAGATATTGGAGGGTCAAAAGGTATTTTGCAGCTATCATTTTTTCACTTAAATCAACAACTCAGAGAAAATTATACAGTAACATCACCGTAAAAAATTTATCTGAAAAAATACAATCGCAATTCCCAGACACAAAAAAGGTCCCAGCGCAAAACACTCTTTATACCCAATACGTTTTGTGAGCAAAAGAAACACTCCACAAAAACCTCCTAACAACAGACCAAAACAGGCAGCAAAAACATTCCCTGTCACTCCTAACAGCACTCCACTTGCCGCCATTAGTTTAATATCTCCTCCACCCAGCCCACCGGAAGACAGTACGGCAATAATAAAAAATGGAATGCTCACTACAAAAATCCCAAATACTCTTCCTGTTATTGTAATCTTCTGAAATACAAAACTACTCCATATTCCTGCCAAAAATAATAACATATTCAACTGATCTGGAATCATGTGAATTTTAAAATCCACGATTGAAATAAGCAGCAAGATTCCAAAAATAACAATTACTGTAACTAATCTCAATATCCGCTCCTCCCTCCCAAGAATACCGCAGCATTCTTGCTTGACTTTGTTGTTCTTATTCTTATTCTTATCCCTATCCTTTCTTATCCTTATCTTGCCTTATCTTTCTTTATATTTCTTTATAGAAAGACTTCAAAGTTCTTTGTGTTTTTCATTCCTTCTAATTCCACTTAAGTATTTTATTTCTATTTATATATTTATTTTACATTTTATTCCATTTTTCATATTCTGTCAACTATTTATTTACAAAACAGACGAAAAATTATATACTATTTTCAGGAGGATATAAACGAATATGGTCAAAATAATTGAAACAGTCTACAATTTTTTATGGGGAGATTTGCTCACACTGCCTCTACCTGGCGGCGGAACTCTCTCCCTTTCTCTTTTAGTCATTTTACTAATTCCTACCGGATTTTATTTCACAATCCGGACAAGATTTCTGCCGATACGTCTTTTTAAAGATATGGTAGGAGCTCTTTTTGAAAAAAAAGGAGATGAGAAAAGTGCACTTTCTGTCATACAGACACTAATCGTTTCTACGGCAACACGTGTTGGAATGGGAAATCTGGTCGGTGTCGTTGCCGCAATATCTGCCGGAGGAGCCGGTGCAGTTTTCTGGATGTGGCTCACAGCTCTTATTGGTTCTTCTACAGCATTTATTGAAGCAACCTTAGCACAGATATACAAAGAAAAAGATCCTCTTTACGGAGGATACCGAGGTGGTCCAGCTTATTACATTCACCGTTACTTTGAAGAAAAAACAGGAAGGCAAAAACGTTATGTTCTTGTTTCCGTACTCTTTGCCATTTCTGGTTTAATATGTTGGTGCGGTATCAGTCAGGTCGTAAGTAATTCTGTAGCATCTGCATTCAAAAATGCATTTCATATTCCACCGCTTTACACCACTATTGTTCTCGTAGCACTTGCCGCGATTATTGTTCTTCGAAAAAATGCAACGGTAAAGGTTTTGGATATCATTGTTCCGATTATGGCAGGATTTTATTTATTGATTACATTGTTTATCATTATCACAAATATCACACAGCTTCCCGGAGTATTTTCACGTATTTTTTCTGAAGCTTTTGGACTCCGTCAGGTAGCCGGTGGCGGCTTTGGCGCCGTTCTCATGAACGGAATCAAACGAGGACTTTTCTCTAATGAAGCCGGTTCAGGTTCGGCCCCTTGTGCGGCAGCCGCTGCTGTTTCTGATAATCCTGTTAAAGTGGGATTAACACAGGCATTAGGAGTTTTTATTGATACACTTATGATCTGTAGTTGTACTGCTATGATTATGCTTCTTACACCAACTAGTCTTACAAAAGGACTTGTTGGAATGGATTTGTTACAAAAAGCAATGGAATACCATTTAGGTACATTTGGAGTAATCTTTATTGCCATCACTTTATGGTTATTCAGTTTCTCCACTTTTATCGGTATTCTCTTTTATGCCCGTTCTAACGTAGCTTATCTATTCGGAGACAACTGGTTCTCTCAGACTGCTTACAAAGTTCTCGCACTTGTAATGCTCTTTGTCGGAGGACTTGCTACTTATACTATTGTATGGGATTTAGGTGATGTAGGTATCGGATTGATGACGATTTTTAATATCATAATGCTGTACCCACTATCAAGAAAAGCCTTAACAGCCTTAAAAAATTATGAAAAAGCTCATTAAAGATAAATAGCCGAAAAGCAGAAAACCAGAAATTCTATATAGAATTTCTGGTTTTCTGCTTTTCGGCTCCAGATGGAAATTCGTATTTATTCTTCTAAATCTTTTGCTAATATTTCTTTCATTGCTTCTAATGCTTCTTTTTCATCCGGTCCGTCACACACACATTGTATAACATCTCCCTGTCGGAATGTTCCACTAATCAAGTTAATAATACTTTTGGCATTCACATCCATATATTCTGTCTTGAAATGGATCTGACAATCATAACGATCCGCCAAATTGGCAATCTTATTCGCTGGTCCAAGGTGGATTCCCTGCTCATTTATAATAGTCAATTCCGCGTGTACCATATGTTTCTACTCCTCCTCCATACTTATACCTGATATGTTTAACTTTCCCCTTCTCAATTAAGAAAAAAGCTATTTCTATTAGTTTTATTTTATCACATTTCAGAGTAGTCTTCAATTATCAAAGCATCGGCAATTCTAGCTGAAATCCAACAAAAAATCTCTTTATATAAATTGAGGTGCGGTAAAATTATCTGTCTTTGATTGCAGTCACTTCAACTTCAATTAACAGATCCTTTGGAAGTCTTGCTACTTCTACACAAGAACGTGCCGGAAATGCACCTGTAAAATAGGTGGAATAAATTTCATTTACTTTTCCAAAATCATCCATATTTTTAATGAAAACTGTTGTCTTAATAGCCTGATCCAGACTGCTTCCGGCATCAGCAAGGAGTCCTTTTAAGTTTTCAAAAACCTGTGTTGTCTGTTCTTCGATCGTAGCTCCGACTTCACCTGTTGCCGGATTCACACCAATAACTCCTGATGTATATATAAGACCATTATACTCTATTGCCTGTGAATATGGTCCAATTGCAGCGGGGGACTTTTCTGATACGATAACTTTCTTTTCCATAATTAAATTCTTCCTTTCTGTTCTTCCTGATATAGTAATTGTTATCTTTATATTACCATATCACTGTTGTCTTTTTCATTGTATTATTTCTTTTAGGACTTTTTAACAGGCAAAACTTACTCCAGGATAAACTGCTGTTCCTGCCCGGTAATATCTATAATCTGTCCTGTAAGAAACTTCCTGTCATTATTTCTCTTGTATCTTTCAATAATATCATACTGTTCCCAACAATGCATCGGAAAAATAAAACGTGCTCCGACATTTTTTATAAAGTAATCTATTCCAAGAGTTTCTGATTCTTCCTGTCTTGGATCAAGAACAACAAATGCATAATCGATACTTTCTTTTTTCAAAGATTCTAATTCTTCTTTATATTGCTGTTCCATCATTTTATTATCTTCTTCCGGCTCTCCCGGCCAATCCCACCAATGAAGATCTCCTGCATGATAAATTGTCTTTCCTTCTGTTTTTACAAGAAATGCAACTCCTTCATCTGTAGATTTTAGTGTAGACACTGTACATGCATCTATGACTTTTTCTTCATGAGGCTTCATAAATAGAACATTCTCTGCTTTTTTCCAAAAACTACTTGCTCTTTTAATATCCGAAGATAAAACATAAACAACTTTTTTACATTTATTTTCAAATTTAAAAATATCTTTCGTATAATGATCATGATGCGCATGACTGGAAAAAACATAAAGTTCTTTATCGTATTGCAGTTCTGGGAGCTTTCCTTCCCAATAATCAAATAATAAATAACTTTCTTTTGTTTCCACAAGAAAGCCACTATGTTTAATATACGTAACTGTTACTTTGTCCATTTTATTTTTCCTCCAAAATTTTTTCTTTTAAATCAGCTTGAAATATACCTTCTTTTAACATGGCAATTTCGTATTTATACGGAGCATATGCTCTCTTTTTCGTTTCCGGATTCGGTATATAGGGAGTTTCCAGTATTTTGGGTACTTGTTCAAACTCTTTATTATAAACGATTTTTTGCAGACATTCATAACCAAGCTCGCCAAATCCTATATTTTCATGACGGTCTTTGTGAGCTCCCTGAGGATTCTTACTGTCATTTATATGAAAAACCGCAATCTGTTCTTTTCCAATAATTTTATCAAATGTCTCTATAACATAATCAAAATCTTCCTTTACTGCATAACCGGCATCACTTGTATGGCAGGTATCAAAACAGACTCTCAATCGTTCTGCATGCTCTACACCTTCATAAATAGCAGCGATTTCTTCAAAGTTTCTCCCAATCTCTGTCCCTTTTCCAGCCATTGTCTCTAGTGCAATATTTACTGTTCCGTCTTTATCTGCATCAAATACTTTATTTAACCCTTTAATAATCTGTTTTATTCCTGCATCTGCTCCCGCACCTACATGCGCACCTGGATGTAAAACCAGTGTCCTGCATCCCAAAGCCTGTGTTCTCTCAAGTTCTAACTGTAAAAAGTCTACGGCCAGTTCAAATGTTTCCGGCTTTACCGTATTCGCCAGATTAATAATATATGGCGCATGCACTACAAACTCATCAATCGCATTTTTCTTCATTAATTCCCAGCCTTCTTCTATTCGAAGCTCTTCTATTGGCTTTCTACGCGTATTCTGCGGTGCACCGGTATAAATCATAAATGTATTTGCATTATAAGAAAGAGCTTCTTTCACAGATCCGAGAAACATCTCTTTCCCACTCATGCCAACATGGCAACCTAACTTTATCATAATAATCTCCATATCTTTTCATTGTATTTTCTATCTATTTTCTGTGGCTTTATAATACCAAACCAAAAGTTGATACGCAAGAAAATAGTAATTTCTGATTATCTGTTTTTTAATGTATGATGCGCATCTCGCAGCAAGACTGCTGGGTCATTCTTGAATTTTTAAAAATTACATAATTTATCTTGACATTATCGTAAGAAAATGGTATTTTAACAAGCAGGCACTTACATGCTTTAAAGTGTTGATTTTTAAAGTATTGTAGTGTGCTTAATATTATATTTATGGAGGAATTATTATGGATACAAGAATTTCAGGCAAAACAAGATTATTAGGTGTATTCGGCACCCCGATCAAACACTCCGGCTCACCGATTATGTACAACTTCTGCTTTGATTATTACGGAATTGATTGTGCTTATCTTGCCTTTGATACTGATGCATCCCAGGTAAAAGATTCCTTAGCTGCCATGAGACGACTGAATATGCGTGGTGCCAACGTTACTATGCCATGTAAACAGGAAGTATGCCGCAATATGGATAAATTATCTGATGCTGCAAGATTCGTTGGTGCTGTTAATACTATTGTCAACGATAACGGCGTTTTAACAGGTCATATCACAGATGGTATGGGTGTTGTTTTAGATTTAAAAGATCATAACGTATCAATTATAGATAAAGATATTGTTTTATTTGGTGCAGGTGGAGCCGCAACTGCCATTATGGTACAGTGTGCCTTAGATGGAGCGAAGTCCATCACTGTATTTAACAGAAGCAATGAAGGTCTTGAGCACGTTGCTTCTATCGGACAGAAGATGATGGAAGATGGTGTGAAGTGTAAATTGGAATTCCATTCACTGAGTGACACAGATTTTATGCATGAAAAAGTACGCAGCTGCGATATTCTCATTAATGGAACCTGTGTAGGAATGGCTCCGGCTCTTGATGGGCAGTCTCTTATTACTGATATGAGTGTATTTCATGAAGACATGGTTGTGTACGATGTTATTTACCATCCACTAGTAACTAAGCTTATGGCAGATGCTGTTGCAAATGGATGCAAAGAAGAGAATGTCATTGGTGGAAAAGGTATGCTTTTATGGCAGGGAGCCGGTGCATTTAAGTTATATACCGGACTTGATATGCCTGCTCAGGAATTAAAGGCTTTCCTCGCTAAACGAGAAGAAGAGGGTGTTGAACCACTTGCAGACGTTGCAGAAAATGTTCCTTTCTAGTATACTACATTGTTAGGGTCAAAAGATATTTTGCCCTTAACAGCATTTTATACTGGAAGGAGAATATATTTTATGCCAATTGGAGTTATTGTGAACTGTCTTGGAATTATCATCGGAGGAATTTTAGGTACCTTTATCGGACCACGATTAAGTGAATCTTTCAAGACAAATCTCAATTTAGTTTTTGGTGCCTGTGCGATGACCATGGGCATTAGTTCCATTGCCCTGATGAAAAACATGCCTGCTGTTATTCTTTCTGTTATTTTAGGAACAGTAATAGGACTTGCTATTCATCTTGGTACAATAATACAAAACATGGGGATGGGAATGGAAAAGATTATTTCTAAAATCATTCCCGGTCAGGGAACAAAGAATGCAGAATATCAGAGTGTACTGGTAACCGCTATCGTATTATTTTGTGCAAGCGGTACCGGAATCTACGGAAGTATCACAGCCGGAATGACTGGCGATCACAGTATTCTTTTAGCCAAGACAATTCTTGATCTTCCAACCGCTTTAATCTTTGCCTGCGTTCTTGGATTTGTAACCTGTGTAATTGCAATCCCTCAGTTTATCGTATTCATGCTGCTTTTTTTACTTGCCGGAGCGATTTATCCATTCTGCACAGAAACTATGATCTGTGATTTCAAAGCTTGTGGTGGAGTACTTCTTGTAGCAACTGGCTTCCGAATGATGAAGGTGAAAGAATTTCCTGTAGCAGATATGATACCGGCAATGATACTCGCCATGCCATTAAGCCATCTCTGGGTAACATATGTACTTCCTTTTGTGTCTTAAAAAGATTTCACTAAAAAAGAACTCGAATAAAATACTAATTTGGAGAGCTAAACAGACGAAAAGCAGAAATTTAATATACAATAGAATGTGAAGATAGTCGCTTCATAGAAAATGCCTGTACGGCATTTTTACTTGCTCCGACATCACATTCTATTGTATATTAAATTTCTGCTTTTCTGTTTTATGGCTCCAAATGGAAATTAGTATTTAAATCTTAGATAGAAATAGCGGGGATTGCCCAGAAAATTATGAGAGTTAACTAAAGAAAAATTCTCCATAAAGTAGAAGTAAAAAATATTCCCCTATGGAGATTTTAATTTATATAAAAACCATAGCTCTCTGGACAATCCCCTTCTCTCCTTATACATGAATTGCTAATTTGCTGTCACTCACCACCTGAAAGAGGTGGGAGTCTTCTCGACTGAGATAAAACTTTATGCTGAATTGTAAGAGAACTACGATAAAGAAAAAAGAATTGTCATAAGTATTGCATTTTGTGACTTTGCGCTATGGAATTCTGACCATAGGAACTTGGGACTCGTTTTTCCCAAGTTCCTGT